>Ga0209163_1001708_pt1 | contig 21899 bp, 27 predicted proteins | sample MTBAKSrepl2MetaG_FD_187457 | JGI IMG/M metagenome (GOLD analysis project Ga0209163, IMG submission 187457) | Enrichment culture microbial communities om Arthur Kill intertidal strait, New Jersey, USA, that are MTBE-degrading - MTBE-AKS2 (Arthur... | ecosystem: Environmental > Aquatic > Marine >...
ATCCCCCAAAGTACATTCCACCTCCCGAACATCCCTGGCGACATATGACCTTCGGAGCTGGGTATGGAAGATAGAACCGGAAGTTTTCATTTTGCTAAGAACCGGACATTTTCACTTTGCGTTGACATCTTCGTCCCGGGTCTTGACAAACCTTCCGTCACGCGTTATCTTATTAATGAAAATGGTTATCATTAAAAAGAGGTGAGGCTATGCCGGGTCGACATCATTGGCACCGCCGGTTCCGGGAGAACGTCTCCCGATGGACGGCTCCTCGGGAGTCCATCATGGACCTCCTCAGCCGGACGCCCAAGCATATGAGCGCCAAAGAGATCTATGCCTCTCTTTACACCCGGCACCCCGGCATCGGCCTGACGACCGTTTATCGGACCTTGGAGCTCCTTCTCGGGTTGGGCATCGTCCAGAAAGTCGTCCTGGGTGACGGCCAAGGCCGTTACCAGATCAAGAGCGCCCGCCCCGAGGACCACCATCACCATCTCATTTGCACCCGGTGCGGGAAGATCATCGACTACCGGGACTTCGTCGGGGAGGAGCTGGAGCTGGTCCGGAAGACCGAGGCGGCCTTGACCAGGAAATACGATTTCGTGATCCAGGACCACAATATCGAGTTCCTGGGCCTTTGCCGGGAGTGCCGCTCTTGAATCGGCAATAAATTCTTCAGGAAGGAGATTGGATATGCCAGCAGGTGATCGCACAGGACCATGGGGCATGGGCCCCCGGACAGGAAGGGGATTCGGCTATTGCTCCGGCTACGCCCGCCCGGGCTACATGACGGCCGGCCCCGGATGGGGAGCCGGGCGGGGCTTCAGCCGCGGTTTCGGCCGCGGACCGGGCTTAGGCCGGGGTTTCGGCCGGGGACGCGGCCTGGGTCGCGCTTACGGCTACCCCTGGGCCGGCGCTTACGGTTGGTCCCCGTACGCGGCCCCTTACACCTATGGGGCCCCGGCGATGGGGGCCGTCCCGCCGCCGATCGATGAAGAGGAGATGCTGACCGACGAGGCCGCCGCGCTCGAGGCCGAGCTGGACCGGGTCCGGCAACGGCTCGGAGAGCTCAAGAAGGGCCGCGAGAGCCAAGGGACGAAGAAGCATGAGAAATAGACACCGTCGGATGTTCGAGCTGACCGGCTTGCCAGGATGGATGCGTTTCGGTTATTCTCCCGGATGGGAGGGCCGGTCCCCGTCGGGGCTGGGCCCCTGCGCCGAGTACCTGAGGTCGGGGACCTGGCCAACGGAGGCCATGGACGAGGCGTGGGCCGAGGGGCGCGTGCCCTTCTCGCCCGGGCCGGGCTTCCCGATGCCCGGGTTCACGACCCCCTATGACCCCTGGGGAGCGGCCGCTCTCTCGCCGGGGCAGGAGCTGGATTTCCTCAAGGAGGAGGCCCGGCGTCTCGAGGAGATGTTGAAGTCGGTCGAAGAGAGGATGATGGACAAGAAAGGCGAACGGTCATGAAGGTCGCCGTATCCGCCGCATCGCCCCGCCTCGATGAGGCCGTCGACCCCCGTTTCGGGCGCTGCCCCTATTTCCTGATCGTCGATACCGACACGATGGAGTTCGAGGCCGTGGAGAATCCCTATCTCGACGCGGCCGGAGGCGCCGGCATCCAGTCCGGCCAGCTCGTCGCGTCCAAGGGGGCCCAGGCCGTCTTGACCGGCAACTGTGGCCCGAACGCCTACCAGACCTTGACCGCCGCCGGTGTCGAGGTCGTGACCGGCGTCTCGGGGCCCATCAGGGCCGCCGTCGAGAAATTTGCCTCCGGGACCGGCTACGCGAAGGCCGGCCAGGCCAACGTCCCTCCTCATTTCGGTATGGGCGCCGGGCCGGGCCGGGGATCCGGGACCGGGGCCGGAGGAGGGATGGCCATGGGTCGAGGCACGGGAAGGGGGCAAGGCATGGGCCGAGGCATGGGACAGGGCATGGGCCGTGGTATGGGGCGAGGCATGGGCCAAGGCATGGGGCGGGGCGTGGGAGCGGGCCCAAGCGCCGGACCTGGTTACGGCCCGTCTTCGCCGGCTTTCCCTTCGCCGGGTGATGAGAAAGAGGACTTGACCACGCTCAAGGAAGAGGCCCGCAGCATCAAGGAGCATCTCGAACGGATCAACCGGAAGATCGCCGATCTCGAGGAAAAGAGCCGCAAGGAGCCGACATGAAGATCGCCATCTCGACGGACGGACAGGCCGTATCCGCGCACTTCGGTCGTTGTCCGACCTACACGCTCGTGGATGTCGCCGACGGCCAGGTCATCGCCAAGGAGGAGATCCCCAATCCCGGGCACTCGCCGGGTTTTTTGCCGGGCTTCCTATCCCAGCGGGGCGTCGAGGTCATCATCGCCGGCGGGATGGGCCCGCGGGCCCAAGGCCTATTCGCCGAAAGAGGCATCCGGACGATCATCGGCGTCCAGGGCCAGGTGGACGAGGTCATCGACCTCTTCCTGCAGGGCCGGTTGAAGCCGGGGGACAGCCTCTGCGATCACGGGGCCGATCACCAAGGGCCCTGCCGGGACGACCATCCTCGGCCGGCACCGCCGGCAGCGCCGCTCACGTCGGGAACGATCGCCGTGACGGCCCAGGGCCCGGACCTCGACGCCGAGGTCGACCCCCGCTTCGGCCGGGCGGCCTATTTCGTGTTCGTTGACCTGGGGACAGAGCGTTCCGAATCGGTCGCCAATCCGTTCGCCGACGCCGCCCACGGCGCCGGCGTCCAGGCCGCCCAGTTCGTGGCCGGCAAGAAGCCCGATGCGGTCCTGACCGGGCAGGTCGGGCCCAATGCGGCCCAGGTCCTCGAGGCCGCCGGCATCCGGGTCATCGCCGCCGACGGCTGCAGCGTCCGTGAGGCCGTGGCCGAGCTCAAGAAAGGCTGATCCGTGGCCCCGCGCGAAGAGAACGCCAAAGTCACCCAGCGGCTGTCCCGGATCAAGAACCGCCTGCTCGTCTTCAGCGGCAAGGGCGGGGTGGGCAAGAGCACGGTCGCCGCCAACCTGGCCCTGGCCCTTTCCCGCAAGGGACTGCGGGTCGGGGCCCTGGACGTCGATATCCACGGGCCCAACCTGGCCAAGATGCTCGGCGTCGAGGGCCGCAAGCTTCAAGGAGACGGGGAGTCGATCGAACCCGTCCGGGTCGCCGACAACCTGAGCCTGGTCTCCATGTCTTTTCTCGTCGAGGACCCGGACCTGCCCATCATCTGGCGGGGCCCGATGAAGATGAAGGTCATCGAGCAGTTCCTCGGCGACGTCGAATGGGGCGACCTCGACTGGCTGGTCATCGATTCGCCGCCGGGGACGGGGGACGAGCCCCTGTCGGTGGCCCAATTGATCCCGGCCACGGGGGCCGTCGTCGTCACGACGCCACAGGACGTTTCCATCCTCGATTCCCGGAAGGCCGTGGTCTTCACCCAGAGGCTCGGTCTCGAGCTGTACGGCATCATCGAGAACATGAGCGGCCTGATCTGTCCCCACTGCGGGAAGCCCATCGCGCTGTTCAAGACCGGCGGCGGGAAGAAAGCCGCCCTGGAGATGGGCGTCCCCTTCCTGGGGAGCATCCCCATCGACCCGGGCATCGTCCTTTCGGGCGACGCGGGGCAGCCGTTCGTCGGGGCCGCCGAGGGTTCGGAGGCGGCCCGGGCCTTCGCCGAGATCGTGGACCGCATCCTGGCGCGCAAGGCGTCATGACGGGAATCCCTAGGAGGAGAACGTGAAGAAGATCGGGATCATCATCTGCGGACGTTACCAGACCTGCGGAGGCGGCAAGTGCCTGAGGGCCGTCCGCGAGCGCGTCGGGGGCTTCGCCCGTTATCCCAAGGATGAGCCGGTGGAAGTCGTCGGCTACTCCTATTGCGGCGGCTGCCCGGGCGGCAACGTCGAGTACGTCCCCGAGGAGATGAAGAAGAACGGGGCCGAGGTCATCCACCTGGCCACCGGTCTCGTCGTCGGGTACCCGCCGTGCCCCCGCATCCGGCAATTCAAGCAGTTCATCGAGACCCGCTACGGCCTGCCGGTGGTCGTCGGGACCCATCCCATCCCTCTCAAGTATCTGCACGTCCATGAGCGGCTCCCGTTCTGGAAGGCGACCAAGATGGAGGAGCTGGCCGGCGACTTGATGAACGAGGACCGGTCGATCATGGAGGCCTACAACTGAAATGCCTCCCGGAATGACCGTTTCCGTGGCCTCCGGCAAGGGGGGCACGGGCAAGACGACCGTGGCCGTCAACCTGGCGCTGGCTTTGCGGAACTCCCGTCCCGTCCAGTTCCTCGACTGCGACGTCGAGGAGCCCAACGCCCATTTCTTCCTGAAGCCGGAGATCGTGACGAGCGAAGAGGTCGCCACCCTGGTCCCCGAGATCGATGACTCGCTGTGCGATTATTGCGGGACCTGCGCCCGGATCTGCGCCTACAACGCCCTGGCCGTCGTCAAAGGGACCGTTCTCGTCTTCCGCGAGCTCTGCCACGGCTGCGGGGCTTGCGCCCATCTCTGCCCCCGGGAGGCCATCCGGGAGGTCCCTCAACGGATCGGGGTCATCGAACGTGGCCGGGCCGGGACCATCGATTTTCTCCAAGGGCGGCTGGACGTCGGCCGGGCCATGTCCCCGCCCGTCATCAGGATGCTGAAAAGCCGTCTCGACCCCGAGAGAACGGTCATCATCGACGCCCCCCCCGGCACGAGCTGTCCCGTCATCGAGTCGATCCGCCACAGCGACTTCTGCATCCTCGTCACCGAGCCGACGCCGTTCGGGCTGCACGACCTCGAGCTGGCCGCCGGCGCGGCCAAGGCCCTGGGGATCCCCCGCGGAGTGGTCGTCAACCGGGCCGACGGGGGCCAAGGGGAGTCCCGGATCCGGGACTTTTGCCGGGACGAAGGCCTTCCTCTGCTCATGAGGATACCCTTCGAACGGAGGATCGCCGAGGCCTACTCGCGGGGAGAGTCCATTCTCGAGGCCGATCCGTCGGCCCGGGAGGACTTCCTGGGGCTTTTCGAGACCGTCCGGAGGGCCCTTCCGTGAAGCAGCTCGTGGTCATCAGCGGGAAAGGCGGCACGGGCAAGACCGTGGTCACGGCCTCGTTCGCGGCCCTGGCCCGCGGCGCCGTCCTGGCCGATGTCGACGTGGACGCCTCGAACCTCCATTTGCTGCTGGGGCCGGAGATCCTGGAGCGGCACGTGTTCGTGGCCGGCCGAAAGGCGCGGGTCGATCCCGCGGCGTGCACGGCCTGCGGCCTGTGTCTGACGGCCTGCCGTTTCGGCGCGATATCCGCGGACGGCGAGGGAATAGCCGGGGTCGATCCCCTGGCCTGCGAGGGGTGCGACTTCTGCTCGCATGTCTGCGAGCCCAAGGCCATCGTCATGGAGCCGTGCGTTTCGGGGGAGTGGTTCGTATCGGCGACCCGTTTCGGGCCGCTCGTCCATGCCCGGCTGGGTATCGCCCAGGAGAACTCCGGCAAGCTCGTCACCCAGGTCAGCCGGAAGGCCCGGGAGATCGCCGAGCGGGAGGGCCGGGATTGGCTGATCATGGACGGCTCGCCGGGCATCGGCTGCCCGGTCATCGCCTCGCTCTCGAGGACGGACCTGGCCCTGGTGGTCACCGAGCCCACCCCCTCGGGCGCCCACGACATGGAGCGGATCGCCGCGCTGGCCGCCCACTTCAAAATCCGGACCATCTGTGCTATCAATAAATTCGACCTCAATCCGGTCAACTCCGGACGGATCGAGTCGTGGTGCCGGGCCCACGACATCCCCGTCGTGGGCAGGGTCCCCTTCGACGGCGAGGTCGTGGCCTCCGTCGTCCGGGGTCGGCCGCTGGTCGAGCATTCCCGCGGCCCCGCGGCGGAGGAGGTCAGGAAGATGTGGGAGGCCATCCGCCGTTCGGAAGGCTGAGATCGCCCAGGCAGGGTGAGGCGGCCGCGGAAGACGGAGGTCCGAGGAGAGGGGACGGATGAGTGACGAAGAACGAAAGACGAACCTCGAAGAGGCCGCCCGGCGGCTCCAGGAGCGCATGGAGCGCGATATCTTGGAGGCCTACGGCCCGGCCGTGCTCGACCATTGGAAAAATCCCCGGAACCTCGGCCTGCTGGAGGATCCCGACGGCTACGCCCGTCTCGAGGGGACCTGCGGGGACACCATGGAAATGTCCGTACGGGTCGACGGGGACATCGTCGCCGCCTGCGGCTTCCTGACCGACGGCTGCGGCTCGACGGTCGTCTGCGGCAGCGCCGCGACCTGGCTGGCCACGAACAGGACCCTCATCGAGGCCCTGGGCGCCGTGACGGCCCGCGGCATCCTCGAGCTGCTCGGCGGGCTGCCCGAAGGGGACGTCCACTGCGCGGAGCTGGCCGCCGAGACGCTGCGCCGGGCCCTGGCCGACTACCTGGCCCATAAGAACGAGCCATGGAAAAAGAATTTCCGGCGCATCGGAAAGACGTGAAGGAGGCGACCATGAAAAATTCGATCAAGGCGGCGGCTTGGGCGGCAGGCCTTTCGCTCCTGCTGGCGGCCGTGGCGGTCCCGGCCTCGGCCCAATACCGTCGTCCGTGGGGACCGGCCTCCGGAGCCATGGATCTGACCGAGGAACAGCTGTCCCGGATCCAGGACATCCGCTTGGCCTTCCAGGACGAGATCATCCCCCTGGAGACCAAGTGGAGGAAGCTGAGCCTGGAGATCGACGGCTTGGCCGCCAGGGGGCAGACCTACGAGGCCAAGCTCAGGGAGATCGAGAGCGTCGAGGCCGAGATGGACAAGAGGTTCGAGGAGCACTGGAACAAGATCCGCTCCGTTCTGACCGACGAGCAGCGCGTCCTTTTCGACAGGTACGGCGGCCTCGGGATGGGGCTCGGCGGCCGGTTCGGCAGGAACGCCAGGCTCGGTCCGCGCGGCGGGATGGGCATGGGGCCCGGCCGGGGCATGGGTTACGGCCGGGGGCCGGGCTTGGGACGAGGTTACGGAGGCTACGGGGCCTACGGCCGCGGGTACGGCCCCGGACGGGGCCGCGGCTATTATTGCCCTTGGCGCCGCTGGTGACCTCGAACGACATCGTCGACCACTTCCAGACGACCTGGAGGGCCTACGACGAGTGGTATGAGACCCATCCGGCCCTTTACCGGACCGAGCTCCGGGTTCTGCGTGAAGCTGTCCCGCGAGGCGGCAAAGGGCTCGAGATCGGCGTAGGGACCGGCCGGTTCGCCGCGCCCCTCGGTGTGCGCTTCGGGCTGGACCCGTCCCCCGGCATGCTCGGGCCGGCGAAGCGGCGGGGCATCGAGGTCGTCGGAGGGACCGGCGAGTCGCTGCCCTTCAAGGCCGCGAGTTTCGATCTCGTCCTGATCGTCTTCGTTCTCGAGTTCGTCGACGATCTCCGGGCCTTCCTGTCCGAGGCCGCCAGGGTCCTGCGCACCGGGGGGACGCTGGTCACAGGCCTCATCGACAAGGACAGCGAATGGGGGCGGCATTTTCATGCGAATTCCGAGGCCCGGCGCTTTTTCCATCCGCCATCCCCCCGCGAGCTCGTCGCCGTTCTCGAATCCGTCGGGCTGAGGCACGCCGGCGCCTGGCAGGCCCTTTTCGGCCCGCCTCCCGACCTCGAGCGGGAGGAGAAGCCCGAGCCGGGCTTCGGCCGGGGCGGCTTCGTCGTCCTTCGGGCCGACAAGTGCTCGGCGGCCGGTTGAAAAGCGGTCCCGGGTGTCGTAGGATACGGACATGTCGAAAGGAGTGAGCCGATGACCCGCGAAGAAGCCCTGGCCCTGCTCAAGGAACATCTCAAGAACAAGAACCTCGTCAAGCACTGCCTGGCCGTCGAGGCCTGCATGCGGGCCATGGCCGTCCGCCTGGGGCACGACCCCGAGCCTTGGGGCCTGGCCGGCGTCGTCCACGACCTGGATTACGAGGTGACCGAGAAGAGCCCCGAGACCCACACCGTGGAGACCGCCAAGATCCTCCGCGAGAAGGGCCTGCCGGAGCCCGTCATCCACGCCGTCCAGGCCCACGCCGGCAAGGTCCCCTGCGAGTCGCCCATGGACTGGGCCATCTATTCCATCGACCCTCTGACCGGCCTGATCATCGCCGCGACGCTGATGCACCCCGACAAGAAGCTGAAGTCCGTCGATCTGGACTTCGTCAAGCGGCGCTACAAAGAGAAGCACTTCGCCCGGGGGGCCCGCCGCGAGGAGATCGAGAAGGGGGTCAACCTCGGCCTCGACCTCGACGAGTTCATCTCCATCTGCATCACGGCTATGCAGGGCATCGACGCCGACCTCGGCCTGGCCTGAGAACCGACGGTTTCAAGGGGGGAAGGGTTCCGGTCGGTCTCTCGCCGCGGGGACGGCGCCTAAACCGTCCGCCCCGGGTCCTCTTCGAGGGCCTTCTTCTCTTCCGGGCTCAGCTTGTGGATAGTGATCCCCGTGTAGCCGTAGAAGGCCGAAACCAGGGGATTGGCGAGGTTCATGAAGGCGTACGGGAGATAGAGAAGGGGGTTGATCCCCAGCGTCGCCCCCATGAAGGCCCCGCAGCTGTTCCAGGGGATGAGGGGCGAGGACAGGGTCGCCGAGTCCTCGAGGGCCCGGGACAGGTTCTTGGGGTGCAGTCCCAGCTTGATGTAGGCGGTCCGGTACATCCGGCCCGGGATGACGATGGCCATGTACTGGTCGGAAGCGATGAGGTTCATCCCGATGCAGCTCAAAAGGGTCGTGGCCACCAGGGACCCGGCCCGCCGGACCCGTCTCAGGAGGGCCTCGGCCAGGACCTGGAGGATGCCGGCCCTCTCCATGATGCCCCCGAAGCTCAGGGCGCAGAGGATGAGGGCCACCGTGCTCATCATGCTGTCCAGTCCGCCCCGCGTCAGGAGGTCGTCGACCATGGCCACGCCGGTCGTGCTGACGAACCCGGCTTTGGCCGCCGTGACCATGTCGGCCAGCGTTCGCCCCTGCATGACCATGCCGAAGAAGCCCCCGAGGACGGTGCCTCCGAGGAGGGCCGGCAGGGGCGGCACCCGGCGGATGACCATGACGATGACCAGGACGGGAGGCAGGAGCAGGACGGGGTGGATCTGGAAGTTCGCCTGGATGGTGTCGAAGATGGTCGCGATCTTGTCCGACGAGATCTCGCCGCCGTGGAAGCGCAACCCGAGCAGGGCGAAAAGGGCCAGCGAGATGATGTATCCCGGGCCTGTCGTGTAGACCATGTGGCGGACGTGGGTGAAGAGGTCGGTGCCGGAGACGGCCGGAGCCAGGTTGGTCGTGTCCGACAACGGCGACATCTTGTCGCCGAAATAGGCCCCGGAGATGATGGCCCCGGCGACCATGGGCGCCGGGATGCCCAGACCCTGGCCGACGCCGATGAGGGCCACGCCGACGGTCCCGGCCGTGGACCAGGACGATCCGGTCCCCAGCGAGACGATGGAGCAGATGAGCAGGGTGGCCACCAGGAAGATGCCGGGCGACAGGATCTTCAGGCCGTAGAAGATCATGGCCGGAACGATGCCGCCCGAGATCCAGGTCCCGATCATGGTCCCGACGATCATTAGGATGAGGATGGCCCCCATGGCCAGGGAGATGCCGTGGATCATGCCCTTCTGAATGGACCCCCAGGTGTGCCCGTGGACGGCCGCGACGGCGGCGGCCACCGCGGCGGCCCCGATGAGCGGGATGTGGGGGTCCTGCTTGAGGACGACGATGGTCACCGAGAGAGCTACGATGAGGAACAGGATGGGGATGAGGGCGGCCGCCAATCGGACGGGCTTCGGCTTAGCGTTCGCGTCCTTTTCTGGTCCGGCCATGAGTGGCCTATTATATGCATGCCCCGCGCAAAAGGCAATTGTTCCGGCGGCCCGCCGCCCCCTCCGCTTTTGACAGCCTCTTGAGCGCTGTGCTATAAGAGGCGCGACCCATGAAGATCGTCGCCGTGGTCGGGGCATCAGGCAGCGGAAAGACCCGCCTGCTCAAGGAACTCATCGCCGAGCTCAAGGACCGCGGGCTGAGGACGGCCGTCCTCAAGCACTGCGCCGACGGCTTCGCCCTCGAGCCCGAGGGCAAGGACACCTGGACCTTCGCCGAGGCCGGGGCCGACGCCGTGGCCATGGCCGGGCCGGGTGAATGGGTGGTCCGGACGAAGGCGCGGGGGGACGCGGAGCCGGATCTGCGGACCTTGGCCCTCGGCCTCTTCGCGGGCGCCGACGTCGTCCTCGTCGAGGGCGGCAAGTCCGAGCGGTTCAAGAAGATCGAGGTCTTTCGGGACGGCGTCTCCGAGGGGCTGCTCACGGCCGCGGAGGACCTCTTGGCGGTCGTTTCGGACGACGCCGTCCCCGGGCCGGTCTCCGCTCCCGTCATCGGGCCGGGGCGAACGGGCGCGATCTGCGATCTCATCCTGTCGCGAGGGGAGGACATCATGTCGGAGGTCACGTTGGAGGTCGACGGCCGGGAGGTCAACATGAACCCCTTCGTCCGGACCATTTTCGAGAACACCATCCGCGGCATGGTCGCTTCGCTCAGCGGCCTCGATCCGGACCCGGAGACGATCTCGATCGTCATCCGGAAAGGGGAGAGTCGCGAGGAAGGCTGACCGGCGGCCGCCGCCGCTCCGAAAGATGAGAACAACGATGTCGGGGAAAGCGCTTGCCAAAGACTTCGAACGACGCTATTTCGCCCACCGGGAGGCGAAAGTCCTCGATGCGCTCCGCCGCAGCACGGTCGGCATCGCCGGCGCCGGGGGCCTGGGCTCCAACGTCGCCATATCTCTGGCCCGGGCGGGCGTCGGGCGGCTGGTCGTCGCCGATCTCGACCGCGTCGAAGCCTCCAATCTCAACCGCCAGCAGTACTTCGTCGAGCAGGTCGGCCGGCTCAAGGTCGAGGCCCTCCGCGAGAACCTCAGGCGCCTCAATCCCTTCGCCGAGGTCGAGACCCATGCCGTCCGGCTGAACCGGCGGAACATCCCCAAGGTCTTCCGGGACGTCGATGTTCTGGTCGAGGCCTTCGACAAGGCCGAGTCCAAGCAGATGCTCATCGAGACCTGGCTGGAGCGCTTCCCCGAAAGGCCCGTTGTCGCCGCTTCGGGGCTGGCCGGTTTCGGGCGGAGTGCGAAGATCAGGAGCCGCCGCCTGGGAAGCTTGTACATCTGCGGCGACGAGGAAAGCCAGTGCCTGCCCGGGATCAGCCCGATGGCCCCGCGCGTGGCCCTGGTCGCCAATCTCCAAGCCGACCTCGTCGTCGAGCTTCTGGTCAAAATGAAGGGGCGATCAAGAATGAAGGGCGAGGGATGCGCATGATCAAAGTCAACGAGTATTTCGACGGCCAGGTGAAATCGCTGGGATTCCGGACGGGCGAAGGGCCGGCGACGGTCGGCGTCATGGCCCCGGGCGAGTATGAGTTCAGGACCTCGAGCCTGGAGATCATGACCGTCGTCGCCGGCATTCTGACCGTCAGGCTGCCGGGCGCGGCCGACTGGCAGGAGTTCGGGCCCGGGGCGTCCTTCACCGTGGCCGCCAACGAGACGTTCCAGCTTCAGGTCGAAAGCGACACGGCCTACCTCTGCCTCTACCGCTGAGCGGGGGACGTCCGCCGCCGGCCCGTCAGCCGCCCGAGTAGATGGGCGAGATGACGACCCGGTCCCCGGCTTGAAGCTCCTCACCGGGGGCTATGGCCCGGCCGTTGCGGGTGACGATCTTCGGCCGCGAGCGGTCGACGGCCAGGACCCCCAGCAAGCCGTCGGCCGTCGTGCCGGGCGGCACATCCATGTCCTTCTCGCTGAAGCCGAAGGCCCGGATGAAGGGGCCGATCAACTTGACGGTGATCCTCATGTCAGGGAGCCGAATTTCTCCGCCGCCCGGGCCTCCTCGGCGAGGCCGAGCTTGTCCAGGGTCGATCGGGTCGGGATGCCGCGCCGGTCATAGCCGCGGATGTCGTAGTAGTGCTGGAGCAGCCCGTCGTATTTGTCGTATTCGAGGATCTGCCCGGCGATGGGGCCTTCGGTGTCGGCGTTGGACGGGTCGAACCAGACGGCCGGCGGGTAATCGAGCTTGCGGTCCGTCTGCGGGTACTCCCGGAGCCAGAACAGCTTGATCAGGGCGTAGATGCGGTCGGAGACCGTCCAGAAATCGTCGAGCGTCCAATCGAGCCCGCTGACGAGGTTGAAGTACTTCGGGTAGTTCTCGAGGCCCCAGCCGACCTCGACCCAGGGGAAGCGGCAGGAGACGATGAACTCGAACAGGCCGCCCCGGATCCTCTGGAGATCGATGACCTTCTGGGCCTTCTCCGGGCCGTAGGATTCACGGGAGGTGCTCTTGAGCTCGAAGGTGATGACCCAGGATTCTTTGTGGTGGGCCCCGATGGGGCTGACCCCGAAGGCCAGGGCCATGCCGGGGATGAACTTGCAGTTGTAGGCGGCGACCTCGAGGCCCTTGACCTGCATGGCGTAGGCCTCGGTCCCTTTGCCGTAGGCGCGCGCGGCCCGCATCGTCCCCTCCGCCAGGAGATCCCCAAGGGGTTTCTCGCGCCGGGCGATCATCCCCAGCAGTTTCTTGGAGGCCGCGGCGTCGCCGAAGCGGTAGTCGCCGGCGACGGCACCCTGGTCGATGGCGTCGGCGTAAAAGCTCAGGACGCAGCCGCCGGACATCGTGTCGATGCCGTAGTCGTCGCACAGGTAGTTGAGGGATCCGACCTCGGGCAGGTCGAAGATCTCGAGATTGGGTCCCAGCAGGGCGATGTTCTCGTAGTCGAGCTCGGACTCGCGGCCCTCGTCGTCGTGGATGGTGATGCCGCACCGCATCGTGCAGTTCGGGCAGCCGTAGGTGGCGATACGGGCGTCGTTGAGGCGTTCGCCGTCCACTTTCCAGGCGTCGGGGTGGTGGGTCTTGCGGAAGTTCCGGACGGGCAGGGCGGCCACCTCGTTGCACCAGGCCAGGACGCCGTTGGTGCTCTGGATGGACCAGCCCGACTCCTTGTCGATCCGGTGGACCTCACGGAGATCGCCGGTCCCGGTCTTCTTCATGCCGGCCGGGTCGGCCTGGGGGATGGGCTTGGTCCCCTTGACGACCACGGCCTTGAGCCGTTTGGACCCCATGACGGCTCCCATGCCCGTCCGTCCCCCGGCCCGGCCCTCGAGGCTGCGGACGACGGCGTAGCGGACCATGTTCTCGCCGCCCTGCCCGATGTTGAGGACGCCGACGCCCTTGCCGTACTTGGCGTAGATCCAATCGTTGGTCTCATAGGTGCCCTTGCCCCAGACCTCGTCGGCCGGAAGGAACTCGACCTTGTCGTCCTCGATGGCCAGCATGGTCGGGCGGTCGGCCCGGCCCTCGACGATGAGAGCGTCGTAGCCGGCTTTGCGGAGATGCTCGGCGACCCGGGTGCCCAGGTTGCCGTCGCCGTAGCCCCCGGTCATGGGGGACTTGCCGGCCACGACGGCTTTCCCGGTGTTAGGGGCGGGAATGCCGGCGATCGGCCCCAGAGCGACGATGAACTTGTTGTCCGGCCCCAGGGGATCGACGCCCGGCTTGAGCTCGTCATATAGGATCTTGGCGGCGAATCCGCGGCCGCCGACCCATTTCCGGGCCCATTCTTCCGTAAATGATTCTTTCTTATACGTTTTCTTGGTCAAATCGACCCTCAGGATGTGTCCGGTCCAACCGTTCATGATGATCTGTCCTCCGTGAGATAAAAAAATCCACCTTCAATCGTAAACGGACCCTTCGGCCGAGTCAAGAGGGAAAAGGGTCGGAGGCAACGCGGGGAGCTCTAAAAAGTCCGGTCGGGATTGGCGGGAGGCCCCGGATATCCGTATAATGAGAGAGAGGAAGGGCGTGGCCCTTCCCCGGAGAAAGGAGTTCGGCAATGTCCAAGAGGCTTTATCGATCCGCCAGCCAGAAGATGCTGGGCGGCGTCTGCGGCGGCCTGGCCGAGTACTTCGACATCGACGTCTCGCTCGTCCGCCTCATCTTCGTCGGGCTCGGCCTGGTCACGGCCGTCCTGCCCATGACCCTCTTCTACCTCATCGCCTGGATCGTCGTCCCCCAGGAGAAACCCTGATCGCTCGGGCGGCGGCCCGCCGTTGACTTGACCCCCCCGTATCGGATATAAACAGGACGATCGCCCGATGGGTATGAAGAACGCGTTGGAGATCCCTTTCAAGCACATCGCCGTCGAGGGCGTCTTCCTGTCGAGAAAGACCCAGCTGGCCAACGTCCTGGGCCAGAGGATCGGCGGGAAGATCGTCCTCGATCACGTCGGCAATCCCTATCTCAAGGACTTCTACAACGAGCGCGACGGGGCGGCCTTCCTGGCCCAGCTGGTCTTCCTGGCCAACCGCTACCACCAGCAGCTCCGCCTTCTCCAGAGGGACCTGTTCGTCGACCGCATCATCTGCGATTACCTCTTCGAGAAGGACAAGATCTACGCCTACCAGACCCTGACCGACGACGAGCTCCTCGTCTACGAGAAGATCTACGGCATCCTCGCCGAGCGGGTCCCCAAGCCCGACCTCGTCATCTATCTCCAGATCTCGCTGTCGAGCCTCGTCCGGCGCATCGCCAAGGAGGGCGACGAGGTCGAGAAGAACATCTCCGAAAAGTACCTCGAGGACATCGTCGAGGCCTTCGATTACTTCTTTTTCAACTACCAGGGCGCGCCCCTGCTCGTCGTCAAGGCCGACGATCTGGATTTCGCCCGCGAGGAGGACGTCCTGGACCTCCTGGACCAGGTCCGGGACATGAAGAAGAGCTCCTTGTACTATGTCCCGCAGAGCTACGGCGGCAAAGCGGTCAAGAAAGGATCAAGAGAATGACATAAGGCCCGGAGGCCGGAAGGCCCCGGGACCGGCCTCGCCCGACGACCGACGAAGGCCTGCCCTCAATCCCGCGGCTCGAGGCGGGATGGGGAGAAAGGACGGATCATGCCAGAGCCCATCAACGACAAGGTCACCATCCCTGTCCTTCAAGCCCGAAAAGGAACGGGCCCCAAGATCGTCTGCCTGACTGCCTATGACTTCCCGACGGCCAGGATCCTTGACGAGCGGGGCGTCGACCTCATCCTCGTCGGGGACTCCCTGGGCATGGTCGTCCTGGGCTACGAGAACACCGTCCCGGTGACCATGGAGGACATGCTCCATCACACCCGGGCCGTCTCCCGCGGGGTCCGCCGGGCCCTGGTCGTCGGGGACATGCCCTATTTCTCGTTCCATCTCGGCCGGGAGGAGACCGTCCGCAACGCCTCCCGGTTCCTCAAGGAGGCCGGGGCCGCGGCCGTCAAGATCGAAGGAGCCTCGGCGAAACGGCTGAAGCTCGTCGAGGCCCTGGTCGAAGCCGAGATCCCGGTCCTCGGCCATGTGGGCCTGACCCCGCAATCCATCCACCGGCTGGGCCGGTTCCGGGTCGAGGGCAAGGCCCTCGACGGGGCCTTGAAGATCGTCGAGGATGCGGCCAACCTGGAGAAGGCCGGAGTGTTCGGCATCGTCCTGGAGTGCGTTCCGGCCGAGGTCGCGGACAAGATCACCCGGAGCCTGAGCGTGCCGACCATCGGCATCGGCGCCGGCCCTCACTGCGACGGGCAGATCCTGGTCTTTCACGACATGATGGGCTATTCGACCGGCTTCTTCCCGAAGTTCGTCAAGAAATATGCCCGTCTCCACGAGACGATGGGCCGGGCCGTGACGGCCTACGCGGGCGACGTCCGGAAAGGGAGCTTTCCGGATGCCGAGACGTCCTATCACCTCAAGCCCGATGTGGCCGCCGGTCTCGCGAGGAGAAAGCCGGCTTCCGGCAAGGGCGGGAAGGGCCTGGCGAAATGAGGACCGTCACCGGCATCGGCGAAATGAAGGCCCTGGTCGCGGAATGGAGGGCGGCCGGGCGAACGATCGGCTTCGTCCCGACCATGGGCTACCTCCACGAGGGCCACCTCAGTCTCGTCCGGGGATCGAAGAAGCGCTGCGGGGCGACGGTCGTCAGCATCTTCGTCAATCCGGCCCAGTTCGGCCCGGGCGAGGACCTCCAGCGATATCCGCGGGACCTCGAGAGGGATGCGGCCATGCTCGAGAGGGAGGGCGCCGAGGCCCTCTTCGTCCCGGCCGCCGAAGACGTCTATCCGCCGGGCTACCGGACCTACGTGGAGGTCCACGGCCTCCAGGACCGTCTGTGCGGGAGGAGCCGGCCCGGGCATTTCCGGGGGGTGGCCACGGTCGTCCTCAAGCTCTTCAACATCGTCCGCCCTGACGTCGCGTTTTTCGGGGCCAAGGACGCCCAGCAGGCCTTGATCATCGAGAAGATGGCCCGCGACCTCGACCTCGACGTCGAGATCGCGGTGTGCCCCATCGTCCGCGATCCGGACGGCCTGGCCTTGAGCTCGCGCAACGCCTACCTGTCCCCGGAGGAGCGGAAAGCGGCCACGGTCCTCTCGAGATCGCTGGCCGAAGCGGAGCGGCTCGTGCGGGCCGGGGAGAGGGACGCGGCCCGCCTCGTGGACCGGGTCAAGGACATCATCGCCGGCGAGCCCCTGGCCCGGCTCGACTACGCCGAGATCGTCGAGGGCGAGACCCTCGAGCCGGCCGTCGAGGTCCGCGGCGACACGCTCGTCCTATTGGCCGTTTTCATCGGCCGGACCCGGCTCATCGACAATGCCCGGATCCGGGCCTAAGGAGATCATCATGCTCAGAGCATTCCTGCGTTCGAAGATCCATCGGGCCACGGTGACCCACATCGACATCGAATACGAAGGCAGCCTGTCGCTCGACGAGGACCTGATGAAGGCCGCCGACCTCCACCCCTACGAGCGGATCGACGTCTGGAACGTCTCGAACGGCGAGCGCTTCTCGACATACCTCATCAGGGGGCCGGAAGGAGCCGGCCGGGTCGGGGTCTACGGGGCGGCCGGACGCAAGGTCAATGTCGGCGACAAGATCATCATCGCCGCCTACGGCTACATGGACGAGGCCGAGATGGAGCTTTTCACGCCCCGGATCGTCCTCATGGAGAACGGCAACCGCATCGCCGCCGTCAAGTGATCGGCCGTTCTTGCCATTCCGAGGATAATCAGGAACGAGTTGTACCGAGAGATATCCCCCTTGAGCTCCCCAGGCCCCCGGGAACCAATCCCGACGGTTCCCCCGTCGGAGGCCAGCGGGCCCCCTTCCGCTATGGGGATCTTCAGGGGGAAATCTGTCGGCACTTATCGGTCGCCGGTCCCCGGAATTAACAGATCAGCCGCTTAAGAGCTTAGCCCGGCCGGCCGGTCAGCCGCCGAGGCTTCTCAGAAGAACGAAACCGGCGGTGATAAAGAAAATGACCAGGGTCAGCCCGAAAAGGGTCATGCCCAGGGCCGGCGCGCCTTTCAGAAAGCCCCTGAAGAACTTGACGATCAGCCACTTGAGGATGAGGACCGCGATCAAGGCCTCGGCCAGGACGACGTGGAAAATGCCCCGCGTCGACATGCCGTCCCCCATGTCCCGGACGAATCCCAGTCCGATGACGGCAAGGGGGACGAGCAGGACGACATAGACGTACCCGAGGACCTTGTGGGCCTTGCGGAGCTTGGCCGGGTCGCCCTTCCGTTCTCCTCCCCCCATGAGGGTCATCATGGTCAGGAGCGAGCCGGCGGCAACGGCCAGAAAGGCGGTCCCGATGATGGCCTTGATCCAGATGCTCGTCATCTCCCGCGTTCTCCTTCACCCGACCTTCAGTCGAGATGGTAGTTCGGGGCCTCCTGGGTGATGACCACGTCGTGGACGTGACTCTCCTTGAGGGAGGCCTGGGTGATCTTGATGAACTTGGCCTTGGCCTTGAGCTCTTCGATCGTCCGGCAGCCCGCGTATCCCATGCCCGCCTTAAGCCCCCCGACCAGCATCTGGACGATGACCGTGGTGCTTCCCTTGTAGGGGACCCGGCCCTCGATGCCCTCGGGGACGAGCTTGCTGGCGTCGGCCGCACCGTCCTGCTGGTAACGGTCGCCGCTCTTGCCTTCTTTCATGACCGCGAGCGAGCCCATGCCCCGGTAGAGCTTGTAGGCCCGCCCTTGGTACATGACGACCTCGCCGGGCGCCTCCTCGGTGCCCGCCAGGAGGTTGCCGAGCATGATCGAGTCGGCCCCGGCGGCGACGGCCTTGGTGACGTCGCCGGAATACTTGACGCCGCCGTCGGCGATGACCGGCACGCCCTTGGGGGCGGTCACCTTGCGGACCTCGGAGATGGCCGTGATCTGGGGGATGCCGGCCCCGGTGATGACCCGGGTCGTGCAGATCGAGCCCGGGCCGACCCCGACCTTGACGGCGTCGACGCCGAGGTCGACGAGGTCCTTGGCGGCCGCCGCCGTGGCGATGTTGCCGGCGATCAGTTCCTGGCCCGGGAACTCCTTCTTGAGCATCCGGACCGTGTCGAGGACCCGCCGGGAATGCCCGTGGGCGTTGTCGACGACCAGCGCGTCGCACTTGGCGGCGACCAGGGCCCGGGCCCGCTCGAGGCAATCGGCGCCGACCCCGACGGCCGCCCCGACCCGCAGCCGGCCGAAGTCGTCCTTGGCCGCGTCGGGGTACTGGATCTTCTTGAGGATGTCCTTGTAGGTGATCAGGCCTTTGAGGCGGTAGTTGTCGTCGACGACCAGGAGCTTCTCGATCTTATGCTCGTGGAAGACCTTCTCGGCCTCCTCGAGGGACGTGCCGACGGGCACGGTCACCAGCTTCTTGGTCATGACCTTCTCGATGGCCAGATGGAACCGGCTCTCGAAGCGGATGTCGCGGCTGGTCAGGATGCCCATCAGCTTGTTGGACTCGTCGGTTATCGGCAGACCCGAAATGCGGTGCTCCTTCATGACCTCGAGGGCCTTGGCGATCTTGTCCTGGGGCCGGAGGGTGATGGGCTCGACGACCATGCCGCTCTCGTGGCGCTTGACCTTGTCGACCTCTTCGGCCTGGGCGGCGATCGTCAGGTTGCGGTGGATGACCCCGAGACCGCCCTGCTGGGCCATGGCGATGGCCATCCGGGAGGTCGTCACGGTGTCCATGGCCGAGCTGATGATGGGGATGTTGAGAGAGATGTTGCGGCTCAGCCGGGTCCGGACGTCGGCTTCCGAGGGGATGACGTCGGAGGCCGCGGGGACGAGCAGGACGTCGTCGAAGGTCAACCCTTCGGGGATGCGGTCATCGAGCATGGTGTCTCCTCCCTCAGTGTCTCTTCCGCTTGCTGGGGATCATGGCCCGGGCCTGCTTGGCGCGCTGGCCCGACGGGCCCTGGGGCCTCTGATAGACGACCGGGGCCGGCTTCCGTTCGAGGGCCGGGCGCTCGACGACCGGCTGGACGAGGAAGAGATAGCGGACGGCGTCCTCCTCGATGCGGTCGAGCATGGACTGGAACATGTTGAAGCCCTCTTTCTTGTACTCGATGAGAGGGTCCTTCTGGCCGTACCCGCGGAGGCCGATGCCCTCCTTGAGATGGTCCATCTCGAGGAGGTGGTCCTTCCACTGGGTGTCGATGACCTGGAGGAGGATCATCCGCTCGAATTCCCTCATGAACGGGCCGAGCAGCTTCTCCTTGTCCTCGTAGGCCCGCTTGAGGGCCTGGAGGACAGTCTCGCTCAGCTCCTCGTGGACGACGCCCTCCCAATCGATGTTCAGGGTCTCGATGTCCAGGCCGAACTGGGCCTGGACGGCCTGGCGGAGGGCGTCCTTCTCCCACTCCTCGGGCGGCTTGTCCTTGTTGGCGTAGGTGTCGAGCATCCACTCCACGAGGTCGTCGATGAGGCCCAGGAAGTACGCGCGCTGGTCCTCGCCCCGCAGGATCCGGCGCCGCTGGCCGTAGATCGTCTCCCGCTGCTTGTTCATGACGTCGTCGTACTCGAGGAGGTGCTTGCGGATGGTGAAGTTCTGGCCCTCGACCTGCTTCTGGGCCCGCTCGATGGCCCGGGTGATCATGTTGTGCTCGATGGGCACGCCGGGGCCCATCCCGATGCGGGCCATCAGTCCCGAGATGCGCTCGCTGCCGAAGATGCGCATGAGGTCGTCCTCGAGGGACAGGTAGAAGCGGGAGGAGCCGGGATCGCCCTGACGGCCCGCCCGTCCCCGGAGCTGGTTGTCGATGCGGCGCGACTCGTGGCGCTCGGTGCCCAGGACGTGGAGGCCCTCGAGGGCCACGACCTCGTCGTGCTCCTTGGCCGTGACCGCGCGGGATTGCTCGAGGGCCGGCTCGAGCTGTTCGGGCGCGGCCTTCTGGGGATCGACGCCGCTTTTCCGGAGCTGCTCGCGGGCCAGGAACTCGGGGTTGCCGCCGAGGAGGATGTCGACGCCGCGGCCGGCCATGTTCGTGGCGATGGTCACGGCCCCGATGCGGCCGGCCTGGGCGATGATCTGGGCCTCCATCTCGTGGTACTTGGCGTTGAGGACGACGTGCTTGATGTTCTTGCGGCGCAGGATCGAGCTGAGGTGCTCGGACTTCTCGATGGAGATGGTCCCCACGAGGACGGGCCGCCCCTGGCCGTGCAGCTCGACGATCTCCTCGGCCACGGCCTCCCATTTTTCGCCGCCCGTCCGGTACACGACGTCGGGGTTCTCGAGACGGATGAGAGGCTTGTTGGTCGGGATCTCGACGACGCCGAGACCGTAGATGTGGCGGAACTCGGTGGCCTCCGTGGCCGCCGTGCCGGTCATGCCGGCCAGCTTCCGGTACATCCGGAAGTAGTTCTGGAAGGTGACCGAGGCCAGGGTCTGGTACTCCTCCTCGACCCGGACCCGTTCCTTGGCCTCGAGGGCCTGGTGGAGCCCGTCGCTGTAGCGCCGGCCGGGCATGAGCCGCCCGGTGAACTCGTCGACGATGACGACCTTGCCGTCCTGGACCATGTAATCGACGTCGCGCTTGAATAGATGATGGGCCTTGAGGGAGGTGTTGACGGCGTGGACGACCTCCATGTTGGCCAGGTCGTAGAGGTTGGGGATGCCCAGGACGCGCTCGGCCTCGGCCACCCCGGCCTCCTGGATGGAGACCGTCCGGCTCTTCTCGTCGACCGTGAAATGCTTTTCCTTATGTAGGCGCCGGACGAGGGTGTCGGCCCGGTAGTAGAGCTGGGTCGACTGCTGGGTCGGTCCCGAGATGATGAGCGGGGTGCGGGCCTCGTCGATGAGGATGCTGTCGACCTCGTCGACGATGGCGTAGTTGAACTCGCGCTGGGCCAGGTCCTCGAGCCGGAACTTCATGTTGTCCCGCAGGTAGTCGAACCCGAACTCGTTGTTCGTGCCGTAGGTGATGTCGCAGCCGTAGGCCGTCCGGCGCTGGGCGTCGTCGAGGCCGTGCTGGATGGTCCCGACCGACAGGCCCAGGAAGCGGTAGATGGCGCCCATCCACTCCGTGTCGCGCTTGGCCAGGTAGTCGTTGACGGTGACGATGTGGACCCCGCGGCCGTCGAGGGCGTTGAGGTAGGCCGGCAGGGTGGCCACCAGGGTCTTGCCCTCACCGGTCTTCATCTCGGCGATCTTGCCTTGGTGGAGGACGGCGCCGCCGATGATCTGGACGTCGAAATGGCGCATCCGGGTCGTCCGGCGGGAGGCCTCGCGGACCACGGCGAAGGCCTCGGGCAGGATGTCGTCGACGCTCGCCCCCTGGGCCAGCTTCTCCCGGAACTCGGCCGTTTTGGCCCTCAGCTGGTCGTTGGATAGGGGCTGGACGCGGGATTCCTGATCATTGACGGCCGCGACGACCGGCAGGACCTTCTTGAGGAGCCGGTCGTTCTCGTTGCCGAAAAGCTTGCGGGATATCCACTTATACATTTATCATCTTCTATCAGAAAGCCCCCGGAAAGTCAATTTGCCGAGGCCCCCGCCGCTGTCTAAGCCAAGTCAAGATGTCCCCTTATCTGCCGAGCAAAAATGTCCCCATGGAGCGGGGGCAGGTGTCGTCTCGAGGTAAGTCTGGAGGATATGGCGGGCCCGCGGGTTGTCGTTTGGTTGAC
>Ga0209163_1001714_pt1 | contig 21812 bp, 13 predicted proteins | sample MTBAKSrepl2MetaG_FD_187457 | JGI IMG/M metagenome (GOLD analysis project Ga0209163, IMG submission 187457) | Enrichment culture microbial communities om Arthur Kill intertidal strait, New Jersey, USA, that are MTBE-degrading - MTBE-AKS2 (Arthur... | ecosystem: Environmental > Aquatic > Marine >...
GCGTTCATTTTGAACATGGCTGGAACCACCTTGACCTTCACGGGAAAGGAGGCGTGAACCTTACCGGCTGTGCGGCTGCTGCCGGCCTGTACGTGCACGTCCCCTTTTGCAGGCGAAAATGCCTGTACTGCGATTTCTACTCCATCACCGACCGGTCGCGTCTGCCGGCCTTTCTCGAGGCCCTGGCCCTGGAAGCGGCCCTTGTCGGCAGGCTTCCGGGGCCTTTCGACACCGTATACCTGGGCGGGGGCACCCCCTCGTGCCTCGATCTGCGGCAGATGGAAACGCTCTTGCAGAGCGTTTTTTTCCGCCTTCCCGTCCTGCCCGAGGCCGAAATCACCCTGGAGGCCAATCCGGGCAGCCTGACCCTGCAAAGATGCAGGGCACTGCACGGCATGGGAATCGGGCGGCTCAACGTGGGGGTCCAGTCCTTCGATGACCGGATCCTAACTTTCCTGGGAAGAAGCCACACGGCGCGCCAGGCCCGCCGGGTCCTTGGCGATGCCCGAAAGGCGGGGTTTGCCTCCCTGGGCCTTGATCTCATCTTCGGAGTTCCGAACCAGACGAGGGCGCAGTGGGCCCTGGATCTGGAGTCGGCCCTTGCTTACGGGCCGGAGCACCTCTCCTGCTACATGCTCACCTACGAGAAGGACACGCCTTTGGAGCGTCTCAGAAGGCAAAGGGCCTTTGTTCCCCCATCCGAAGCAGCAGTGGGAAAGCTCTTTGTCTTCACTTCACGCTTTCTCCAAGACAAGGGGTATGTCCACTACGAGATATCGAACTTCGCCCGGGGCTGGGAAAACGTTTCCCGTCACAACACCAAGTACTGGTCTTTCGCACCTTATCTCGGTCTGGGGCCCTCGGCCCATTCCTTTTCGGGCAATGAGCGCTGGTGGAACACCTCCAGCCTGGACGAGTACACGAGGCTCCTTGCCGCAGGGCGCTCGCCCGTTTCCGGTCAGGAGCGCCTGTCCCGGCGGCAGCAGATGCTCGAGTGGATTCTCCTGGGGCTGCGACAGAAAGAAGGGATACGGATACTGCCTTTCGAAAAGCGCTTCTCAGTTGACTTTTGGGGTACTTTCGGCGAGGTGACGGAGCGGCTGCGGGACAAAGGGATGCTGCAAGAGCGCGAGGGGCGCTGCGCTCTCACCCTCAAGGGCATGCTCTATCTGGACAGCGTGGTGGATCGGATGGGGCTCATGATCGACCCATGACCGGCGGCCGCTCACCCTGCCAGCGCAATGGCCGACTTGATGTTTCGGTGCCTGCGGCCACATTTCTTGCGGCAGGTCTCCAGGCTGTCCGATTTCCAGAGATCGGGAAAGGTCTCCGAAAACAGATCATCACTTAGGATTTCCTCCACATCCCTGTTGCGGATGTTATAGGCCTGCGGGTCCTTTCCGGCCAGGGTCAGGGCCTTGAGCATGTTGCCGGGTGCTTGTGCGTCCAGGTGGGAGACCCAGCAGCAAGGGGCCACGTACCCTGCGGCATCTATGTAAGACCTGTTTTGCACAGAGGACTTGCAGGTGACGCCGTTCACGGCGACGGCACGGCTCTGTTCCCCGCTTTCCGATGGGATCCCATGGGTGGCCGGGTGGGACCTGGTGGCGCCTGGGCCTGCGTTGCGGCCGTCTGCGGGGAAGGAAGCCCCGGTTTCTCTGTCCCCGGGCCCCTGGGCAGCGGGCGTGGTCGCCCTTTCCAGACAGCGGAGGTCCCCGTCAGGGTGCATGTAGCGGAATGTGCCGTCTTGGGGAAAGCGACCCGTTTCGATGCGCACGAAACGATCGAATCCCATGGTGCGCGCCATCTTGCGGGCCTCTTCCACCTGGTGTTGGTTGTGTTTGAAAACGATGTAATGCCACTCGGCCCGGCCGCCCCGGCCGATGAACGCCTCGGTGTTGGCCATGATCCTGTCCCAGCGCGCGCCGATGCGGTACAGATGATTGGTGTCTTTCAGTCCGTCCAGATGGAATTCCACCCGGCTTTCCGTGCCGGCAAAAAGCCCGCCGAGCCCCCTCCACCAGGAAGGGATGCCCATGGAGCCGTTGGTGGAAACGGTGAGGGTGATTCCGTGCACTTCCATCAGGTGCCTGCAGATGGCGTCAAAGTCCCGGGCCATGCACGGATCGCCCAGATTGCCGCAAAAGTCGATTCTCTTGACTTTCTTCAGGAAGGCGTCGGGCAGATGCCGCCTCACGTCCTCCAGAAAGAACTGGGTCCTGCGCAGCCCCCTCACGGGTCGGCAATGGTCGAGGATGTCGGTACGCGGACACATGGGACAACGAAGGTTGCACAGGTCGGTCAGCTCCCAGTGCAGCTTGTACGGTCGATCCGGATCGAACATGGGTCTCCCATTTCCCTCAGGCCACCCGCGTCAGGGTCAGGGCGATCTGGAAATAGATGGCGATGCCTGCCGCGTCGATGACGGTGGCGATGAAAGGGCCGGCCGTGAGAGCAGGGTCCAGGCCTATCTTCTTCAGCAGAAGGGGTATGAGGGCCCCCACCAGATTTGCCGTGAGAAGGGTCGCCAGCAAGGCCGTTCCCACAATCCATCCCAGCACGATGGTGTGGTCCTGAAAAAACACCCGGAAGTAGGCCATGAACCCCAGGGCGCAGCCCAGGGCCAACCCCATGAGCAGTTCCCGCCTGAAGACCCTGAAAAAATCCCTGGGGGCCACTTCTCCCAAAGCGAGGGCGCGCACCACCATGGTGGCGGACTGGGTCCCCGCGTTGCCGCAAGTGCCGATGACCATGGGGATGAAGAATGCCAGGGCCACCATCTGGGACAGGACGTCCGCATGCCATTCCATGATGGTGGTGGAAAGCAGGGAGGTAACGAGCAAGACGGCCAGCCAGCAAAAGCGGTTCCAGAAAAGCCTGGAAAAACCCCTCCTGAAGTAGCTCTCCTCGAAAGGGACCACAGCGGAGATGCGGTGGAAGTCCTCCGTGCTTTCCGCCTCGATGATGTCGATGACGTCGTCCACCGTGATGATGCCCAAGAGGCGGGCTTCACCGTCCACCACGGGCACGGCGAGGAAATCGTATTTCGAAATCACACCGGCCACCTCCTCCACGTCCATGTCGTGGGGAACCGAGATGACGTGCCGCTCCATGATCCTGTGCAGGGGCGTATCGGGCTTTGCCATGATCAGATCGCGAAGGGACAGCATGCCCACGAGGCGGCGCTGGGCATCGGTGATATAGACGTAGTAGATGGTTTCCTTGTTGGGCGCCTGGAGACGCAAACGCTCCAGGGCCTGTCGGGCACTGATGTCCTCGGGAAGCAGCGCGTATTCCGTGGTCATGACCGCTCCGGCCGTGCCCTCTTCATACTCCCACAGGCGGCGGATTTCATTGCGTTCCGCCTGGGCGATCAGGGGCATCACGGCCTCGGAGATGTCCGTGTCCACGTGCTTCAACAGGTCGACCCTGTCGTCCGGGTGCAGATTCTCTATGAAGCGGAGCATGGTGGCGGTCGTACCTGTCTCCAGGCACGCTTTCTGAGTCTCCATGGAGAGCTGCTCGAAGGTCGCGGTGGCCACGTGGTTGCCTATCTCGAGGAGGACTTCGATGATCTCCGGGGCGCTCAGCGCGCTCCGTTCCAGGGTTTCGGCTATATCGGACGGATGCGCTTCCCGGAGCACGCCTATGTTGAACGGTCCGTTTCCTCCCGAGAGCGCACTGGACGTGTTGACGGTTTGGACTGTGAGGGGCATGTGCGTCTCCTTGCCGCCCGGCTTCCGCTTACCGGAAGACGGGACCGGCCGCAGGGACGCTCACACCTCAAAGGCGGGCGGAAAGCGTATCGGGCAAGCCCTTCCTGCTGCGTCTTCGGACAAAGGGAAGCTGAAAACCGGGATTTTCTTCACCGGCCTTCCGGCACTGGTGATAAGGACTACTGTGTGAGTCCCCGTCTTTCATTTTGTGTTGTTCTCCGTATGGTCCCGAGCGCACAGCACGCTGTCGGAATCAAAAACATGCCGGCGCTTTTTTTCACGATGCGCCGGCTCTGTAAGCATCATTTTTTTTAATACATCCGGGCGGGATTTGCAACCAGGAATTAAGGGCCCGCTCAAGAATAACTTCCCATTTTGATGCGCCGATCCATCACGCATGGCAGCGTGGCTCGTCGGTTAAATGGCCCGCCATTCGCCCTCCTCGCGCCTTGCCATGCGCGCGCCTCGACACCTGAAAAGGGGAACCTATTTTTGCACAAGCCCTAAGGGACGCGCGGAGACGCTCCGGCGCAAGACGCCGGTGGGTCCACACGATGTGTCAGGCTCCGGCACGGGGGGCGTTTCTCAAGCGGCTTGCCAACTTGTGGGGATGCTGGCATAGTGCATTCTCATGTTTACACGTGGAATCGCCTCCACGTTTCCCAGACGATCAGAGTCCGGATCTTATCGTGTGATCGCTGGCGGGCCAAGTAAATGATGTCAACGGCATACAACACAAGAAGCCTGAGAATGCACAGGCGGTATGGCCGCTGCACGTACCGGTGGGCACTCGTACCCGTTGTGCTGGGCGTCTGGGCTTTGACGTACGGCCTGCCTTGTGCGGGCAAGGGGGATTTGCCCGAAGCCGGGAAGAACACGCTCGTGATCGCCATTGCCTCTCCCGTGCAGACAGGGGACCCGACCAACTACAGGGACCGGACCACACAGATGGTTCTCAAAAACGTCTTCGACGCCCTGGTGACCCGTGATGCACACATGGATCTCGCTGCCCAACTCGCGGAATCGTGGAAACCTCTGGACCCCGTCACCTGGGAGTTCAGGCTGAGGCGAAACGTGCGCTTCCACAATGGAGACCCTTTCACGGCCCTGGACGTCCGATTCACCCTGGAGCGGGTGGTGTCGGAGGGGGGCGTCGATGGGAAAACCTCGTGCCGGCAAGAGCTTCTCAGTGGGGTCGAATCCGTGGAGGTGGTGGACCGCTACACCGTCCACATACGGACCCGGACCCCGTGGGCCCTACTGCCCCTCATGCTCACCTTGCAGGAAATAGTGCCGGAAGATTACCTGAAAGCCGCGGGAACGGAAGGATTCGCAAGAGAACCCGTAGGGACGGGACCCTTCCGCTGGGTGGAGGCACGGGCAAGTGAGAGTGTGGTCCTCGAGAGGTTCGAAAAATACTACGGGGGGTCGCCGAACAATCCGCCCGTGCAAAAACCGCCTATCCGGAGGCTCGTTTTCCGCACGGTGCCTCTCATGGCCGAGCAGATCGCCATGCTCAAGAGCGGACGATGCGACATCGTGTGCAACCTGCCGCCGGCCGCCATACCCATCGTGCAGATGCATCCGGACCTCTGCGTCCTCCACCGCCCGCCCACCAGGAGCTTTTTTGCCGAAATCAATTGCCGGAAGAGCCCCTTTGACGATCCCCAGCTCCGACGTGCTCTCAACCACGCCGTGGACACCGAGGCGGTGGTGCGTCACCTGCTGCGGGGGTATGGACAGGTGCTGCCCACGGCGCTGCTGCCGAACGCCTTTGCCTACAACGGCGCCTTGAAGCCTTATGTTCACGATCCTCTATTGGCAGGGACGATGCTCGCTGCTTCCGGTTTTCCCAAAGGGCGCACGGTGAGCATACAGTGCGGCAAAGACAACGCGGATTACGCGGGACTCATAGCCGCCTTTCTCACCAAGGTGGGGCTGCCCTGTTCCATCGATCTTGTTCCCGGAAATGCACCTCACACCAGGGGCCGAGACGCTGCCTGGGACCTTTTTGTCTCCTCCTGGGGCAACACGACGCTCGATCCCATCGACATTCTCCTTCCCAAGTTCATGACCAACGGGTCGGCAAACTTCTCCGGGTACACCAACGCCGAGGTCGACACGCTGCTCCAGGAAGGGGGCAGGACCTTGGACCCCCTCCTGCGCGAGGAGGCCTACAAGAGGGTCCAGGAAATCGTGTACCGGCAGGCCCCCATGATCTTCGGATACGCGGCACGGGAGTTCCTGGGAGTGCGCAAGAGGGTCAAGAACTACGTACCGTCTCCAACCGGGTGGATGAACATGCACGATGTCTATCTGGATGATAGGAGCTGATGCATGAATATACTTCAGTTCGTTTTCAAAGATAGAAGTCTTTGGTACAAATTTACTTTATTCTCCATAATACCTGTCCTTTTTGTATGTATATTTATCACATTTAACATAGTAACGTCGCTTGAAAATAACATGATAGAAGACAGAAAATTTAGATTTAACTATTTGACAAGAATTACAGCCTTCTATATAAGTAATGCATATGCGATTTATAACAAGAATCTTCTTGATAATTTTGTAGACAGTCTCGGAAAAGAGATAGACATAAAATGTGCTATGATCGTGGACTCCATTGACAACCGAATCCTTGCTCACAACAATCACCGATACGATGGAGAGATCTTTGAAAATAGCTCTTGCCCCCCCACGTCCTCCGACACCGGCGCACAACCACAACATGCCCCCGCGTCGCCCCGCACCGCGCTGCAACTCGTGTCCGCGCCCATCGTCATCGAGGGGAAGAAGTACGGTGACGTGAAGGTCGGTTTCTCTCTGGAGGACGTGTTCCTGGAGATAGAAAAGACCAAGAGAAGGGTATTTGTGGTTGCGGGCGGCGCCACCTTGTTGGGATGCCTTCTTTCCCTCCTGCTGGCCGGGATGGTCAGCAGGCCCATCAAGCGTCTCGAGCAACAGGCATCCGGAATCGGGGCCGGAAACCTGGAGGGAAGGATAGTCTACAGGAGTCGGGACGCCCTGGGCCGGCTTGCGGACAGCTTCAACCGCATGGCCCTTGGCATAAGAGACCGCCAGGAGCAGTTGGAAGCCGTCAACGCCGTGGCCGACACGGTGAACCGCAGCCTCGATCCGCAGGTGGTTGCAGACAGGGCAATGGACGCTCTCATACAGCACACGGGTGCCAAGGGGGCTGTGCTTCACATGATCGGTGAGGACGGGGCAGCGTTGGAGCGGGTCAGTGTGCGCCCCTGCCGGGAACGGGACGCCCAGGGAGAAGCCCGTCTTGTCGTGGGGAGCGGCCTGGCGGGGGAAGCGGTGGCCCTGCGCCGGATAGTCGTTGACGATGGAAGCGTGCGTCCTTGCGGGTCCCATGGGGTCCCCGCCGGTGAAGGTTCCGTTGCACCCCCCGGCCTTCGGGTGGCGGTCCCCCTGCAATCCCAGGACAAGGTCCTCGGGGCCGTGGGTCTCGTCTACCCCCCGAGGGGGGAGATGACCCGCAATGAGAAGGAGAGCCTGCTTGCCATGGGGAAAACCATCGCCCTTGCCATGACCAATGCCCGGCATGTTGCCCGGATCGAAGAGGAAATCAGGCAGCGCAAGCATGCGGAGGAGTCTTCCCGCCGCTACGGATTCATCGTGAACACTTCCAGGGACTGGAACACCCTTGTCAACGTGCGCTACGTTTACGAGGCCGCCAACGATGCGTACTGCACGAGCCTGGACAGGGACCGACCCCAGGTCATCGGCCATACGGTCCAGGATATCTGGGGAGAAGAAGTCTTCAGGGGGGCCGTGAAGGAAAGCCTGGACCGCTGTTTCCGGGGCGAGGAAGTGAGCTACCAGGCATGGTTCGACATACCCCGGCTCGGCACCCAGTGTTTCCAGGTCACCTACTATCCTTATCGGGACCGGGAGAACACCGTAACCCACGCCGTGGTGGTTTCCCACAACATCACGGAGCACAAACGCACCGAAGAGACCCTGCGACAGCGCGTGGAAGAGATAACGGCCCTGAACGCCCTGGGAGAAAGCGTCAGCGTGAGCCTGTCGCCCGACCAGGTGATCAAGGCCGCCCTGGAAGGCATCGCGGCCCCCATCGGTCCCGACGCGGCCATGCTCTACCTCAAACAGGGAGACCACCTGCAACTGCTGGGAATACGATCGCCGGGGGAGGACGCGTCTACACACACCCACAACGTGCATAGGCTGGGGGATTGCCTCTGCGGGGTGGCCGCGGTGCAGGGAAAGCCCCTTTACGCAGCGGACATCCACACGGACAGTCGCTGCACCCAGGAGGAAGGCAGGCGGGCAGGGATGCGATCGTTCGCGGCGCTGCCCCTGCACGGCGCCGAAGGGGTGATCGGACTGCTGGGGCTGGCCTCGCGAGCGCGGCGCGACTTCAGCGAACAGGCCACCTTCCTGGAGACCCTGGCCAGTCAGGTGGGCGTGGCCCTGGACAACGCCCTTCTGCACCGCCAACTGCTGGACCACGCCGTCAACCTGGAGCACACCGTGGCCGAACGTACAGCGGAACTGCGGGTCGCCATGGAAAAGGCCCAGGAGGCGGACAGGCTCAAGTCGGCATTTCTGGCGTCCATGAGTCACGAACTGCGCACACCGCTCAACTCCATCATAGGCTTCACGGGGATCCTCCTCCAAGGGATGGTGGGTCCCCTCAACGACGAACAGAACAAGCAGTTGGGCATTGTGCGCGAAAGCGCCCGGCACCTTCTCAACCTGATAAACGACGTGCTTGACATCTCCAAGATCGAAGCCGGCCAGTTGGAAACGGCCTCGGAGCCCTTTCCCATGCGTGAGGCCGTTGAAAAGGTGGTCGAAGCGGCCAGGCCCCTGGCTGAAAAGAAAGGACTGTCCCTCACCGTCCATGTGGCTCCGGATGTGGACCTCATAACCAGCGACCGCAGACGGGTGGAACAGATCCTCATCAACCTTGTCAACAACGCCCTGAAGTTCACGGCAAAGGGGCGGGTGAGCGTGGAATGCACGGTGGAAGGTGGTCTGGTCACCACGCGCGTCACGGACACGGGCATCGGCATAAAACAAGAGGACAGGGACAAGCTGTTCAACGCCTTTCAGCAGATCGAGACCGGTCTCACTCGAAGGTACGATGGGACCGGGCTGGGGCTTTCCATCTGCAAGAAGCTTGTGGAAATACTGGGCGGCACCATATGGGCCGAGAGCCGGTGGGGGGTCGGGAGCGTCTTTGCCTTCACGCTCCCGGAGAAAAGGGGGCAGGGACCATGAATCCCAGAGTGCTGGTGGTGGAAGATAACGAGCAGAACATGTATCTGCTCTCTTTCATTCTGGAGAAAAGCGGGTACGAGGTGCTTCAGGCACGTAGCGGGACCGAGGGCATAGAGCTGGCGAGCCGGACGAAACCGACCATCATCCTGCTCGATATTCAGCTTCCCGGCATGGACGGATACGAGGTGGCCAGACGTCTCAAGGCACGTCCCGAGACCGGGGACATCCCCATCGTGGCGGTCACTTCCTATGCGATGCTCGGTGATCGTGAGCGCGCCCTGGAGGCGGGGTGTACCGGTTACATTGAAAAGCCCATCAACCCGGAGACCTTCGTTGCCCAGATCGAAGAGCACATGCCCCATAACCGTGGGCATGGAGGCGATGCGTCATGACCAAAGCGCTCATTGTGGAAGACAACGCGGAAAGTCTGTACATGCTGCAAGTCCTGCTGGCGACCCACGGATACGAGGTGGTTACGGCTGTCAACGGGGATCAGGCCCTGAAGCATGCTAGGACCGAAAAGCCCGACGTGATCATAAGCGACATCCTGATGCCGGTCATGGACGGTTTCACCCTGTGCCGTCAATGCAAGGCCGATGAGCAGCTCAGGCGGATTCCCTTCGTGTTCTACACGGCCACCTACACGGACCCAAAAGACGAGGAGCTGGCGTTGAGCCTGGGAGCGGAAAGGTTTCTGGTCAAACCCGTGGAACCGGAAAACCTGCTGGAGATTGTGGAACAGGTTCTCGAGAAGAGGGGGGACGACGTGAAACTCACCAGGGACAACCAACAACTGGAAGAAAGGGAGGTGTTGGGGCTTTACAACGAACGTCTGGTGAGGAAACTGGAAAAAAAGATGCTCGATCTGGAAAGGGAGGTTGCGGTGCGCACCCGGGCCGAGCAGGAACTTTCCCGAATGCGCGGTGAACTGGAAAGACGTGTGCACGAACGAACCGAGCAGCTTGCCCGGGCCAACAGGGACCTGGAGGACCAGATAAGGGAAAGGCAGCGCGCCGAGCAGCGTCTCCTGGAAGCCAAGGAGACCGCAGAGAACGCCAGCCGGGCCAAGAGCGAGTTCCTCGCCGGAATGAGCCACGAACTGCGCACACCCCTCAATCACATCATCGGTTTTACGGAACTGGTGGTGGACAAGAAGTACGGCGATTTGACCCCGGTCCAGGAAGAGTATCTCAACGATGTGCTCGCCAGCGGCAGACATCTGCTTTCCCTCATCAACGACATCCTGGATCTTTCCAAGGTGGAAGCGGGCAAACTGGAGCTGGAGCTGTCCCCCGTGAACCTGCGGTCCGTTCTTGACAGCAGCCTCATGATGGTGAAAGAGACCGCCTTGAAGCACGGTATCAGGGTTTTCCTGCGGACCGGAGCGATTCCCGAAACCCTGAACGCCGACGAGCGGAAGCTCAAGCAGATCCTGTACAATCTCGTTTCCAATGCGGTCAAATTCACCGGGGACGGCGGGGAAATATGCGTTTCGGCGCGCACATGGGAAAAGGACGATCGTGCTCGGGAGGTTGCAGGGCGTGATACGAAGGGCCGGCAAGGGGCGCAGGTCTTTTCTCCCCAATGGGTATTGATTTGCGTGGAGGACAACGGCGTGGGACTGCGAAAGGAAGACACGGAACGCATCTTCAAACCCTTCGAGCAGGTGGAATACCCCACGCAGAACACGCCCCGGGGAACCGGCCTGGGTTTGTCCCTGGCCCGGCGCCTGGTGGAGCTGCACGGGGGCAGGATCTGGGCCGAGAGCGGGGGCCCGGGAAAGGGTGCCGCCTTTCGTTTCACCCTTCCCATCCAGGGCCTGGAAGGAGCAGGGTGGCCGACCATCCATTGAGGAAAACCGAACGGGGGGCTTTGCACATGACAAGACAGGAGGGCACCTACCAACCCACACGCTGGAGCCTGGGAGATCTTCTCAGTGCACCCTGCGGTCCTGCCCTGGAGCTTGCTTTGACGGAACTTAAGACCGCGACCTCGGCCCTCGAGGGCCTGCGTCCGGTGCTTTCGCCGGACATGGACGGGGAGGCTTTTACGGGGATGTTGGACAAGTACGAGGCCTTCCAGAGGGCCGAGAGGCGGCTCGGACACTACGGACCCCTGTGGTTCGCGGAAGACACCCGGAACCAGGCGGCCCTGGCCTTCATGGGCCGGATGGAGAAGGTGCTGGCCGAGGCCCACAACCGGGTGCTCTTTCTCGGCCTCTGGTGGAAAGACCTCGACGACCGGGCGGCCCGGCGCCTGCTGCCCCACAGCGGAAGGATGCGCTACCACCTGGAGCAAGAGCGTCTGTTCAAGGACCACACCCTGTCCGAACCGGAGGAGAAGATCATCAATGTCAAAGACATCAACGGCGTGGGGGCCCTGGTGACGCTTTACGACATGATGACGAGCAGGCTTGTGTTCACCCTCGGGGAGGAGGGCGAAAAACAAGAACTCAACAGGGACGAGCTCACCCTCCATTTCAGAGACCCCTCGCCGCCCGTGCGGCGGGCAGCCTACGGGGAGCTTTTCCGGGTCTACGGGCGCGAGGCCGGCGTGCTGGGCCAGATATACCTGCACCGGGTGCGGGACTGGGCCAACGAGAACATCGATCTGCGCCGCTTCCGTTCTCCCATCGCGGTGCGCAATCTTGGAAACGACATCGCCGACGACGTGGTGGACACCCTGCTCGAGGTCTGCGCACAGGAGGCCGCCTGCTTTCAACGCTATTTTCGGCTAAAGGCCGACTGGCTGGGGATAGGGGAGAAGGGAAAGCTCCGGCGTTACGATCTGTACGCCCCTTTGGGGCATCGATCGGAAAAGCGGATTTCTTACGGCGAAGCGGTCCCCATGGTGCTCCAAAGCCTGGAGGCCTTTTCCCCGACCTTTGCCCATCATGCCCGCCGCGTTCTGGACGAGGGGCACCTGGATGCCCAGATCCGTCCGGGCAAGCGCGGGGGGGCCTTTTGCGCGGGGGTGCTTCCCGGCATGACCCCCTGGGTGCTTGTCAATTACACCGGCGAGCCCCGACAGGTGGCCACCCTGGCCCACGAGCTCGGACACGCCGTCCATGCCCTCCTGGCGGCCCACCACAGTGCGACCACCTTCCATGCACCCCTGCCCCTTGCAGAAACCGCGTCGGTCTTTGCCGAGATGCTGCTCACGGACAGCCTGCTTTCCCAGGAGAAGGACCCGGAGGTGCGACGGGAGCTGCTGGCCGGGGCCGTGGACGACGCCTACGCCACCGTCCTTCGCCAGGCCTATTTCGTGCTGTTCGAGCGCCAGGCCCACGCCGCGGTGGCCGAGGGGGGGACCCCCGACGATCTGAACCGGCTCTACCTGTCCCTCCTGGCTCGCCAATTCGGCGATTCGGTGGAGGTGAGCGAGGATTTCCAGACCGAATGGATCACCATCCCGCACATCTTCCACACGCCCTTTTACTGCTATGCTTACTCCTTCGGTCAACTGCTGGCACTGTCTCTCTACGGCAAATATCGGCAGGAGGGGGAAGGATTCACGCCGAAGCTCATGACCATGCTCGCCCACGGCGGCGCCGCGAGTCCCGACCGCATCCTGACCGAGGCGGGCATCGACATGCGGGACCCGGAGTTCTGGAAGTCAGGGTTCCGGATCATCAGCGGGATGATCGACGCCCTGGTTCCCGGGCAGGACCCCGTCAAACCCACTGACCCCTGACACGGGGAACCTGCACGGAGTATCTGTAAGATCAACCCAGGCATCGGGGCGCAGCCGCAGAGGTCGGGGGCCTTCTTCATCTTCCCGGCCGGCCGGGTCCTTTTTCCCGCCCTGGCAGCGCGGACGCATCACCTGCCTTGCGGGGTGGGTGCGGGCAAGATGCCCCGCTGCCGGAAAGGCCGCGAGAGAATCGTGGATACCCTTGCCCTGTCGGCCCGGATTGCAGGCAATGCTCCCTGGCCGAAAAGATAATCAAGCCCGGGGCGAGGATTTTTTCCGGAGGTTGTCGCGGCGCCTCAGAAGCGCTCGATCAGTTTGTCGATAAGATAGGTGCTCTCCCGCATGGCCTGTTCGCTGAAGGACCCGAACCACTGCGCGATCTTCTTGAACTCGGAGCGAAATGTCTCCTTGTCCCCTGCGTCTATCATGGGAAGATTGCCGGTAAGGGAGGCGAGGTACTCCTTGAGCAGGCTCCGCCTCTCGGCAGAGGCGAGAATGATCTCGCAGTAAAGGGAGGCGTCCTGGGCAAAAAGCCGCCCCACCATGCCCAGCTCCAGCCGGTAGATGGGACTGGAAAAGTCCAGGGTGCGGTGCAGATTCACGCCTTTTTTCCAGAGAAACTGGCCGAAAGCAAAGGTGGCGAAGTGCCTGAGGGTCTGCACGATGCCCATGATGTCGTCGTGCTCCCGGGGATCGGACTGCAAGATGTGGCTTCCCCATGCGGCGAACTGGCTGAGAAGCCACCGGCAGGATTCGAGATCCCTTCCAGGGGTGAAGACGATGATCTGCTTGTCGAGGGTCGAGGTGCTCGGGCCGAAGAGGGGGTGCAACCCCACCACGGGTCCTTGATGGGCCTCGATCATGGCCTTCATGGGAGGTCCCTTGATGCTGGTCAGGTCTGCAAGAACAGCCTCGGGGGGAAGATGGGGCCCGAGCCTTCGTATCACCGCGTCGGTTACCTCGATGGGCACACTGACAAGCGCGAGATCGATCCCGGAACAAAGGGCCTGCACTTCGGGCCAGTCGTGGCGCCCCAGGACGCGGACGCGGTATCCGGCCTCGGAAAACCACCTGGAGAAGTAGCGCCCCATGGCTCCCGAGCCTCCCACGATGAGAACCGCGGCCCCCGGACGCACCCCTTGACGGGCCAGGCGCGCGCTCTGTTCCACCCTTGACTGGCGCAGGATGCGGCGATAGAGGTCCTCCAGGTAGTCCGGATCGAGGTCCTCTTCCCGTGCCTGCCTGCGCCGCTGCCCGATGAGCTCCTCTTCCCTGTCCGGATGATACACGGGCAGGTCGTGCTTCTTTTTCAGGGCCACCACCCGGCGCACCACGTCCTGGCGCTCGGCGAGCAAGGAGACGATGCGGGTGTCTACGGCGTCGATGGTGTCGCGAAGCTCGGCGAGCCGGACATCTACCGGAGCCCCTGTTTCCGCTTCGCCCATTTCGGGATCGGGTGTTTTCATGTCCGTTTTCTTCATGCTTCCTTGCCGGCTGTCTTTCTGCTGGGGGATGATTGTGGGCAGGCAAATCCTCGCCTGTCGTCCCTCTTACCATTGTTGACGATTGCGTGGCAAGGGACGGCGCAGGGTGAATTTGTTCTATGCGCCGACCAACTGTGAATCTTATCCATTCTGGCAGCGAGCGACCCGAATAATCGTTGTCGTTGTCGTAATCGCCTTCGTGGTTCCCATACTTGGATTGTTGCTTGCCCCTAACCAAGAGGTGAGTCGCCGAGGCAGTGCCGTCGAACTGCCCAGGTCGCCCATGGGTAACCCTCCAAAGGCTCGCCACCGGATGTCCCGAGACACCCGTTGCCCCGCCTTTGTTTGCCGGCACACCCGTCGGTCTGATCTTGTACGGGCAACCCTCTGCGCTCGCCGCTGCACGCTGCCGAATATTTCCGGCGCACCTTGCAAAGGGAGGTCTTTGAAGGCAACCGACGAGCTCAAGTCGGCGCCTTCCTACTCATACGGCTTGAGCCGGAAAAGCTTTTTGTTCTGGGTGGCCACGATGTGGTAGTATTTATCTTGGGGGATGTAGATGTAGGGCACGTCCTCGTCACGGCGATAGAGAAAATGGGAAAGGATCATCCGGTTCACGGCCCTGTGGCCGATGATCATGATGTTGCGAGCATAGCCGCTGAGGTACAGGGCTTTTTTTATTCCCCGGTCCACGCGCTGTTTCATGGAGACATACCCCTCCCCCCGGGGGTAGATGTAGTGGTACTTGTTCCTTCTTCTTTCCCGATACACCTCGGGCTTGGTCTCCTTTATTTCCTCGTAGCTCATGCACTCGCAGATCCCGCTGTCGATCTCGTCGAACTCCACAAGGGAGACGATGGCGGCGTTTTTTTGGAGCGCCTTGATCGGCTCCGCGGTCTGGATGGCACGTTTTTTCCCGCTGCAGAAGATAAAGGGGATGTCCTTGGGCTGGAAATGGGCGGCGAGGGCCCGGCCCTGGGCAAGGCCTTTCGGGGTGAGGGGGGAGTCGCCGCCGATGCGATTTTGCATGTTGAAATATGTCTCGCCGTGTCGCACGAGAAAGAGGCTCTTGACCGTGTCGGTCACCAGAAAATCCCGGAGAAGGTCGTAATGGGGCAGGCTGTCCGTGATCTCTTCGTGGACGATTCGGTTGTACAGGGAGTTGAGCCGGACGCAGTTTCGCGCCTCGTCTGCGGGTTCGTATATCTCCTGGTAATAGTGGATTCTCTTCTTGAAACTCTCCCGGGCCTCGTCCACGTCCATGTGGCCGAACTCGGGAAGCCGGATCTTCTTCAGGATGCTCGCATCGAGTATTTCCTCGTCGTCGTACGCGCACTCGATGAAAAGGACGGGGTGGTCCGTGAGATGGCTTGTGATGGTTTCCCTTCGCGCACGGCTCACGTTGGTTGCGTCCAGGATGGCCACTTGCCCGTTGTTGCCCAGGTACTTCCGGGCCCTCTCGATGTTGATCCCTGCGATTTTTTCCCGCAGGGCGACCCCGTCCCGGTTCCTGGAATCGTAGAACTGCGCGTTGGAGGTGTCTTTCAAGGTGAGTTTTCTGCGCAGGTCTCCGTTGTTGAAGATCCTTACCTTGATCCCTTCCCTTTGCAGGTTGTCCTTCAGGCGCGTGGCGATGGTCGATTTCCCCCTCGCCGGCAGTCCCACCATGGCGATGTAAAGCTTCTTGGAACCCATTGCTTCCCCCATGTACACGGATTTTTCGGGCCCCCGAAGGCGGTCCCGTGTGCGGCGCGGACACCGATCATCGTCCCGGCCCGTTCCTCATACTCTCTCCTCCGTCGTCGGAGAGGGCCGGGGTGAGGGTATAAAAAGCGCAGCTTGTCGCCGCGCAAGGTATATACTTCCCCCACACCCCTTGGCAATACGCAGCGAATTGGTGTATGGGTCTCGGCGGCTGTGTCGCCCATGCGGGGACGATCGGATGTGAAACACGCTAATTGTGTGGAAGGAGCGGGTGGATGCTTTTGGATGCTTACCGGGTGCTGGACCTGACGGACCCTCGCGGCCCCATGTGCGGGAAGATCCTGGCGGATCTGGGGGCGGATGTGGTGAAGGTGGAGCCGCCGGGAGGGGACCTTTCCCGAGCACGGGGCCCCTTTCTGGACGACGATCCGGACCCGGAAAAGAGTCTGTACTATCTTGCCTACAACACCTCGAAACGCAGCATCACCCTGGACATCGAAAAGGAATCCGACCGGTCGTTTCTGCGCAAACTGGTGCAAGGGGCCGGGTTTCTCATCGAGTCCCATGCACCGGGCTACATGGAAGAAAAAGGCCTTTCCTACGAGGTCCTGAGCCGCCTCAACCCGGGGATCATCATGGTCTCCATCACCCCCTTCGGCCGGACCGGGCCTTACGCCCGCTTCAAGGACTCGGACCTTGTCAACATGGGCATGGGAGGCCAGATGACCCTTTGCGGCGACACGGATCGGGCGCCGCTTCGCTTCACGGCCGAGCAGTCCTATCCCCTGGCGGGCGTCTACGCCGCGGTGGGGGCCCTGGCAGCCCACCTGCACCGCGAACGGACGGGAATGGGCCAGCACGTGGACGTGTCCATCCAGGAAAGCGTCCTGCAGACCGCACCGGCCCTGGGCGTGTACTGGGACATGCTCGGATTCGTGGAAAAAAGAGGAGGGGAGCGCATGGCCCGAGGGGTCGTTTCCTTCCGCAACATCTGGAAGTGCAAGGGAGGCATGGTCTGCTGGAGGCTCTTTGTGTCCAACCTGGGGAAGTGGACCCGTGCCCTGACCGGCTGGATGAAGGAAGAGGCAAGGGCGGCCCATCTCGCCGACATGCCGTGGGAAGACATGGACATGGCGGACCTCACCCAGGAGGACATCGACCGTTTCGAAGCCCCCATTGCCGACTTTTTCCTGCAGCACACCAAGGAAGAGCTTTTCGAGCAGTCGCGCAAACGGGGTTTCGTGCTCTTCCCCCTCAACACCACCAGGGACCTTGTGGAAAACGAGCAGTTGAAGGGTCGGGGATTCTGGAAGCAGGTGGAGAGTCCTTCACCCGGCAAGACCGTCACCTATCCGGGATTTCCGTTCCAGGTCCATGGGGTGGAGGGCACGATCCGGAGGCCTCCGCGCAGGGGCGAGCACAATGAAACGATCCTTAGCAGCCAGTGGACACCGCCTGCAAAGGCCTTTGCGCACGACCCGGCAAGGCCCGGTCCCCCGGAATCCGGGCCCGCCCTGGACGAGATAAGGGTCCTCGATTTTTCTTGGATCATAGCCGGTCCCACCGCCACCAAGTTCCTGGCGAACCTGGGGGCCACCGTGGTGCGGGTGGAATCGGAAGAAAGGATCGACTTTCTACGCGCCTACCCGCCCTTTCCCCGAGGAATTCCCGGTGTGAACCGTTCGGGCTACTATGCCCACCTCAACGACGGGAAACACGGCATCCTTCTCAACACCAAGCACCCCAGGGCCGGCGGCGTCTTGAAAAAGCTCGTGGAGTGGGCCGACGTGGTGGTGGAAAACTTCACCCCCGGGACCATGGAGCGCATGGGCCTGGCTTACGAGGACCTGGTACGGATCAAACACGACACCATCATGGTGCGTGCGAGCATGATGGGCCAGACAGGTCCCTTTGCCCGCCACACGGGCCTCGGGACCATGCTCCAGGCATATGCGGGGTTTTCCGCCCTGGTGGGCTGGCCCGATCGGGACCCGGTGGGGACGGCAGCCCCCTACACCGATTACCCGGGCTCGGGTTACATCGCCGTCGCCGTGCTGGCGGCCCTCGACTACAGGAGACGGACCGGAAAGGGGCTGCTTCTGGACGTTTCCCAGCTCGAAACCGGCCAGCAGCTTCTCATCCCCGCGCTTCTCGATTACACGGCCAACGGCCGGGTGTGGAGGGCCATGGGTAATCGCGATCCCGGGGCAGCCCCCCACGGGGCCTATCCCTGCGCAGGACAGGACCGCTGGTGCCTCATCACGGTGTTCACCCAGGGCGAGTGGCAGGGTCTGGTAGCGGCCATGGGAAGACCGGAATGGACCCGCAGTGAACGGTTCTCCACCCCGGAGGGTCGGAAACAAAACGAGGACGAACTGGACCGCCTGATCGCCGCCTGGACGGCAAAGCAATCCCCGGAGCAGGTGATGCACCGGCTCCAGGAGCATGGGGTGCCAGCGGGCATGGTGCAGGACGGCCGGGACATCCGGAACGATCCCCAGCTCCGGCACCGGGGCCGGCTCGTGCGGATCCCCCACCAGGAGATGGGCGACGTGTACTACGACACCCCGCCGTTTCGTCTTTCCAGGACACCCCTTCGGATGGAAATGCCCCACCCCTGCCTGGGAGAGCATACGGAAAAGGTCTGCCGCGAGTTCTTGCAGATGGAGGACGACGAGTTCTACAGCCTTCTCGCCGATGGCGTTTTTCAGTGAGCACCGGGCCTTGATCATCCTTCCGGCCACATGGGACCCCTTGTGAAATGCTCTGGCCGTAATCATCGTTCGGGCCAATCGGCCCGGTTGGAAGTCGAGCTCCAAGGGGTTCACAACCACCACCGAGTGGTAACCGGTCAATTCCCCCCTTGAGGGGGGAATCTTGACGCCAATCTCCACCGAGATGTGAAATGAGGATGTTATATCCGGAAATGGTAATTTCACCCTCCGCGCCATCCGGCGCTTTGCCCAGGGGACCGTCGCCCTGGGCAAAACATCCCTCCCGTCCCCGTAATCAAGTGAGCCTGGCGAACGGGCGTTTACCCGAGAGCGCGGGAATGCGGGAATGCGGGAATGCGGGAATGCGGGAATGCGGGAATGCGGGAATGCGGGAATGCGGGAATGCGGGAAGGCGGGAATGCGGGAATGCGGGAATGCGGGAATGCGGGAATGCGGGAATGCGGGAATGCGGGAATGCGGGAATGCGGGAATGCTGAGATGCGGGGATGCGGGAATTGCCATGGTCTCAAAGGAGGTGAATTGCTTCGGACCAAATTCAGGGCTCCTAAGGCGACAGGCAAGAAGAAAACATCCAATTATGGAAATCAAGACCACCAGGGCTCTTTCCTGGGAGGACGGGCGCCTCGCCCGCTTTGCGGGCAGGATGCCCGCGCTCGCGGGGCAGGGACGGGTACTTTTTTCTTGCCCGTCGCCTAAATCCGGAACTGCTGCGGAACAACACTGGTGGAAAGAAATGAGGCCATCAGAACGATGAGATATGGCCATTTGCAGCATGCCGGGCTAAAGGTGTCTGAGTTTCTCGTAGGAACGAAAGCCGCAGCTTTCTTACCCAAGCCGCTTTTGGGTAAATCGAGAGTGACACCGCGCCATGGTCCGGATGTGAAGGGAGGCAAGCACTTCATGTCCAGCCTCCCAGCATTCCAGCTTCCTCGCCTCCCAGCCTCTACGCAAAGCGGCCTTGCGTTGAAATCGGCAGCCCGTATTGGAGGTGCCTGGAGGTGACCATGCTATTACCCATCTCCAACTACAGGATTGGCCGACTGGCAAATTGGTTAACTCGAGAATTTGTATTTTCGATTTCCCCAATCCACCACTTCCCAATTAGTCGACTGGGAAAATGGTGGTTCAGAGAATAGATGCGTCCCATTTTCCATTTCTCCATTCTCCACTTCGCCAATTGGCGAGCAAGCACGAGCATGCCGCGATCCCACGGGCGAGCGAAGCGGGCAAGCGTAAGAATCCGACGCTGCCCATTGAAGCCCAGGAACAGCCTTCTGATTTCGTTTTTCCGGATATCTACGGTGTCCGAGGTTTCTTGGATCTATCTGCATAATAACTCGTTAAATTGGCCGGCCAGGATCCTTGCAGGATTTGAAACCGTTTCCAACACCTCCAGTTTCATCCCGGCCAATTCACAATGCTCCTCGGTGATATGCGCCCATCTTTCATCTGTGAGCCTGATGAGGACACCATTTTTGGACAAAACCTTTTCAATCACCGGATCGCTCTCCTCATATTGAATAATAGCTCCCGGTACTTAGACGGCGCTCTGCTCAGATGACCGTCGCCCTGGGCATAACATCCCATCAATCCCATCCATCAACTGAGCCTGGCGAACGGGCGGTTTATACAACAGCCTACAAAATGCATCCATTCCGCTCCCCCAAAATCGGCATCGGCCAACTGTCACACTTCCAAGGCCTTCCATCGATCCTCACTCTCCTCGCTTCGCAGCTTATTACCCACGTCGGCTTTGAGCCAAAACGGGTACACCTAACTCCCGTTTCGCAGGTTCGATACGGGATTTCGGCTTTATCAGATTACCCGGTCATACTCTGCAATCCGCAGGCCACTCGATCTTCTGAACTCCTGAAATGGACCCCCCCCCCCCGCAAGTGGTGCGATCAGATGGTGCGTGGAAAGGATCTTCGAGTTCTGCCGCCATTGTCGCGCAAAAGCTATGAAAGTAGCAGATAACTGGCTGTTTCTGACCGCTAACGCGCAATTATCGGTTATATTCTGGCTATACAAATTCGGACAAGAACACCAGATTGTTTCAAACTACGTTCCCAAAATCACAGTGGAGGTGGCTATGGAACAACTGGAGAGACTAACGAAGAGAATCCATGTGTTTCCCATGGTAAAGTATTATATGAATCAGCTTGATTTGTACACGCTCTTGCACAAGTATGTCCCACCACCCATGAATGGCACATTGGAGGCTCCTCAAGTTCTGTGCGTGATCGTTGCGAACACCATTTCTGCCTCCAAACCACTGTACAAGGTCGAGGAATGGTTGGCAGACTATACAGATGCACTGAGTGAGCAACCCATGGAAGCGTCACTTTACAATGACGACCAACTGGGAAGGAGCCTCGGCCTGGGGTGTCTAAAACCGGCCAAAATCGCCGAGATTTGTCCCCGGTTTATGGAGAGCTCTGAGAAGTCCTCGGGAGCCACGGTATACAGGCCAGAGAGTCACAGATTCGGAGGCCCAAAAACCGGTCAACGGTTGAGGACCGATTCCAACGCCCTATGCTTGAGAAGCAGAGATCGCAGAGGCAGTATCGCGCGGTGGCTAAAAAATCCCTTCCTCATTGCGTCCTCCACGCCTCTGCGGTGAATCTAAATTTCCACATCCCAACATCCACGCACCTCCGCATCTCAACATTTTTCCATTTCCGCATCCACGCATTTCCAATCTGTGGAAATCTGCGTGATCTGCGTGATCTGCATGATCTGCGGATTTATGATGCACTTTATCGTATCCAAAATGATCCCAAGATCCGTCCTCAGCGAAATATTCCCACAATACCGCACCGCCAGGTCAAGTTTGTCCAGGAGGATAACTTCCCGATAGCATCTCTCGGTATCCTCATGGCTCGAAAGGATTTGTTCTTCATTTCGGTATTTGATCGAGGCAAAATCCGAAAGTCCCGGCCGAATCTCAGTGATGTTTTCGTATCCGTCCCGATAAGAATCCAGATATTTGGGCACTTCCGGCCGCGGCCCCACAATACTCATGTCCCCGCGGATGAGGCGCGGGTGAAATCAAGGAGGCGCTTGATATGAGGATAGTATCGCATAATAGAATAGGACACGGATTTTCACTGATTAACACGGATGTAGAAAGGGATATGTGCTAACTCTCAGAATATTTGAGCCTCAATCCCACAATAATTGACCCCGCCCCCCCCCCCCCCCCC
>Ga0209163_1001721_pt1 | contig 21690 bp, 21 predicted proteins | sample MTBAKSrepl2MetaG_FD_187457 | JGI IMG/M metagenome (GOLD analysis project Ga0209163, IMG submission 187457) | Enrichment culture microbial communities om Arthur Kill intertidal strait, New Jersey, USA, that are MTBE-degrading - MTBE-AKS2 (Arthur... | ecosystem: Environmental > Aquatic > Marine >...
GCCGGAATAAATCAGCATCTTGGCCCGACCCGGGCCGATCAGACGAGGCATACGTTGAGTTCCGCCGCCACCGGGAACCACGCCGTAAGTCACCTCCGGCAGACCAAAAATCGCTTCGGTGGAAGCGATCCTTATGTCACAGGCCAGGGAGATCTCGGTCCCGCCGCCCAAGGCCGCGCCATTGATCGCGGCGATGACCGGACAGGCGATACCGGCGATCCGGTTGACCAATCCCTGGGCTTCGCTGACCAGATTCCAGGCGTCTTCTTCGGTCTTGATCTTCAGAAAGGTGTTTATATCCGCGCCGGCCTGAAAGAACTTGCCCGTCCCGGTCAGAACGACCACCCGTAATTTCAGACCGTTAAGCTCCTCAATCGTCTGGCCCAAATCGTCCATCAGCGTCCTGGTCAGGGCGTTGACCGGCGGGTTGTTCATGGTGACTAAGGCGATCTCTTCATTGACTTCGTAGGTTACAACTTTGGCCATAAACCACTCCTTCTTTTTTTGATTCAGGTATTTTTTCGTCGAATAACAGCGCTCAATATGGATCACCGGCGTTCGAGAGTTTAGTGACCTTGGTCTCGATGTCGGCCTTGATCCTTTTAGCCGTTTCCTTCCTCGAAACACCCAAGGCCCGGCGGACGCCTGGCCTGATGCCAAGTTTCCTCCTCCTATTTGCCATAAAACCTATCCCGCCAGTCCGGAATTTCCCGGTCCCGGTCCCAGCCGTGATCGGCCTTCTTTTTTTCCATGTCCTTGAGTTCCATTTTCTGGATTCTCTCGGTGGCCGTTTTGGGAAAGGAGTCCACGATTTCCACATAGCGGGGGACCTTGAAGTAAGACAGACGCTCGGCGCAATGGCGGATTAAATCGGGGATATCGATCTTCACCCCTTCCGCGGGTTTAATAAAGGCCTTGATCTCTTCCTCTCTGAGGGGATCGGGCACGGGGACAACCGACGCCTCGGAGACGCCGGGATAGCTGTTGACCGCCGCCTCGATGTCAAAGGCGGGGATGTTTTCGCCGGCCTTGCGGATCATGAACTTGATGCGATCCACGAAATAGTGATAGCCGTCGGGGTCTCGCCGGACGAGATCCCCGCTGTACAACCAGCCATCTTTAATAGCTTCCTTGGTTTTTTCCTCTTCACCCCAATACCCTTGCATGGTAAATCCCTTTTGGAGCAATTCTCCGGTGACCTCCTCGCCTGCGGGGGCTTCCCGGCCGTCCTCGAGAAGGATTTTGGTCTTCCGATCTAGATCAGGAAAGACGGGGATGCCGAAAGAGCCGATCTTGCGCCGGGCCGGGTCCGGGTCGGCATTAAAAAAAACAACCGGGGCCTCACTTTGGCTGTAGCCTTCCAAGATGGTCACCTTGAACCGCTCTTCGAAACTTCGCCACAGAGAGACGGGCGTTCCGCCGACCAAGACGTATTTGGCCGTATGCTCGGGCACAGGCTTGCTCTCGAAAGCGGCGTTGAGCATCTGCATCATGCCGCCGATGGAGTTGAAGAAAGTGGCCTGATACCGGTTGATTTCATCGAAAAATTTCTTGGGGCTGAAACGATCGGACAAAACCAGGGCGGCCCCCAGGCAGCGCATACCGGTAACGGAATAGACCTGACAGTTGGCGTGAAACAGAGGGAGACAGGTGTAATTTCGACTGTGACCGCCGGTCCAGGGTAAACACAGGGCGCTTTGAGCGGCCAGCAAAAAGACTTGGTTGCTCACCGGGGCGCCTTTGGGCAGCCCGGTCGTGCCGGAGGTGAAGAAGATCACACAGGGGTCCCCGCCCTTGACCACAAGGTCGGGATTGTCTTCGCCGGCCTGCTCCAGCAGGTCTTCCATATGCAGGGCCTCGAGGCGGGTCTTGACCTCCGCTTCACCTTGGCCATAGATGATTATTCTTTTTAAGACCTCATTTTCTTTCGAGATATTGGCTAAGATATTGAGGAAAGCCTGGTTGGGATCAACAATTATGGTGGAGATCTGAGCCTGGTTAATCAGATGCTCGGTCTCTTTTTCACGAAAGGCTGGGTTGATGGGCACAACGATCATGCCGACCTTCATGATGCCCAAAAGGGTAAAGACGCACCGGGGACTGTTGAGCATGAAGAAGCCGACCCGGTCGCCTTTCTTCAGACCCAAGCCCATCAAGGCATGGGACACTTTGTTTATCATCCGGTTCGAGTCCGCGTAGGAATATTCGTCACCGGTGACCGCGTCGATCAGGTAGACCTGGTCGCCCAAGATCGCGGTATGTTCGAAAAGCTCCTTGACCGATTGAAGCCGGTCCACCCCTGGATAAAACTTCTTTTTGACCTCAGCGTAATCACACCACATGTTTTCACCCTTAAATAAAAGTAATCCATCAGTCATTGGAGGCCTGGATTCCCGCTTGCGCGGGAATGACGGTAGTAACTATAGGTTATTTATCTGAAAGTCGACACTGAATGCGCCTTTTTTACTTGACCCGAACCTCAACCGGTCACCCCTGCCCAAGCAGGTGTCCAGAAAAGGACCAGAACTAAGGCCGGGTTCCCGCTTTCGCGGGAACGACCGCTTGGAGATCTCGGGCGGGAAAAACAACCACGCCTCATGTAACCGGACTTTCGTTTTGCGGTTGTGCCTTAAAGGCATGACGGTTTCTGTGAAAACAGGAATCCACTTCTATCGGCTAGGCAGAAAGAGCCGGGGAATGCCACTGTTAGTTGAACAGTTACAAATAAAAAGCTAAAGGCCTTTGAGTTTAAGCCGTTTTTCCCATGAGAATTCAACTTAGTACCTGCTCGGCTGTTTAGATATACCCAGCATCCGCCGGGCCTGTTCGGGGGTGGCCACCTCGCGTCCGATTTCTTTGGCTAACCTGACCACCCGTTCCACAAATTGGGCGTTGCTCTCGGCCGGTTGACTTCGATGGTAATAAGTATTGTCTTCCAAGCCAACCCGGACATGACCGCCAAGGAGCATGCCCATTATTATCATGGGCGTCTGATAGATGGCGATGCCGATAACCTCAAATAACGAGTGCGGCGGAAGATTTTGAATCATCATCAGCAGATTCGAGGGGGTGGGATAGGCGCCCGCGCTAAAGCCCATGACGAACTGGATCAGGTAAGGCGGGTCCAGCAACTTTTTGCGGATCAGGTTGTTGACCAGCCAGAACTGGCCGTCGTGGTAAACCTCGAGTTCGGGCTTGATCCCTTTTTCCTTCATCTTCCGGGCATACAGCTCCGTGTCGCCATAAGAGACGGGCATACAGAAGTCCAGGAACAGGTCTTCCGGCCGACCGGTAAGGGGGGGCTGGCGGGCTTTTAAACTCAGTTGAAAGACAAAGGGACCGCAGTTCAGAGAGGCCAGTTCCGGGTCGGCGTCCAGGCAGGCCAATCTCTCCTCGTTGGACATGCCCGGAGCACCCCCCGTGGTATTATTGATAATGATGTCCGGACATTTTTCCCTGATCAGGGTGTTGATTTTCCGGTAATCTTCCGCGCTGGCCGAAACCTGGGCCAGATTATCCGGCTTGCGGGCGTGCACGTGGACGATGCTGGCCCCGGCCCGGTAACATTGGTAGGTCTGCTCGGCCTGTTCCTCGGCCGATTCGGGCAGATTAATATTGGCTTCTTTTCCATGAGCCCCGCCGGTAATGGCCACGGAAATAATCAGAGGCGGGAGCCCGGTCCTGACCTTTTCCATATATTGATAGGGATTCAAATAATCCCAAATATATTCCGACCCGCTCATGTCTTGCCCCTTCATCATTCAGATTATTTTGATTGACCCACCAGACTGAAATCTTTTCAATTATCGCGGAAATATCTCTGTTTTTAATGGACTGGACGCCGGTCCCGTATACAACGGGATCGGCGTCCAATGATTCGGCTTACCGAAATTCCGCCGGCCTCATGTCCTCCAGTTCCTGGAATTCGGTCAAAGGCAGCATCTTTTCCCCTTCAACCCTATACAGCCGGCCTACTTTTGGCGTCCGGCGTTTATCCGAATAAGTCAGACGGGTTATGCCGTGCAGAGGTTGAAAATCCTTGGTGTTGTTTAAAGCATCTTTTAGATTGTCAACGGTCAACCCTTCCCAACCATGTTTTTCCACCACTTCCGTCATGACCTTGTGTTCCAACAGGGCGGTATACCAGGCCACCATGTAAAAGATGGTTTTATCCTTAATCGTGCGCTTATTTTTATTAAAATATCCCATCAAGGTTTTAATGCTTGGGTCATCCAGCTCGTCATAGCTTTTTATCGGCATAAATATTATGTCGCCTTGGAACGCGGTCGGGTCCATTCTGATGGTCCCCCAATCTTCCCCGAAAGTGTTGAGAAGCTGAACTTCCCAGTTCATCTCCTTGAGGCCCTTTTTCATGGCCAGGGTGCCCCCTGCTCCAGTATTGGTGGCGATCCAGTCCGCCTTTTCCGTCCTTAAAGCCATGAGCTGGGTGGTGGTGTCGACGTCCCTGATCCCGAATAGTTGAGGCTTACCGGCCAGGTCCACGCCGATCTTTTTCAGGTAAGCAAAAAATTCGTCGGTAAGAATGGCCCGCCCATAAGACGTGTCCCAAGTCAGGATGCCCAAACGGGGATTTCTCTTCTCTTTCCAATTGTCTTTCATCCATTTAACAACCAAAGCCATCATCTCGGGGTACAAAGCGTAAAGCCCATAGCTATTGGCCTGAGGATAAAGGCTGACAATGGCCCCCGCATGAAATCCTACGACGCCGTCCTCGACGTATCTAGGTTTGAGAGCTTCGGATAAAGGCGTAATGTAAATGTCAACAAATTTTGGTTTGGGCTTGACATTGATAACCTCATTATACTTGGCCAATCCGATGTCAACCTTTCCGCTCATATCCGCAATGATCGGGTTTACCTTGACGCCTTTGACTCCACCCAGCACATTGTTGATATGTTCCCAGGCATCCTCCGCTCCGGGTCTGGTCGCCCCGACCACCGGGGCATAAGGTCCGCTGAAATCGCCGATCACCGCCACATTTAATACTTCAGGCTTTTCGGCCGGAGCCTGATTCGGGAACAGAAAGATGGCCGCCGCCAAGGTCAATAAAAAAACCCACCTTAATCTCTTCATTTTTCACCTCTCGATCAACGGGAAAGGAATCCGGAACCGGTTCAAGCCACAACCTCCGGCCCGCATAGGCGGCGCCCGGGGCCTTAAAATGAAACAGGTCCAGGCTGGGTCTTTTAAAAAGAGGGGTTTCGGAAATATCATCATCGACCCCATGGCGGGCACAGTTAGGGCTTGATGGTAATTTTCAGAAAGATGTCTCTTTTAACCGGCGGCCCTGAACCCTGGGCTTTGGCTAATCTTCACTCATCTTCACAATTATAAGGCACCTAGCACCCCTGCGGCGCTGAAAGTCATAGAGCAGTTGGAATGAAACAAACTATAATGGTCACTGCCGTTATCGATTTGTCCCTTACTCGTCGATTATCTTAAAATGCCTGATATCCAGGGCCTGGCCTTGGCGTTTTTCTTCCCAGACGGGCTCGACCCGCATACCGATCTTGATTTTATGAAAGTCGGTCTCCTCCAGGGCATGGAGGAACATGGTGTCGGTCCCGTCCAACTGGATATAAGCCGAAGCCAGGGGCACGGGCTTTTGCAGGCCGGTGTTGGGGTCGACAAAACCGAAATTAAGGACGGTGAAGCACCGGATGACGCCCCGGCCTTTTAGGGGCACGAGTTCGTCCATCTCGACGAAACAATCGGCGCAGACACGGCGGGGGGGGAAAAGGACTTTTTGGCACTGGGGGCACTTGCTGGCTATCAGCCGTTTATGGTCGCGCATCTCCACCAGCAGTTTGGAAATATGTTTGCCGGCCGACCATTCGAAAGGCTGTTCGGCCTCGCCGGAAGAAACAAATAAAAGTTCTTGGTCCTTTTTTTGACTCATTTTATTCCTCCTTTGGCTGAGCTGGAACGCCTAACCCGGTTTCCTGGCCCCGAGGGCCATCAGGTCGCTCCAAAAACAGCCGCCAAAGCCGCTGGCCAGGGCCATTTTGGCCCCCGGGACCTGCCGCTGTTCCGCTTTTCCCATGATTTGGAGGGTGCATTCGGCCACCCTTTGCGACCCGGTCGCCCCGATGGCGTTGGTCGAGAGGACCCCGCCGGAAGGGTTGATCGGGCATTCGCCGCCCATATCCGTGACCCCGCTGGCGATCAGCTCCGGTCCGCCGCCGTAAGGGCAGAGTTGCAGCTCCTCGATCCACTGGACGCCGGAATAGGAAGACGGCATATACAGCTCCATCACATCGAACTGTTTTAGGGGCTCGGTGATGCCGATTTTGGCGTATAAAGCCTGGGCCGCTTCCACCATGGTGATCATGGGCACCAAGGGCTGATCGCCGAACAAGGTATAGTTGTGGCGATTGGCCAGGCCCAGAACCCAGACCGGTTTGGGGCAGATTTTTTCGGCCGTATCTTCGGAGGCGAAGATCAAGGCGCAGGCCCCGTCGGTTCGAGGGCACATGTCCAAATATTTGATAGGATAGGAAATCATGGGCGACTTCATCACGTCTTCGACGGTGATGTTCAGGTGGAGGTGGGCATAGGGGTTGTTCAGGGCGTGCTTACGGTCGCGCACGGCCACCCGAGCCGCATCTTCTTCGGTCGCCCCGTACTTGGCCATGTACATCGAGGCCTGCAGGGCCATGGCGTTGATCGCCCCCCCGAAAGTCGGCCTTTCCAGGATCGGTTCTATGGCCGTGACGATGGCCCCGGTGGTGTCCGACTCGGAGTTCTTCTCCCAAGCGACGGTCAGGACCTTGTCGAACAGACCGGAAGCCACATGGTAGTAACCGGCAAAGGCCACGGTGGTGCCCGTGGTCCCGCCGGTGGTGACCTTGATGATGGGCTTCAGGTAGGCCCCGGAGCCGTCCACGCTCCAAGTGTCCACATAATTGATGCCTTCAAAATGGTCCATGTTCCCGATGACGATGGCGTCTATATCAGAGAGGGTCAGGTCCGCGTCTTCCAAGGCCCGTCGGACGGCCTCATTGATTAATTCCTGACCGTTGACGTCCTTGCGGGCGCTGCTGCATTTGGTCTGGCCCGTCCCGACTATGGCTGTCCTTTTACCCATGGTTCGCCCTCCTTAACGCCCGACGATCATGACGCAATGGCTTTGGCCGCAGGGGCCGTTGATGCCGTGAGCCAAAGCATTTTTGCAGTTGGGGACCTGTCGGTCGCCGGCCTCGCCCCGCACCTGAAGCACGGCCTCGATCAACCTGGCCAATCCGGCCACCATAACCGCGTTGGCCGACAGACAGCCGCCGGAGGGATTAACCGGCAGCACCCCGTTCATCCCGGTTAAACCCTGGTCGATCATTTGACCGCCTCCGCCTTCGGAGCAAAAACCAAGTCCCTCGTACCACATCAGTTCCATGTAACTGAAGACGTCGGAGACCTCGGCTACGTCGATCTCTTTTAACGGATCACTGACGCCGGCCAGGGCATAGGCCTTCTTGGCCGCGCCGACCAGGGCCGGCGAACGGGCCAGATCACGGTCGCCCAGATGGTAGGCGTCGGTCATGTGTCCGGCTCCTTTCAGCCAGACCGGCGCGGCCTTGGCCTTTTGGGCCGCCTTCTCGTCGGCCCAGATGACGGCTGCGGCCCCGTCGGTGATGGGCGAGGCGTCCAGAAGCTTGATCGGCGGGCAAAGCACCCTGGATTTCATGACGTCGTCCACCTCGATGTCCAGAGGCAGTTGCGCGTAAGGGTTATTCTTGGCCTGGCCGTGGTTCTTGACCGAGACCTTGGCGCACTGTTTCTCCGTGACGCCGAAGGTTTCCATATAGGCCCGGGCCTGCAGGGCCGCGGAAGTAATGGCGTCCAAACCCAAAGCCCGCGTATAGATCGGGTCGAACATGGCGTTGGTGATCAGGTTCATCTTGCTCTGGGAGCACTTATTATGAACCACGACCAGAGTGGTGGAGAAAGAACCCGACAGAACCCTCATGGCCCCGTAAAAAGCCCCGAAAAGTCCGTCGCCTTCAACCGTGGAAATGTCCTTGTGCCTGCAGCCGCAGGCATCCTGGACGGCCATGCTCGAAATGGTCCGCCCGTCCCAAAAGTCGTTGGAAACCGTGATGACGTTGTCGATGTCCTTAATGGTCAGGCCCGCGTTGTCCAAGGCCTTGACCGTGACCTCGTAAATCATGTCCGGATAGGTCTCGCCGACCTTCCGGCGCTCATACTTGGTCTGTCCGACCCCGACAATTCCCACTTTGTCCATTTTCCCTCTCCAATCTCGACCTGTCTTAAGCCGCTGGTTTAGACGGGCTGGAAATAACGGATGTCCATGATGTCTCCGGTCCGGTCTTCCTTAAAGACGGCCTTGACCCTCAGGCCGGTTTTGAGCCGGCCTTCCTTGAAGCCGGCCACCAGATGGGTCAGGCCCGTGTCCGCGCCGTCGAGTTTGATGATGCCGTAAGCAAAAGGGGGCTCAAGGGGATGAAGCTCGGATGTATAAGCCGGAACGGCGAAAGAGACCAGTGTTCCCTCGTCTTTCAGCTCACGCCAGGCCATCTCCTTGTTGAAACACCTTGGACAGGCCTGGCGCGGCGGCATGAAGACCAGGTTGCATCGGGCGCAGTATCGGCCCAGCAGCTTTTTTTCATCTCTTAGTTTAATGAAAAAATGACTGCCCGTTTCGCCGACCCACCATTGATAAGGCACTTTGATCCGACCGCGATAGACGATGTCCTCGGTCGCCTGTTCCCATTCAGCCATTGGACTGACCTCCTTTGGGCTTTAGGTTTCCCGGCCGATAAATCGAAATTAAAACGCAGAGTTATCCTCCGGTTCGTGTGATGAACCGATCAGGTTCTTTGTTTCGCCGATAGTCCTCCGTCACTTCAGTTAATATGATCCCGGCAGACCCGGAAGAGGCTGGGCAAGGGCCAAAGACCCTTACCCACGGCTGTTCCGATTAGTAGGACTTGGGCATGCCCAGAATGTGTTCGGCGATGTAATTCAGGGTCATCTGCTGGGTGATGGGGGCCAGTCGAAGAAGCTGCATGTCCCGCCACCATCTTTCGATGTGATATTCCTTGGCGAAGCCGTACCCGCCCAAGGTCTGCATCGAATGATAGCCGGCCTCGATGCAGGCCTCGACCGCAAAATACTTGGCCATGTTCGAGAAGTCCCCGACCAGTTTCTGGGAGGCGTTCCGGTCGTACAAGACGGCCGCCTTGAGGGTGGTCAGCCAGGAGCATTCCAGTTTGGCCCAGGCCGCGGCCAGGGGAAATTGGATGCCCTGGTAGGCGCCGATGACCGAATCGAAGACCTGTCTTTGATTGGCGTATTCCACGGCTTTCCTGATCGCGGCCCGGCCCCCGCCCACGGCCGCGACAGCGGTCATGATTCTTTCGGGGTTGAGGGTGTCCAGGATATGGTACCAACCTTTGCCCTCTTCTCCGAGCATGGCCGACCGGGGCATCCGCAGGTCATCAATGCCCAGTTCATAAGTGTGGATGAAATTGACCCCGTGCTTGGGGATTGAAGTGTGCTTGATGGCTTCGTTAGGCAGGTCGACCAGGAAAAGGGTGAGCCCCATGGTCTTCTTGGCGGCCGCTTCCTTTTTTTCGGTGCGGGTGACCAGGACGATGGCCCCGGCGTCTTCGATGCCGGAGTTGAATATCTTGCTCCCGTTGATGACGAAGTCGTCGCCGTCCTTTTTGGCGAAGGTGCTGGTGTTCAAGGTGTTGGTCCCGGCGTTGGGCTCGGTCAGGCCCAGGGCGACGAAGAACTCGCCGCTGGCGATCCGGGGCAGGTAGGCCTTTTTCTGGTCTTCATTGCCGTGTTTCAACAAAGACAAGGCCCCGAACACCGTGCACATTATTGGAATAAGCCCGGGGGCCACTCCGCCGCCATTGGCGCAAAGCTCATGCCAGGCCAGGACGCTTTCGGTCAGGCCCAAACCCGTGCCCCCGTATTCCTCGGGGATGCCCAGGCCCAGAAAACCGACCTTGGCGGTTTCATCGACGAATTCCCTGGGGAATTCCGCCCGCTCCTCCCTTTCCCGCCAATACTCCGGGCCGAAGACCTTGGCTATTTTCCGGGCCGTCTCCACGATCATCTTTTGTTCGTCGCTCAGTTCAAAATCCATTTTTTCCTCCTTGAACCTCTTTCTGTTAATCAGTCGTTTCGCTTTAGCGTTTGCCCCCGGCCGAAATAAACCGCACCAAGCTTTTTCAGCCTGGGAAAAGACCGTCCGGCGAACCGGGGGATTACTTTCAAGCTTCCTTGATGGTCAGGCCTTTAAGTTCCCCGCCCTTGAGGATGCCGACCGCGCCCGAGACCATTTCCTTGATTATTTCCGCCGCCGGCCGGGGAGATTTGATCATTCCGGCGACCTGCCCGGTAGGCAGCATAAACAATTCTTGATTTCCGGTCTTTTCCATGGCCTCGCACAGTTCGATCACGGAAAATCCTTGCAGGGGCATGCCCAGGGATTTAAAGCCCGCCGCCTCCCAGGCCTCGGCGATGGGATGCCGAATGAATCGACAAGTCTTGCCGGTAAAAAATCGGGTGACTATGGTGTCGCTTTCCTGGGCCTCGATGATCTTTTGTCGGCATTCCGGGGTGATGCTGGTCTCCTGAGAGGCCAGAAAGGCGGTGCCGACCCAAACACCTTTGGCCCCCAAGGCCAAGGCCGCGGCCAGACCTCGGGCGTCGCCGATGCCTCCGGCGGCCAGGACGGGGATCGGCGAGACGGCGTCGACCACCTGGGGGATCAAGGCCAAGGTGCCGATCTGGCCGGTATGGCCGCCGGCTTCCGTTCCCTGGGCCACAATGATGTCCGTGCCCATCTGGGCCACCCTTCGGGCTTGGCGGACGTTGCCCACCAGGGAGATCAAAATTTTACCGGCTTGATGGACCCTCTCCACCGCCCACTGGGAAGTGCCCACCGCCGAACAGACCGCCCTGGCCCCTTCGACTTTCAAAATGGCTTCGAATTGGGCCCTGATGAACTCGGGATTGAGCAAATTCTTCATGTAGTCCGGGACATGGCCTTGAGACAGGCCATATTTGACCCGAACCTGCTCCATCCACTCGAAGTAATTTTTATGGGTTTGAGGCAGATCGGCCCGGGCCTTGTCGACGGCCGCCTGGCTTAATTTGTCAACCTCTCCGGGAAAGAGAAGGTCGATGCCAAAGGGCTTGGAGGTCAAGGCCTGGATATCCCGGGCGGCCTCAATAATCTCGTCGGGGGATAAAGCGGCCGCCCCTAGAACCCCGAATCCTCCGGCGTTGCTGACCGCGGCCACCAGTTCGATGGATGTCCCGGTAAAATATTTACCCGTTTTAGGCATGCCGGGCACCGCTCCCATGCCGGCCAGAAAGATGGGGTATTCAATACCTAACAGGTCGCATACTTCGCTGCGTAAAACATGCTGACTCATGATCCTGATCTCCTTTTATGCGGATGGTGGAAGAATGATTAATATGAAGTTTTTTGAATGGGCTTCAGCAACAAGTTGTAAACGATTTCGGTGAGCGTATCCGGGTCGATCTCCTTCTCGAAAATGACCGCCGACAAGCAAAAATGCTCGATGGCCCCGACGATGGCCCGGCGGAGGTACAGGGGAGAAACATCTTTACTGATCTCGCCGTTCTCGATGCCCTCTCTGATCAGGTCTTCCATCATGCGGTTATATTCCCGGACCCATTCATAAGCCTCGCTTTTGAAATAGCCGGGATAGTTGCGGACCTCCAGAAGAAGGATTTTAGCGAAGACCCGATCCGAGCTGAGATTATAGATATGTGCCCAAATCATTTTACTAAGTTGGGCCATGGTTCCTTTAATACCGCGAAGGTCCAGTTTCAGGCGGGATACGTTCGTCTCCAGATATTCCTTGAGAACCTGGTGGAGCAGGTTGCGGCTGTTATGAAAATAACGGTAAATCAAGCCTTCGTTCACTCCGGCCGTCTGGGCTATTTCGGACCAGGTGATGGCTGAGAACTCCTTTTCACCGAGGAGTGATCGCAGGGCCTCCATGATTTTAACCTGGCTGATCGGGGGCGTCTTGGTTTGAAGGTCGGACCCGGTCTGGGCTTTATTGATTATATTTTTCATCAGCGCGCCCCTTATGTATTCCTTACATTTTAGAAGGATTAAATTAATTATTGTGGAAAATAAATACGTATAATAATAATTTATAAGTTATGTATTGCCTACATAAACCAATCAGTTAAGGTTGTCAACGTTTTTTAAACTAATGGACGGGGCCGGCTTGGATGATTTACCCAAAATCGAGGGAAAGTCATTTTGGTGAAATTCAAAAGGTTCAACGGCCGGCTATTTAATTATAACGAGCTCCGTGCCCGCCAAAGCATCGTGGCCCACCGTTCGTCCCGAATCAGGTCCACCAGACGGAAGTCTTGGTCCTTTAAACGCTCTCCCATCTCGGCGGCCTGCCCCTGAAACATCCCGGACTGGATCAACCAGCGACGGTTTTTGAATCCGCCCCGCTGGAAGATTTCTTCCTGAACCGAAAAATGAAGGTTGGCGCAGACCAGATCGGCCGGTAAATCAAAAAAATCTTCGGCCCGTCCTTCGACGACCTCGACGGTCCCTTCCAAGGCGTTCAGGACGGCGTTGGCCCGGGCCGTTTCCGCAGCCGTTCGGCTGTATTCCACGGCGGTCACCCGGGCGGCCCCCAAGCGGGCGGCGGCCAAGGCCAGCACGCCGGTGCCCGTCCCCAAATCCAGCACTTGAAGCGGGTGATCTTCCCGGTAAACCCGGACCAGGCACTCCAGGCAGGCCCTCGTGGTCGGGTGGCCGCCGAAACCGAAAGCCAGTCCGGGATTCATTCTGATCAGTCCCGGACCAGCCTTCTTCGGCGGGCCGGTCCAGGCCGGAATAATGGTCAAGCCGCCGACCCGGATCGGGGCGAAATCGGTCCCATCCTGCCACTCGGCGTATTTCATCCGGTGGGTCCAGCGGAGTTTGAGGTCCGTTCTTTTCTCGATCAGCCGCCGCATGGGCCTCTCGGCTTCGCGGTCGAAAAAAAAGAAAGTGTATCCGCCTTCCACCCATAAACCTAAAAAATGCGGGCCTAGTCTCGGGTCGATCCGCTCGTCCCAAGTCCCGGCCGTTTCGTAGATAACCAGGTTGTCCGGCGGGCTTTTAACCGGGTTCATATCTCCATATCCGGAAGCAAGGCCAGGAGCTTTTCGCGATTGATCGCCCCTTGGCGGATGAGATGCGGGGGCGTGGAGCTGGTGTCGATAATGGTCGAAGGCTGTCCGCCGGGGCAAGGACCGGCGTCCAGGATCAAGTCCAACTCTTTTCCGAAATAGGCGGCGGCCTGGGCGGCGGTTTCGGCCGGGGGCAGTCCCCCTGGATTGGCGCTGGTGCCGGTCACTGCCCGGTCCAGGGTCCTGACCAAGGTTTGGACCACCGGCAGACCTTCGACCCGTAATCCGACCGCGCCGGCCGGACCGACCAGGGCCGGCGGCAGACCGGGCCGGGCTTTCACCAGCAGGGTCAACGGCCCCGGCCAGAAGGTTTCGGCCAGAAGGGCCGCCGTTTCAGACCACCGATCGGCGTAATCTCCGACCCGCCGGATATCGTCCAAGAGGAGCAGAAGCGGTTTTTCGCCGGCCCGGCCTTTCATCCTCACGATGCGGGCCAAGGCCTCGGGCCGGTCGGCCGCGGCCATCAGCCCGTAAAAGGTCTGGGTCGGCCCGGCCGCCACTCCGCCCCTCAGCAGGACCTCCACCGCGGATTTGACCGCCTCGGCCTGAGTCGCTCCAGGGGCTGCGCGGACCACCAGCGTCACGATCTTCCTTCCCCGGCGTTTAAAAAACCAAGGTCAGGCCTGGACTTTTCTAAGGCGCATGTTAAGAAGTTCAACGCCCAGGGAAAAGCCCATGGCGAAATAGATATAACCCCGCTCGATGTGCTTGCCGAAACCTTCAGCCACCAGCATCACCCCGATGAGCAGTAAAAAAGACAGAGCCAGGACCTTGATCGTGGGATGACGTTCGATAAAGTCGCCGACCAGACCGGCAAAAATCATCATCACCCCCACGGCGGCCACAATGGCCGCGATCATTATCTCCAAGTGCCGGACCATGCCCACAGCGGTGATAACCGAATCCAATGAAAAGATAATATCCATGGCCATGATCTGAAAAATGACGCCCAGGAAGGAAACGGCCGCCTTCTTTCCGACATCTATTTTTTGGGGGCCTTCCAGGTTATCGTGAATCTCGAAAGTGGCCTTGCCGATCAGGAACAGGCCGCCCCCCAGGAGGATCAAATCGCGGCCGGTGACCAGGTGTCCCCCCAGGTGAAAGAGCGGGGTGGTCAGGCGCATGACCCAAGTGATGGCCAGGAGCAGGGCTATCCGCATGAACATGGCCAAAAACAGTCCGATCCGCCGGGCTTTATTCTGGACCCTGGGTTCCAGTTTACCGGCCAGGATGGAGATGAAAACGATATTGTCGATCCCCAGGACTATTTCCAGACTGGCCAGGGTCAGAAAGGCGACGATGCTTTCGAAGGTCAAAAGTTCCGTCATCGGTTCAACCTCTGAAGACGGGAACAAAAAGCAAGAACCGGTCCGGCGGAAGACGGTCATCTCGGTGAAACCGCCGGATCTTAAAATCCGGCGGGCCGGTCCGATTTATTCGGCCGGGTCTTGTTCCGTCCGGTCGAAGCCCGGGCGGTGCATCCGGGCATAGTAGGAGCCGACCGTATACAGGGCCGCGGCCGGATTGTGACCGGTGACCCGGTCCTTGGCCACCAGGACCGTGGTCGGGGCTTCGGCATATTTGAAAAAAAGCGAGTCGTGGCCGACGCAAAGACCGACTAGAATGTTGAATTCGCTTCCGGCTTCGTTCAGCAGGGCGGCCTGGGCGATGGGATTGCACATCGATTCAAATTCACCGATATTTATCTTTTGCTCCTCGCTTAGTCCCAAAATTTCCTTGGGCGTGCCGCCCACCTTGCAACAGGCCGACACGACCTCAAACCCCTGGGCCTCCAGTATTCGGTTCAAAAGGGCCGCCTCGTGACGCAGCCCCAGGCAGAAGGCCACCCCTAGCCTTTTATAGTTCATTTTATGTGCGAATTCACATACTTCTTGAACCCGGGTTTTGGCCGGGTGCAGAACATATGGCTTGACGTGCCGGTTGATGTAACACTCGGCCTCCTGGATCGAGGCAAACTTGGCGAACCGGCCGACCTCCGGCCGGGCATATTCTTGCAAAGCGGTGGCAACCGCTTTATCCGCCTGCCGGGTGGCGCAAAAAGATGGGGCCTTTCCGTCGGGGACGTAGCAAATCGGGTCGGGGACCGAACATTTGGCGCATTGCGGCGCCGGACTTTTCTTCATCACGGCTCCTTTCTGTGGCGGATCGATATTTTTTTATTTTAAAGCAGCGTCTCGCTTAAAATCATCTCGGCCAGACTAAAATAGATGACCAGGCCGAAGACGTCAACCAGGGTGGCCACGAACGGGGCCGAAGCGCTGGCCGGGTCAAAACCGAACCGCCGCAAGAGAAAGGGCAAGGTGGAACCGGAAACCGTCCCCCAGGTGACCACCCCGATCAGGCTCAAACCCACGGTCAGGGCCAGGAGCCCGGCGTGCTGGCCGTAACCTTGAAATAAGGCCTGACTGATCAAAATCCTGGCTAAACCTATAATCGCCAAGATTCCGCCCATGAGCAGTCCGGAAATCAATTCCCGGCCCATGACCCGCCACCAATCCTTGAGTCTGACTTCGTTCAGGGCCATGGCCCGGATGACCAAGGTGGTGGCTTGAGAACCGGAATTTCCGCCGCTGGAAATAATCAGGGGTATAAACAGGGTCAGGACCACCGCCCTGGCTATTTCGGCCTGATACCGGCCCATGGCCGTGGCGGTGAGCATCTCTCCGACCAGCAGCACGCAAAGCCAGCCGGCCCGCTTTTTGACCATCTCCAGGATGCCGGTCTGGAGGTAGGAAGTCTCCAGGGCTTCCATGCCGCCCATTTTCTGCATATCTTCCGTGGTTTCCTCTTCAACCACGTCGACCACGTCGTCAAAGGTGATGATGCCCTTGATCCGATTCTGTTCGTCCACTACCGGGATGGCCATCAAATCATTATCAAACATGATCCGGGCCACTTCTTCCTGGTGCAGGTCCTCCGGAACGGAGATTACGTCCGTTTCCATAAGGTCCATGACCAGTTTGTCGCCGGCCGCGGCGAACAGTTCCCGCACGGAGATCACCCCGAGCAATTTCTGCTGAGGATCAAGGACGTAGGCGTAGTAGATGGTCTCGAGTTGATGCCGGACCTGTTCCCGGAGGTACTTGAGCGCTTCCTCCGCCGTCGAATCGGGGCGGACCCGAGCGAACCTGGGGCTCATCAAGCCGCCGGCCGCGTCCTCGGCGTAGGCCATCAGGGCCAAAACTTCCTGCCTGGTCCTTTGATCAAAGAAAGACAGGACTTCGGCCCGGGCCTCGGGCGGAACCGCTTGCAGAACGTCGGCGGCGTCATCCGGGGGCAGTTGGCGGACCCAGAGTTTTCGCTCGCGGGAAGGAAGAGACAAAATCAACCGGGCCTGTTCGGAACCGGTCAGGCCCAAATAAAAATCCTCGGCTTCCTCCCGGGGCAACCGGCGGAAAGCCTCCGCCCGGTCGTCTTCGGATAAAGCAGGCCAGACCTCCCGGAACTCATCCAAGGTCAAGGCCTGATTGGGCTCAAACTGCGGCAAGGCTGTCGTGATCATGGCCGTTCCCCTCCATGCCTTTCAGCGGCTCCGGAGAAGCCGTTAAGGATCAAGCGCCTGATGGGGCGCCTGAGACAGGCCGGTCAAAAACAAGGCCCTGAAGAGCTAAAAAAGGTGGGCGCCGGACCGGCCCCTTTCCGCCCCGACGCGAGCGGAAGCCGGCCCGGTCAAGGCGGGATTATCTGATTTTACTGTCGCTTACAGCGTCTTCACTCATCTGGTCAGTACTCCGGCTTTTTTCTATACACCATGATCGATCCCTTGGCAAGCCACCGACTCCGCCCCCGGCCTTCGAGGCATGGGGCGGCCGATTTCCGATAATCACCTTGTTCTCGGGTGGATTACTCAAGTCCCAGGGACAGGCGATAGACCCAATTCAAGAAAAAAACGACCGCCAACAACTTAACTCCCGTGCCGGGCCGCCCGGCAGATGCTTTAAAAAATCGGCCCGGTTCGAGTTTGACGCCCACGACCAGAGCGGCGACATGCCAGGCGAAAACAAGGCCGGCCCCCAGGTAGAGAAGAAGGGCCAGGGGGCAGGTGATCCAGACGCCGCTCCAATCTCCCTGGGCCAGGGCCAGAAACGAGCGGGTGAAACCGCAGAACGGGCATGGATAACCCGTGATTTTTAGAAATAAACACGGCGGCCATATCCCGGAAGCGGATGACGTCAGCTTGGGCAGGACCAGAATCAGTCCGGCGATCAGAGCGGAAGGCAGGTGAGCCGCCAGGACCCGGATAGACGAAGAGGGGCGGACCTGGAAGATGAAGGGTCCGTTTTTCCTGCTTTTGGGGCTGGAAAGGTCCGGGGCCTTCAAAATCAAGCCCTATTCGGGCTGGTCCAGATCGGTCCGGGTTTCAGTCTGAGGCGGCTCCTCGATGGCGGCTTCGATTCCGGCCGCTGGTTTTTCACCAAAGACCTCTCGGTAGGCCACGGTCAGGATGCAGGCCTGAATCGGCGCGGTCAGAACGGCCCCGACGACGCAGAGCACTCCTCCGATGCTGCCAAGAATACCGGCGATCAGACCCAGTCCCAAGAAGGGCCAGAAATTGGTTTTGACCGTGTTGATGCTCTCCATGGAGGCGGCCCAGAAGTCGATGTCCCTTTCCACGATGATAAACAGCCCGAACATCAGCAAGGCTTGAACCCCGTAGACCAGTACCAACGAGGCCAGTTGGCCGAAGACCGGGATAAGTCCGAGGATGAGGGAGCCCAAGAAGAGGGCCACTCCCCAAACGACCAAGAAGAGCAAAGAATGGAGGAAATAACGGAAGCCCTTAAATAGATCACCCAGTTGGGGCTTGGGCTCGGCCCGATCGAATAAGGCCAGGGTGATGAGCAGGTACCCGGCCAGCAAAGGCCCGGCCAGGACGCCCGCAGTGACCGCGCCCAAGACGAAAGTTACCAGGGAGGCCAGGGCCAGGAGGCCGAAATTATCCTTATAAAGATTGAAACCTTCTTTGATCCAAGTCTCGAACTTGACTTGCGGCTTGTGGTCCATGTCCGCCCTCCTTGGCTGAAATCAATGAATAATGAAAACGTTATTACCCTAACGAAATATTTTTCCCGTGCTGGTCGTCCTATAATTAGCTCCGGTCGTCCCCGTTGCCGGCCCTAATTAGGAATGCCATTATTATATCATATTGATATCAAGATATTGCACTTTTTTCCCCTCTTGGTCGGATAATTAATGATATTATTGTAAATGTCGCGCCCTCACAAGAAAAGCCCAAATCGGGCGTTCTCCATTTTGAAACAGAGAATTAACCGGATTTCCACGGCCAGGAAAACTCTTTATGGATTCATTACCCCGGACGGATTATGGACTAACTACGATTGACATTCAGCCGAAGATATTTTAATTTAAATGGATTAGGGGTCGTTTTCCGCGAGACGAGGGTCCTTGGTTATTATTTCTTGGGCAAGGGGGCGGTATGCTTGGCTTAGGCGGAGAGATGGCTCTGGCTTATTTTTTATGTATCTTGGCTGCATTGCTGTGCGTAATTTACGGTCTCGTCAAATGGAACGACATGGGGCGCTGCGGGGAAGACCTGGAAGAGAAGATTGAGTGGGAGCGGCGGGAAAGGCGGATCAGGGAGAAACTGCCCTAGCCCCGGCGGACAAACAGCTTGGAGCGGCATGGTTGAGGAGCGGACATGACGGTCAAGATACTCGTGGCCCTTGTTTATCTGGTCATTGTTTTTTCCCTGGCCTATAAAGGTTGGGGAAAAACCAAGGAAGCCGGTGATTACATGCTGGCCGGACGGGCCATGAATCCCTGGGTCATGGCCATGTCCTATGGGGCCGCCTTCATCAGCACTTCGGCCATTATCGGTTTCGGCGGGGCGGCCGGCTTGTTCGGATTTCCCTTGCTCTGGCTGACTTTTTTCAACATCTTCATCGGCGTCTTTATCGCCATGGTCGTCTTCGGCAAACGGACCCGGCGGATGGGCCTGGCCCTGGACGCCCACACTTTTCCCGAAGTTTTAGGCCGGCGTTATCAGTCACGCTTCGTCCAAGGCTTCGCCGGACTGGTTATCTTTTTCTTTATTCCGATTTACGCGGCCGCCGTTCTGATCGGCGTCTGCCGGATGATCGAAGCCAGCGCCATGGAAATTTTGGTCCGAAATTTCGGCCTGGCCCCTGATCCGGCCCTGTCGATGGTGGTCTTTGAGCTCGCTGTATTCGGATTTTCTTTGATTCTAGCCCTATACGTGGTCAGCGGGGGCCTTCGGTCCGTGGTGTACACCGACGCCTTTCAAGGGACCCTCATGCTGGTCGTTATGATTTTTCTGCTGTTTTTTACTTATGCTAAGCTGGGCGGACCGGGCGAGGCCCACAGGACCTTGACCGGCATGGCCGAATATGTCCCGGTCCATTTCCAAAAGGGGGGCATGATCGGCTGGACCCAGGGGCTGCGTCCGGGCTCGCCCCTGTGGATGATGGTTTATACCACGCTTATTTACGGCGTCGGTCTCGGCGTGCTGGCCCAGCCGCAACTGGCGGTCCGGTTCATGGCGGTTAAGTCCGATCGGGAACTAAACCGGGCTGTTCTTTTCGGCGGGGTGTTCATCCTGGTAATGACCGGGACGGCCTTTATCGTCGGGGCCCTGTCCAACGCCGTCTTTTTCAAGGAATTCGGAATGGTTCCGGTAAGCGGCCTTATGGCCGGCCTCAAGGACGCCCTCGGTCTTTACGTTCAAAAGGCCGAGAGCGGCCTGGTCACTCCGGCTATCAGCCTGGTCATGAGCCAAGGCAACGCCGACGCCATTATTCCGACCTATGTCGAGAAAGTCATGCCGGACTGGTTCGCCGTCCTCTTTCTCCTGGGCATGTTGGCCGCGGCCATTTCCACCCTCAGTTCCCAGTATCATGTGGGCGGAATCTCCCTGGGCCGGGACTTTTACGAAATGTCCCTGAGCCAAGGGGGCGGCCGGGAAGTGGCCGTGACCAGGATGGGCGTGGCCCTGACCATCGTTTTTACCCTGCTTTGGGGCTATGCCCTGCCCACCGGCGTCATCGCCGTGGCCACGGCCTTCTTCTTCGGTCTGTGCGCCGCGGTCTTCCTCCCGGCCTACTTTTTGGGCCTGTATTGGAAAGGCATGACCAGGGCCGGAGCCGTTTGGAGCATGGTCGGGGGCTTTGCGGTCAGTTTCTTCTTTCTGTTCTTTGTCCATCGCAAGGAAGCTTCGGCGATCAAACTCTGCCGGTTTATGTCCGGCCAAGACACTTTAGTGAGCGGGACTTCCTGGCAAATTCTCGAAACGGTCGATCCGAACCTGATCGCCCTGCCGGTCGCCCTGATCCTGGGGGTGGTCATCAGCCTGATCACGGCCGGACCGCCGGAGGAGCACATGGAACTTTGTTGGAAAAATTTTTAAGGCTTGACTATCAAATGTTTATATTGAAAACATTAAACTACTTTCTAAGAGGTGAGAAAAATGCCGCTGAGACTTCATGTTTGGGACATTCTTGATCGGGAGTTCGAGACCATCGGACCGGAGGCCACATTAGGCGAGGCCATGGAGAAGATGCACGAAGCGGGTAGACAAGGTGCGGACATCCGGAGCTTGATTGTGGTGGACAAGGAGAGGCGCTATTTGGGCGTCATTTCCATGCGCAACATCCTGGACGCCTTCAAGCCCGAATTTTCCCGGTGGTCGACCCTTTTTGGGAAAGAAGGCTATGACGAGGCCCTCGAAAAAGGCCTCCGGGAAAGTAATTACCGTTTCGTCAAGGATTGCATGGCCAAGGTTCCTTCCCTGAAGATGGGCGACGACCTGATCCAGGCTTACAAGATTCTCACGGAGAAGAACCTGGAAGCCAGGGCGGTGCCGGTGGTGGAGGCGGACAAGGTCGAGGGCGTGGTCCGCATCCCGGAATTGTTTGAAGCCTTTTTCGAGACCTACCAGAAAATGGCGCGCTGAAAGAAAATCCCCACAGTCCCCCGCCGCCGGTCCACGGCCGGCGCGGGGCCTATTTCTTTATAGGTTTTTCTCCGGAAGACCCACGGTCTTGCGGCCCGAGGTTCGGGCCGGCTCAAGGCCGCTGGGGATAAATTATCTCCAGGGTCGGTTCGTCCACGGGTTCGTCGAACCTGAGTTTAATATCGTAAACGCCGTGGTCGAGGGCGGCCGTGTCTTGGTCCGTGATCCGGCCGAAGTCGAATAATGGGGGGATTTTTATCTTGCTGACCCATACGTTCAAGGCCTTGGTGTCGATAGCACATGATATGACCGATGTATGTAGCACATGAATTGACCGATGAGGGATGTATCTCGATGAGGGGGTTCATCCATGAGGCGGTCGGAAGTGCTGCAGGAGGTCAGGCTGATGTGTTTTGAGGAAGTTTACGGACAGTTTCAAAAGCGTCGTTTGAGCTGCGAGGAGGCGGCCGAGTTGCTGGGGGCCTCGGTCAAGACCTTTTACCGGCTGC
>Ga0209163_1001723_pt1 | contig 21669 bp, 19 predicted proteins | sample MTBAKSrepl2MetaG_FD_187457 | JGI IMG/M metagenome (GOLD analysis project Ga0209163, IMG submission 187457) | Enrichment culture microbial communities om Arthur Kill intertidal strait, New Jersey, USA, that are MTBE-degrading - MTBE-AKS2 (Arthur... | ecosystem: Environmental > Aquatic > Marine >...
GTTGGTTGCGCATGACACGGCAGGCCGGCCTCGTGCAGTAGAAGGTGCCGTACAGGTGCACCTTGAGCACCGCATCCCACTCCTGGTCGCTCATGTTGAAGACCATGCGGTCTCTGAGGATGCCCGCGTTGTTGACGAGAATATCGAGCCTTCCGAAGTTGTCGAGAGCTGTCTTGATGATGTTTTCACCGCCCTGTGGCGTGGCCACCGAATCGTAGTTGGCTGCCGCCTGCCCGCCCTTTGCCTTGATTACCTCCACCACTTCGTCCGCCGGGGCCTTGCCACTGCCGGTTCCGTCGAAAGCGCCTCCAAGGTCGTTCACCACCACCTTGGCGCCCTCCTCAGCCATGAGCAGGGCGATGCCTTTCCCGATGCCCCGGCCTGAGCCCGTCACGATAGCCACTTTGTCCTTGAGCAATTCACCCATGTTGAACCTCCTTTGGCTTACTTCGCTGGAGCCGGCGGCACTGGATTGACCAGTTCAGCGGTGATGAACGAAGGGGCCAGGGCTGAGATCTCCGCGACCGTCCAGTGCCCTTCCTTTGTCATGGACCTGACGATTTCGGGTTGATTGAGAAGGCTTATCACCCCTCCGCCCACCATGAAGTCATAGCCGTTGATGTTGCCGGCCTGGTCGGTGGCGAGATAAACAACAAAGGGAGCCACTGCCTCGGGCACCAGGGAGGTGATGTCGAGGGCTCCCGCCGGGCCGACGATTCCTGCCGCCCGCTTTCTCTCGGTGGCTGCCCGCAGCTCCTCGGTGAGGGTCATGCGTGTGCCGGCGCGGGGACGTATGGCGTTGCAGGTCACACCGTATTTTCCCATATCCCGGGCCACCGTTCTGGTAAAACCGACGATCCCCTCTTTGGCGGCGCTGTAGTTGTTCTGTCCCAGGCTTCCCAGGCCGGACTCGGACGAGAAATTGATGATACGCCCGCCTTTCTGGTTCCGCATGACACGGCAAGCGGGCCTCGTACAGTAGAAGGTGCCGTAAAGATGGACTTTCAGTACGGCGTCCCACTCCTCGTCGGTGGTGTTGAAAACCATGCGGTCCCTGAGGATGCCGGCGTTGTTGACCAGGATGTCCAGTCTGCCGAAACTGTCGAGGGCTGTCTTGACGATGTTTTCCCCTCCCTGGGACGACCCCACGGAATCGTAGTTGGCAACGGCCTGTCCGCCCTTTGCCTTGATCTCGTCCACCACCTCGTCGGCTGGACTCTTGGATTCCCCGGTTCCGTCGAACGCGCCGCCAAGGTCATTGACGACCACCTTGGCGCCTTCCTCGCCCATTAGCAGGGCGATGCCCTTCCCGATGCCCCTGCCGGCTCCTGTAACCACAGCAACCTTGTCTTTGAGCCTTTGCCCCATGATGTGAACCTCCTTTCTTAACCGGTTCCCTTACGGAAACGACGGTCCATTCCGCCTTGGCCGATGTTGTTGCCCGAAGGGCACCCTTTTTGCGAGCCCAATGCCGGGGTACCGGGAAAATGCGTTGTAGGCCCGGTAGACAACATCGACGATGTCGCAATGAATATGAAAGGCGCCCAAAATGTCAAGAGAAAAACAGGATGCCGGCCGCAGCGATGATCAAGGTCGTCCCTCTTTGGGTCCATTCACGGGTATTGCGGCTGAAGATGGCGTAGGTGCAGGGTTGGCGATGGCGAGAGGATGTCTGCCAATTCATTTCATGGAGGCCGAGGGGCGGTCCGGCTCCGGTCTGCAATGGGCACGAATTCGGCGCCAGGACCCCCAAGAAGCGGGACAGGTGGCACCCCTTCCCCATTGATCGGCCTGTGGACCGTCTGTCCCGCCGAGCCCCTCAGACAGTGCCTGCCTTGCGGGGCAGACGGACGGCGTTCCCCTCGTGACCGGACGGTAGAACGCCGACGTGTCCACACGCGCTACGAGCATGGGAAAAGCAAGGGCATCTGCGTCCCGGACGAGATGCCCCTGAGTGTATGCAAGCCGCTTGTTGTTGCCCTCTGCTTCTCCTGGCGAATTGCGAGAGCCGTGGGCTTGCCCGCGGCCCATTGCCGGAAGGCGCCCTCGCGGGCCTAAACCTTTGTCACGTTCTTGGCCGCGGGCCCCCGGTCGCCCTGTTCCACATCGAAGTGCACCCTGTCGCCTTCGGAGAGAGTTCTGAAGCCCGGCATAGTGATGGCGGAGTGGTGAACAAAGATGTCCCCACCCTCGTCTTGCTCGATGAAGCCGAACCCCTTCTTGTCATTGAACCATTTGACGATCCCCTGTGCCATGACTCTTTTCTCCTTTCATACACTGACAAATTTCACCTCAAGCCTCGGGCCGTCACTGCGGCTCAGGGCAAGCTCACAGCATGACGGACCCTCGGATACAGCCTATGGGGCACTTAACCTTCTCCGAATCCCTGACCGGGTCTTGCACATATTCCACATCCGGCATCCAAGCGCGCAGTATTGTCATTTGCGGGTATTTTCCGTCTACGGCTGCATGGATGATTTGAACTTCGCCCGTGTAGCCCCTTGTCCACCGCAGGGTCAACGCCACAGGCCTTTTGACTCATTTCCCTCTTTCATTTGCTGTCTTTGGCTGTGAAATGGAAGCCATCCGCTTTGCAGGCGATCCTTCAATCACAGAGGCATGGCGGCAGGTCATTACGCGTGGCACGACAGGCAGGTTTCCCACCTTCATGTACTTACGCTTCTTTCGCTCAGTCCGGGCATTCCTGCTTCCTGTGAAGATAGACAGCATTCCCGGCTTCCGGATGCAGGATTTAAACACGACTCGAAGAACTCTAACGGTGTGCCGGGCCGTTGTCAAGAAGTATTCCATGCCTGCCATTGCCCGTGGATGGGGCCTAAACGACGAGTTGGGTTGACAATATGCCCAGTTTGATGGGAGGTGTGTTCCTCTGCACGAAGTGGCCTGCGCAGAACGGTTCGGTGATAAATGGAGGATACTGGTGCTCGATATGAGGGGGGCGGTGCGCCCCCGGGACGGGGAGCAGGAGGAAAGACGATTTGGGGAACTACGAGCGAAGAATCCGTCGTTTACAGAAAGCTATCCAAGCAGGGGATGCTGCCGGAGCGATCCTGTTTTATTCACGGGACATCCTTTACTATTCCGGAACCGCCCAGCCGGCCTATCTCATGGTTCTTCCGGACGATTACGCGTTGTTTGTGCGCAGCGGTATGGACTTTGTTCTGCGTGAATGCCCGCTCGACAAGGACAGGATCATTGCCGAGCGGAACATCGTCAACGCGTGCCGGCGCATGTTTCCCGGACAGGGTGCGGGACAAAAGGTGGGAACAGAGCTCGACAGGCTCACCGTGCTCCAGGCACGGGGCCTGCAAAGCGCGCTGCGGGACAGGGAGCTTGTGGATTTTACCCCGATGGTGCTGGCACAGCGCATGGTCAAGGACCCGGAGGAAACGCAGTGCGTGCAGCTTGCCTGCCGTGCCGTCCACGAAGGACATTTGGCGGCTGTTTCGTGTCTGCATCCCGGAATCACCGAGCTCGAGCTCGCGGTCCGCGTGGAAGACGCCCAGCGCCTGGCCGGACATGCGGGTGTCTTCTTTCTCAGACCGCCGGATGTCCTCATGGGCCGGGGACCGGTCGCCTCCGGCCCCAACCTGCGCGAAATCAGCGGCGTGATCCTCACCATCACGGGGGTCGGGTTGGACGCAGCGGTGCCCGTTGGGCCTTCGCGCCGTGTCATCGAAAGAGGGGACCTGGTTCTGGTGGACATACCGGCATGCGTGGGCGGCTATCACGCCGACCAGACCAGGATGTACTGCGTGGGACGGCCGGCCGAGGAAGCCCTGTGGCTTTTCGAAAGGCTACGGGAGGTGGCCGATCATCTGATCGAGAGTCTGCGGCCCGGGATGACGTGTGACGCGGCCTTCCACATGGCCCGCGACAGAGCGCATGCCGTGGGGATCGGGAAGTGGTTCATGACCTTTCCTTCCGGGGCCGCAGCGCATTTCATAGGCCACGGAATCGGCCTGGAAATGAACGAGCCCCCGATCCTCAGGAAGGGAGGCAGCGACCCGTTGGACGAGGGCACGGTCTTTACCCTGGAGATGCACGTGACCCACCCGGGCGGAACGGTACTGAAGCTGGAAGACACGGTGCAGCTTTCGTCCGGGGGCTGCCGGATTCTGACTCTGAGTCCGAGGGAAATCATCACGGTACCCGACCCGATGGAGGGCACGTGAGCAGGCCACAGCCTGCTACATGCCCCTTTCGCGGAAGATGCGCTGGGCGGCTTGCAGTGCTGAAAGGTCGTCCACTCCCATCACTTCACACGGGTCCTGGGCGATCATGCAGCCGACCGAAAGGCCGTCGTCGCGCATGTATTCCACCAGGTCGGTCAGGAAGTACTCCTCCACGTTCACCCAGCGGCCGTCGACTTCCTTGGGCACCGAATGGGGCCTGGCAGCAAGAACGGAGAGGTAGTGGAGCAGATCCTGCCGTCTGGCGGCATAGATACCCGCATTGCAGGTGTCCAAAGACTCCTGTCGCTCAGGGGGGTACTTGTGCCAATAGGAGTACTCCACGATGCGCTCGACCCTGCCCTGCTTGATATCCAGCACGCCGTATTGCTTCTTGTCTGTAGGGCGGAACCCCAGCACGGCAAAATGATGCGCATCCAGGGCACTTGCCAGGGCCGCATATGTGTGGCTTCTCACCAGGGGAACGTCCCCCATGGTGATGATCATGCGTCGGCACTGGATTTTCTCTACAAACCGCCTTGCAGCCAATAGCGCACCACCGGTGCCGTTGAGAACGGGTTGTTCGCAATAGGAGGGAGCGAACCTTCGGGTGGCCTCCACGACCTCGTTTCTCCTGAAGTTGACCACCAGGGCCTTGGGGCCGGGTGGAAGCTGTTTTAAGATATGGGTGAGTATGGGTTCTTCGCCTCGGTAAGAGGACTCCCGCGCAACGAGGGGGAGCAGCGTCTTGTTGCCTTCGAATCCCTTCATGCGGGTGCCTCTGCCCGCGGCCATGATTATGGAGCCTATGTCTCGATCAGGGTGCATCAAACCTCCCCGTAGATAGGACCCGGTCCGCCGTCAATCCGCCCTCGACCGTCCCTTGCCGTGTTCTCCCGTCTCAATGGCGGGCAAAATAGTGAAAGCGATAAGCTGTGTCAAGCCACGGCTTGATCGCCTGTTCGGCCACCAGCCAGGAGGACATGGGGGCCGGTTGAACTTCGGGGAAACCGGATTCCGGGTCGCGCCCATGGAATTCCGGAACGTCCGGCTCCTCCGAAAGCGGTTAGGGTCTGAACGGTTGGGTGCCCGTGTTACGGGGTGTTTCGTCCTTGACAACTACCCCCGGTTCTACTATTTGCACTGCAACTCTTTGATCTGATTGAAATTTGGATGAAGGGGGACGGAGGCTTTTTTCGCCCCTTGAAGTGATGGGACACCATCGTCCGGAAGGAAGGTTGGGTCCACCAATGCCTTGCTCGGCAGGATACAGGAAGGAGTGGTCAGCTCGCATGGAATACTCGATCAGTCCGGAGGGAGAGAAGTTCAAGATCCCCGAAGAACAGGATTATGCCAGGGAATCCGAAAGGCTGGAGAACCTTGTCCGGGAGAAGCGGAAAGAAGGCTGTGAGATCGTGGTGGTGATGGGTCTCGGTTTCGTGGGAGCCGTCATGGCGGGGGTGGTGGCCGACTCGGTGGACAAGGAGACCGGGACCCCCAGGAAATTCGTCATCGGCATGCAGCGACCGAGCCCGCGAAGCTTCTGGAAAACACCGCTGCTCAACAGAGGGATTGCCCCGGTTACAACGGAAGACCCCGATGTGGCACCCTTGATCGAAAGGTGTGTCAACCGGAAAAAGACACTGACCGCCTCTTTCACCTACGATGCCCTCAAATTCGCCGACGTTCTCGTCGTGGACGTGCAGTGCGATTTCATCAAAGAGGAGCTCGGCAACATACGAAGCGGGTTCGCGGAGATCAGCGCCCTGGAGACCAGCTTCAGGATCATCGGCGAAAGAATCCCGCCACAATGCCTCACCCTTATAGAGACGACGGTGCCGCCGGGCACCACGGAATACGTGGCATATCCGAACATCAAGAAGGGCTTCAGGTCGAGGGGTATTTCCGAAGAGCCTCTCTTGGCCCACAGCTACGAACGCGTCATGCCGGGGAGAAACTACGTGCAGTCCGTGCGCGACTTCTGGCGGGTGTGCAGCGGCATGAATGAGGCGAGCAGGGAAAGGGTGATACGGTTTCTCTCGGAAGTGCTCAACGTGGAGCAGTACCCCCTGACTGTGCTGGACAGACCGATCGAGAGTGAAACCTGCAAGATAGTGGAAAACAGCTACAGGGCGACCATTTTGGCTTTCCTCAACGAATGGAGTCTGTTTTCCGAGACAAACGGAGTGGATCTGATCAAGGTGATAGAAGCCATCAAGGTGAGACCGACTCACGACAACATCATCTTTCCGGGTCCCGGCATAGGGGGGTACTGCCTGCCCAAGGACGGTGGACTCGGAATCTGGGCATACAAACACCTGATGGGATTCAACGAAGACATATTCAAGATAACTCCGGCGGCCATCAACATAAACGATACGCGGGCCCTGCATGCCGCCCAGCTCGTTCGGGATGCGCTACGCAACATGGGGCGCATCGTAGCGGCTTCACAGATCTGTCTTCTCGGGGCCTCTTATCGGGAGGATGTGGGGGATACGCGGTACAGCGGGTCGGAGATCATCCTGCGAAAACTCACCGAGATGGGCGCCGATGTGCGAGCCCACGACCCTTACGTCAGGCACTGGTGGGAGCTGGAGAAACAGGATTCCTATCCCGCTGCGGGTTTGAGCTGGTCGCGGTTTTTCAGAAACCAGGCCCAATTGCAGGACTTTCGCATGACAGGGGACCTCGATTCGGCGCTGGGCGGGGCCGATGCCGTGGTTTTCGCCGTTCGGCACGCGCCATACCTGGTTCTGGAACCCGACTGGGTGGTGGAGAGGGCAGGGGGCCCCCTGGCGGTGGTGGACTGCTTCGGGATCCTCGACGACGCCAGAATCAAGAGGTATTTCGAGCTCGACTGCGAGGTCAAGGGACTGGGGCGCGGCCACATCAACAGGATAAAGGATTCCGTGCGAAAGGCGAAGATGGGCCTGAGTTAGGAGTGTGTCCCCGAGGTTCTGTCCTCCAGAATGGCAGTTTGAAAGGCCCATCCGGTGTTGCCGGGTGCTCCCGGGCGATGCTTCATCGCGGCCTTGATCATCGCTCGGGCCACATCCCACCAAGTGCGGAAGAGTCTTTTTGGGTGGGCAGTGCCCACCCTACGAAGACCTCCATGCAGGCGTGGCTCCGCGGGTGGGCCCTTTGCATTGCGCAACATGAGGCCGATGGAAAACAGGCCTCGCCCGGCCGCAACGATGATCATGACCTTCATCGCCTTCCTGGGACCGCGTGAATCCTGCCCGCACCCCAAGAGCGGGCGAGACGCCCGCGCTCCCAGACGCCGGCAAACGCGCAACTTCCTCGTTTGCCTCGAAAGGCAAAGTGCTTCTGTCGTGCCTACCTGGCCCGCTGTTCCTCCTTTTGGCCCCGCACCCGGCAACACCGGATGACCCACTGCTATTTCCTATATCCCCCTCGCCCTCTGGGAGAGGGTCGGGGTGAGGGTATAATGAGCGCAGTTTGTGGACGCGCGCACTATGTGGTTGATAACGGCGACAGGACGTGTCAAGAGCTGTTCCGGGAAAACCCTCGCATCTCCTTGACGAGGATCTCACGGGCCTTGGGGCCGCAGTTCAACACCAGGTCCCAGGTGGAGCAGTCGGCCAGGAAGTCCCCCCACAACTGGGGATAGACCAGGGAAGGGGGACGGAACAGCTTCAACTGGATACCCGCTTCTCGAAAGACTTCCGGGTTCAGGTACTTGGCGGCCGCCCGCTGGGCGAGGAAGCAGGAGGCCCCCATGGTGCGACACAGCTCGAGGGCAAGGGCCTCGCCTCTTGCCTGCACGTGCAGGTCGGAGAGCAGTACGATCTTGGCGTCGATCCCCAGGAGACGGGCCATGTACGTGATGATTTGCATGTTGAAGGCCGCCAGTTTTTCCGGCCGCGAGGCGTACAACGCTTCGAGAAAGCCCAGGTGGTCTTGGAGGTAGGGAGCGGCAGCATAGCCTTTTTTCAGGCTTTCCAGGTGCTTTCGGTGCCAGCGACCCTCATGGCACAGGCCCACCTGGTCGATGGGCTGAAGCCCGAGCCCTTTCTTCCAGACGGGGACCGTGAGCCACAGGGGCCCTTGGTGGTTCTTGAAGCGATTCCTCGTTATCCATGTGAAACCCCTTGGAAACTGGACGGTATCCAGGACAATGAAAACATCGCTGCAAAGTATCTTTTGGAAGAAACCGGGAAACGGAGAAAAATACGGCTGATTGGCTGCCAGTATCATGGGAGGAAAAACCCGTGTGTGGAGTGTGGGGCGAGCCCCTGCATGTCGGCCCCTTCCACAAGCTGCTTGCCATATCCGCATCGCGATTGCAATACCCTCGCGTTCCGGTGTGCAGCCTTGGACTCCATACCCGTGAATGAATCCCTCTTGTGACTCCGGCTTGAGGCCCGCCAATTGCCCCCTCAAGGGGGAAATGTCGACGCTACTGACGACCGAGCGATGACGTGAGCGTCCTCTATTCGGAAACGGATTCATCCACGGGTATGAGCCTTTGTATGAAAATCCCCCCAAACCCCCGGTTCCAAAGGAGGGCGCAAGACGGGTTTTCATGCTTCGTTGTGCCCGTGCCGGGCGTGGGGGTTGGAATCGCAATCGTTTTTGCACTTGGCTTTTCACGGGCCGGCCTGCGAGGTCTCTTGATCCTTGCCGGAGAGCCTGATAATCGTTGCGGAGTGCGGGTATACCTTGCGCGACCGCAAAGTGCGCTTTTTATACCCTCACCCCGGCCCTCTCCCAGACGGCGAGGAAGATGTAGGAAATCGCAGTTTGTGACCGCTCGCAGTATAAGGGGGAACCAAGGAGAAGGGACATGGACAGGAAGATCAGGGTGCTGGTGACCAAGGTCGGCCTCGACGGACACGACAGGGGGGCCAAGGTGATAGCCTACGGCCTTAGGGATGCAGGCTTCGAAGTGGTCTTTCTGGGCCTGCGTCAAACGCCCGAGCGTATCGTGAACACGGCCATTCAGGAGGACGTGGACGTGATAGGCATATCGATCCTGTCGGGCGCCCATCTTCATCTGACGCGCCGGGTCATGGAGAAACTGAAGGAAAAGGGCGGGGAAGGGATCGCGGTCCTCTTGGGGGGTGTGATCCCGGAGCAGGACAAGCCCCTTCTCAAGGAAATGGGAGTGTTGGGGGTCTTCACTTCGGGTACGGACGTTCGCAGGGTGGTGGAAGTGATCCGGGAGCACGTGAAAGACCTGTGATACTGCGCACGGTCACAAACTGTGATTTCCTGCATCTTCCCCACCCTTCGGGGGGGCCGGGGCGAGGGTATAAGAAAGCGCAGTTTGTGGACGCGCGAGGTGGAGAACCGTGCAGGAGTCCCAAAGAAGCCGCATGGCAGAAGGGGTTGGAAAGGAACGAAGCGATGGGGAGCGACGTCCTGCTCTGTGAGAAAAGGGGAAGTGTCCGCACATTGATCTTCAACCGGCCGGAGAAGAGAAACTCCTTGACGCCCGCCCTGTTGATAGACCTGTACCAGTCCCTCCAGGACCTGGCACAGGACGAAACGGTGCGCACCCTGGTTTTCAGAGGGGCCGGCGAGAAGGCCTTCAGCGCGGGCTACGATATCAGTGCCATTCCCACCAATGTCAGTCCCGAGGTCAAGGAGGCATTGAAGCGGCAAAGCCCTGTGGAATTGGCCCTCGACAGCGTCAAGAATTTTCCGTACCCTACCATCGCCATGCTCAACGGCTTCACCTTCGGTGCCGGATGCAACCTGGCCATTTGTTGCGATATCCGCATAGGGGTGCAAGACCTGCGCATCGGCATGCCACCGGTCAAGCTCGGGGTGGTATATCATCCCGAGGGTCTCAAGCAGTTTCTGGAGGTCCTGGGAATGGCCCGGACCCGGGAGGTCTTTCTCACGGGACGCACTTACAGCGGCGTTGAAGCCAAGGAGGTGGGACTCGTGAATCACCTGGTCCCTCGCGAGCAGCTCGAACCGTACACTTACGGTCTTGCCGAGGAGATCACCCAAGGGGCTCCACTGTCCCTCAAAGGAATAAAAAGGATACTGAACCTGTTCGGAAAATCCCTGGCCTTGAGCGAATCGGACATCAAGGAGGCCCGGCATCTAGTGGGAGAAGCCTTTGCCAGTGAGGATCTCAGGGAGGGGCAGATGGCCTTCCTGGAAAAGCGTCCCCCCAACTTCAAAGGCAGGTGAAGGCAGGGGGGAAAGGGAATGGAATGTGAGAATGTTCTGCTCGACAAACAGGACAATGTAGCTCTTATCACCTTGAATCGACCCGAAAAACTGAACGCTTTCGGCGGCAGGATGCGTCAGGAGATCGCAGAGGTGGTGCAGGACGTGTGCAACGATCCCGCGGTGCGGGTCATTGTAATCACGGGGGCCGGTAAGGCTTTTTGCGTGGGGGGCGACGTCAACGAGTTCGTCTCGGGGAAAAGCATGGCATTGGGGCAGGCCGGGCCCGCAGAAAGACCCGCCATGTCGAAGATCGTCCTGGCCCTGAACAGCGTGGAAAAGCCGGTAATAGCGGCTGTCAACGGGGTGGCGGCAGGGGGAGGGGCCAACCTTGCCCTGGCCTGCGACATTCGTATAGCCAGTGAGAAAGCACGCTTCGGCCAGGTGTTCACGCGCCGGGGACTGCATCCGGACTGGGGCGGGATTTATCTGCTGCCCAGGCTGGTCGGTTACGCCAAGGCCGCTGAATTGATCTTTTCCGGAGAAGTGATCGACGCCCGGGAAGCCCTGCGAATAGGCATGGTAAACAGGGTGGTGCCCCATGAAGATCTCATGGCGGTCACCGGAGAACTGGCAGGCAGAATGGCCAGAAACGCTCCCATCCCCCTGGCGTTCGCGAAAAGGGGGCTCCAAAGCTTCTTCAGGTGGGATCTTCCCACGGCCCTCGACTACGAGGCGCACGTACTGGGTATCACTATGAAGAGCGAGGATGCTGCGGAGGGCTTCAATGCCTTTCTGGAGAAAAGGGAGCCCCGGTTCAAGGGAAGGTGAGGCCAAAGGAGACAAAGCATGGAAGAACCATCACTGGGAATGACGAGAAGGCTGGCCAGGTTCGTCGCCGAAACTCGGGGAGACCTGATCCCCGGCGAGGCATATGAACACGCCAAGGTGGCCCTCATGGACTGGTTGGCCGTTACCATGGCCGGAAAGGACGAGCCCCTGGTGGCGAAGCTCATCGCCTATGCGGACCTTCTCGGGGGAAAAGAACAGGCCACGGTGTTGGGACACGGCATAAAAAAGAATGTATCCCAGGCAGCCCTCATAAACGGGGCCGCGTCACACGCCCTGGATTACGACGACACGCTCATGTCCTTCATGGGCCATCCGTCGGTCACCCTGTTTCCGGGTGTCTTTGCCCTGGGTGAGTGGAAAAGGAAGAGCGGCGCCGATCTGTTGGCATCGTATCTGGTGGGTCTCAAGGTAGGTGTGAGCGTGGGATCGTGCGCGGGACTCGATCATTACCTGGCGGGTTTTCACGGCACGGCCACCATGGGCGTCCTGGCTGCAGGGGCGGCCTGCTCGCGACTGCTGGAGCTCGACGAACAGCAGACGGTCTATTGCCTTGGAATCGCGGGGACCCAGTCCGCCGGGCTCAAGCGGGTATTTGGCACCATGTGCAAACCCTTCCAAGCGGGGAGGGCCTCGGAGGTGGGGGTGATGGCGGCCCTCCTGGCGGCCGATGGGTTCACCTCGGCCGAGGACATCCTGGAGGGGCCTTCCGGGCTGTTCCAGGCCATGAGGGGCGCCGTGAAGGAGGAGGTCCTGGCCTCCCTGGGTCGGACATGGGAGATCGAAAACGTCGCACAAAAATACCATGCGTCGTGTCACGGAACCCACTCTGCCATCGAAGCCGCCCTGTCGGTGTTTCACAAGGAAGGGCTTTCGGTTCACGACATCCGTGCCATCCGGGTGCATACGTCCCAGACCGCCCTGAGCGCCGCCTTCAGGACCGAAGCCCATACGGGGCTGGAGGGCAAATTCAGCATCCCGTACTGCGTGGCCAACGCTCTTCTGAGGGGCGACACGGGCCTGCAGGCCTTCACCGACGAAAAGGTGGCCTCCCCGGACGTGCAGGCCCTCATGGAACGCATCTCCACCCACGTCGAAACCGGGATGACCGCCATGGAGGCCAGGGTAGAGGTGGAGACCACCGCGGGAAAAGTGCATTCGGCCTTCTCGGACATATTTAATGAGATCCCGGATTTGCCCGTGAAACGGAAAAAGATCGAAAACAAGTTCCTGGACCTGTGCGAGCCGGTCCTCGGCGGAGAAAGGACCCGGAGGCTGATCGAAGCCATAGGCTCCTTCGAGCGGCTGGACCCGGTGCGCACTTTTCTGGAGGTCCTGGCAGAGTGAGGCAGGGGCCGAAGCCGGGGTTTCTGGGGCTGTGCGGGCAGAACACACCACCAGTGCTTCGCCCAAGCTTCGGGTGTCAGGTGTCAGTGGGTGGAGATTAGGGTGCACCCGCATCTGCACGGGTTCTGCCGGTGCTTTTGGAGCCGACGGGAGAATATGAAGGGGTGAGACGGCGGGCGCGTCGGACTGCATGGAAAGAGGGAGAGCATGCGGCTGGTGGTTGTGACCCATGGGCAGCACAAGAAGGCCGGAAACACGGCGCAAGATTATGACGGGCCCCTTCTGGAGCAGTCGAGGGAAAGGCTCGCCGCTCTGAAGGTTCCGCCCACTGAGGCCGTATTTTGCGGCACCATGCGAAGGCACCGGGAGACTGCGGAGACATTGGGTCTTTCGGACGTGGCGTTCACAAGGGTCTGCGGCTGGGACAAGGACATGTTCGGCATGCTCGATGGTGACCGGGCGCCCGTCGATGCTTTCAGGCAGTGGATCGAAGAGCTCAAGAGGCAGGGAATCCGTTCGGCGCTCATCGTCACAAGCAGGGGTTATGCCTTGATGGTGCGCTACTTTCTCGATGGGGGAGAAAGAAGGTTCGGACCGTTCGGCTACTTCTGCCGGGCCATCGAGGCCGCGGCCCGGTGGCCGCACACGCAAATCGCCCTGATGGAGACAGGGGCCCTGCACACCTTCGAGGTGTGAGAGGAATGTCGTGGGGCTCGACGCCCCTTTTCCCCCGTTCGCGGGGATATTGTCGGGGTGAGGGGGGACGGCGGGGGGCAGCCAGTGCTTTTCGACGTTTACGGCAGGGCAATGCGCGTCGAACGCGATGGAGCCGAGTGGCGTTGTTGTTGGGTCGGGCAGGATGGGAAGGGCAGGCCGGCAAACGACATCGTCGTTCCTGCCCAGCTCGATGCCGATGGTGTGGGGGGGGGGTATCTTGGGGACCTTTTTCACGAGTGGGCAAGCGAACACCACTGCGAGGTGCACCGCGTGGGGTAGTGGCGGCGGAGCATTCGGGGAAAAGGGACATTCATAGAAAGGGCATGAACCCGATCGCCCCAGCCCCAGTGTTCGTCTAAACCCCCATGCCCGGGGCGGGCACAACGAACCATGAAAACCCCTGACCTACCCCCCTTTGGTGACGAGGGTGGGGGGGATTTTCATATGGACCCGATTCCCAGCGTATCGAGATGCACTTCGCCCCAGGGAGAAACCGAGGCCCACGGGGGGCTTGAGCACAATGGCAGCCAGAAAGGCCGCGCAGCACAGCAGTCCCACGACGGCGTAAAAGCGCACCCTCGCCATGGAGTCGTCGATGTCCTCGATGCGCCGTTGGGCCGACCCCCTCTGATAGACAATGGTGAACACAAAGGCCGGCACGAGGAGCAGATACCTCGCCAGGGTGAAAGGGGCTTTGTGCTCGGGGAAAAGAACCGCTGCCAGCCCGAGGAAGGCGGCTGCCAGGAACTGCCACCCCCACATGATGCTTATGACCGCGTTGGGATGGAGGAAGAGGGTGGTGCGCCACAGGCGCCGGCTGAAGCCCCAGCGGGAGTACTCGGCGCAGAGGGGCATGGGCCGCAGCACCAGGGAGCTCAACCAGAGGCCCCCCAGGACAAGGGAGCTTCCAATGGAGCCCCATGCGGTGAAGCCCCCGCTTCCCAGAGCGCTCAGAACGCCTGCCAGCACAAAGAAGCCCAGGGAGCCCAGCTCCATGAAGGTGGGTTGCCCGAACGCCGCGCGGTAGCAGACGGTTGCCAAGGACAGAACCAGGGGAACGAACACGCTCACCCACGGCGTGACCCTGCCGAATGCGATCCAGAAGAGCATCCACGGAAGGAAGGCCACGTTGAGCCACGCCATGCCGGAAAGGGGAAGAGGGCCGCCTGGGCGCTGATCGGCAGGGGACGCGATGGAGAGCTCTTCACGGTACCGGAACAGTTCCCCGAACCGCATCAAGAGGCCCACATCCCCTTGCACCTGGTAAAGGCCCTCGGCAAGGGCCTCCACGCCCGAGATTTCCCCCCGGCCGATTCCGAGCCACACCTTGGCCGGGGTTTGGATGGTGAGGGCGGGCTTGGGGAACCGACCCAGGTGGAAGGTGCAGTCTCCTTCCGCGATTTTCAGGTAGTAGGCGCCCTTCTCCTCGCCTGTCACCTCGAACTGGATGACGGCTTCCAACCCCGGGACCGCCTCGGGATCGAAGACCAGCGTCATCCCTTCCACCGTTTGACGCATGGTGAGCCGGGAAGGCGGGGCCATGTCATAGCCTCCTGAATTTCGGTAAGTACACCGTCTTGGTCACGTCTTGGAACGCCGCCTGCATCTGCATACCCACATATACCTCGCGCGTCCACAAACGACGCTTTTTATACCCTCACCCCGGCTGCGACCTAAACCTTTTGTATCTCCACGAGACAGGCGTTGACGGCAAAGGAACCTCCGGGTGATATTCTGTCCGGCATCAGGGTGTTGACGCATCCCCCCTGGTCCACTCCACTGCCGTCGGGGCGGAACCAGGCCCCGGCGCCCATCACCACCACTCCCGGCATCACCCTTTCCGTGACCTTGGCCGGTATGGAAACGATTCCCCTGTCGTTGAAGACCCTCACCCTGTCACCGCCGGCGATGCCCCGCACCGCGGCATCCCGTGTGTGGATCCAGACCGTCTGGGGTTCGATCTCCCGGAGCAGGGGGATGTTGTCGAAGTTCGAATGGGCCCGGTTTTTCACCTGGCGGGAGATGAACTGGAGGGGGTACCTGGAGGCAAGGGGGCTGCCGGGCCCTTCGGGACATTCCATGTACTTGGGGATCGGGGGAAGGTCCGGGTTGTGGAGGTCGGCAAGCTGCTGCGAGTAGATCTCTATCTTGCCCGACGGGGTGCGAAAGGGGTGGTTCTCGGGGTCGGCGATCTGCTTTTCAAAGGCCACGATGGGCCCGGAGAGGGGCATCTTGTAGTAACCCTGCTGCTCCAGCCTGTCGAAATCAACGTTTTCCTCTTGCATGTCCGGCGAGTGCTCGTAGATGAAACGGAGCCACTGGGCCTCGGTCCGGTTTTCCGTGTACGTCTGCTCCCCGATGCCCAGGCGGCGGGCCAGGGCCAGGCAGATGTCGTAGTCCGACTTCACCTCCCCCGGCGGGTCGACGGCCTTTTGCAGGTAAAGATAATAGGGACCGAAGCACCAGGGTCGCACCAGGTCGTTTCGCTCCCAGGGGGTGCTCACGGGAAGCAGGATGTCCGCGTAACGGGCCGTGGGGGTCATGAATATCTCGTTCACGAGCACGAATTCCGGTTGCTGTAACGCCTTGTGTCCTTTGAAGGCGTTGGGATACTGGGTCACGGGGTCCGAACCGAGCACCCAGAGCATCCTGGCATCCGTGGGGTAGCCCCCGGCCCGCCCCCTGAGAAGGCAGTCCCACATCAACGAGTAGTGCACCCGCACCGTGTTGCGCAGTCTTGTGTCCAGGCTCCCGGAAAGCCGCATCCCCTGTTCCGCCGGGTTGGGGGGAGAACGCAGGGGTTTTCCGATCATGGAGCCCACGGGTCCGCGACCGAAACCCGCGGCATCGCCCCCGAGTTTGCCCACGTTGCCCGTCATGGAGGCGAGCACGGCCACCGCTCGATGCCACTGTTCGCCGTAGGCCGTACGGCCCGCTCCGAAACCTATGAGAAAGGAGGCCGGTTTGCGTGTGGCGTAGTTTCGGGCCAGGCCGGAAATGGTCTCCGGGTCGATGCCCGTTATGCCCGATGCCCACCGGGGGGTCTTGGGCACTCCGTCCTCTTTCCCCGTGATATAGTCGCAGTAGCGCCCGAACCCGACGGTGTAACGGTCGAGAAATGCCTGGTCATGCAGCCTTTCCGTGAAGATCACGAAGGCCATGGCCGATGCGAGGGCCGTGTCCGTCTCGGGTCGGATGGGTATCCACCGGGTGCCGATGCAGGCCGCGGTGTCGCTACAGTGGGGGTCGATCACGTCGATCTCCACCCCCTTTTCCCGGGCCTGGACCAGGTAGTGGCACGTGTTGGTGCCGAATACGCTCACCGCGGGGTTGGCTCCCCAGATCACGATGTATTTGGCGTGCAGGAGACTGTCTCGGGTGTTGGCCGTGCTCAGGGTCCCGTAGGTGACCCGGGAGGCGAATACGTTGGCCTCTGCGCTGGGTCCCCCCCACAAGGTGGTGCACCCGCCGAAAAGGTTGAGCAGCCTTGCTCCGGTCGAGGCTCCGTGGAGCTGGCCCCTGCTGCCGCCCCGGCCGTTGTACAGGATCGCGCCGCAGCCGTGAGCGTCGCGTATCCGCAGCATCCGGGCGGCCACGGTGTCGAGGGCCTCGTCCCAGGAGATCCTCTCGAATTTCCCCTCACCCCTGGCCCCGGACCGTTTCATGGGGTGCAGGAGCCGGTCGGGCGCATAGACCTTGCGGCGGTAGGCCCATCCCCGGGCGCACCCCCTCAACTGGGGCTCTTCGCCTTGGTCCGTTTCGATCCGCGTGACAACCCCGTCTTTTACGTGGGCGAAAAAGATGCAGCACCCCCCGCAATCGTGAGCGCAGCTCACATGGACCTTTCTGATTTCCGACGTCATGGCGCCCCCCCATCGTGCGGGGCTTCGCCCCGTCCGGCACGGTAGTCCTTTATTTGCCGTTTGGTTTCGTTGATCCGCCTGGTGATCTTGATTCCCCGGGGGCACACGCGGGTGCATTGAAAATGGTTGGCGCACGGCCACACGCCCTCGGGAGCGTCCAGCACGGACAGCCTCTGTTCGAATCCCCGGTCGCGGCTGTCCTGGAGAAACCGTGCGGCCTGGGCGACGGCAGCGGGGCCGAGAAACCCCGGTCGCTTCTCCAGAACCGGACAGGCTGAATAACAGGCCGAACACAGGATGCAGCTCGTGGTGTCGTCGAAGGCGGCGCGCTGCTCCGGCGACTGGATCCGCTCCTTTTCCTGTACCGGCTCCTCGTTTATGAGAAAAGGGTCCACGGACCGGTACCTTTCGAAAAAGACCGTGGGGTCCACCATCAGGTCCCTCTGGACGACGAAGTGCTGGAGGGGCTCTACACGCACCACGGCGCCCTCCTTTTCGGCCACGTCCCGGACAAGGGTCTTGCAGGCCAACCGCTCCTTGCCGTTGATGCGCATGGCATCGGAACCGCACACGCCGTGGGCGCAGCTCCTTCTGAAAGCCAGGGTGCCGTCCTGGTAGGTCTTGACCCGTATCAGGGCATCGAGGATTCTCTCCGTGGGCTCCACCTCCACCTGGTAGCTGCGCAGATACGGCTCGCCGTCGGTTTCCGGATGGTAGCGCTCAATCTCAAGGGTGATGCGCATCGTTGCCTCCTTTTCCCATCATCTTCTGTCCCCCATCGCCCCTTATCGGGACGTCCCGCAACCCTGACACCTGACAACCGGCTGCGCGATTCCCCTTCCGCCATCAATACTTGCGGGCCTTGGGCTCCCAGACGGAAAGGTCCACGGGCCGGTACTCTATGCGCGTGGTATCGTCGTCCAGCCACACCAGGGTGTGCTTGAGCCATTGTGCGTCGTCGCGTTCGGGGTAGTCTTCCCGGGAGTGCGCCCCGCGGCTCTCCCTGCGGTTGTTGGCACAGACGGCCGTCAGGAGGGCAAGGTCGAGAAGGTTTTCCAGCTCGAGCACCTCCAAAAGGTCCGTGTTGAAGCCTTCGGCCGCATCCTGGACCCGGACTTCCGCGTACCGGGCGCGCAGCTCCCGCACCTTTTCCACGGCATCGGTCATATCGCTTTCGTGGCGGTAAATCCCGACCTTTTCCATCATGGTCTGTTGCAGCTCCTCACGGATGCGGCCTCCGTGGGGTCCCGGCTTGCCGTCCTTGAGGCGTGCGATGCGCCGGGCGGCGGCTTTGGAGGCCTCATCACCCACCGCCCACCCATCGCATTGCTTGACGAAGCGACCCATGTGCCGTCCCGCGCGGCGACCAAAGACCACCAGATCCACCAGGCTGTTGGTTCCGAGTCGATTCGCCCCGTGCACGGAAACGCAGGCGCATTCTCCGGCGGCGTACAGACCCTCGTACAAACGGCCCTGTCCGTCGGCAAGTACCCGGCCGTCTACGTCCGTGGGGATCCCTCCCATGGCATAATGGGCTGTGGGCTGCACCGGGATGGGGGCCTGTGCAGGGTCCACCCCCACATACGTTCTGCAAAAGTCCGCGATGTCCGGCAGCTTGGCCTGGATCACCTCTTTTCCCAGGTGCACGGCGTCCAGGTGGACGAAATCGTCGACACGCTTGTCTCCCCGAATGCCCCGTCCGGCCCGGATTTCGGTGACGATGGCCCGGGCGACCATGTCCCGTGGTGCCAGATCGAGGAGGGTTGGGGCGTATCGCTCCATGAAGCGCTCACCGGCGCCGTTTCGCAGTATCCCGCCTTCCCCGCGGACCCCTTCGGTGACCAGGATCCCCATCCCCTTGATGCCCGTGGGATGGAACTGGAAAAACTCCATGTCCTGGAGAGGGACGCCCCGCCTGGCGCAGATGGCCGGCCCGTCTCCCGTATTGGCATGGGCGTTGGAGGTGATCTGGAAGATGCGTCCCCATCCGCCGGTGGCGAAAAGAACGGCCCGGGCATTGAAAACATGCAGTGCCCCCGTGGCCAGCTCCACCGCCACGATCCCCTTGCACCTGCGGCCGTCGAGCAGCAGATCCACCACCTGGAATTCGTCGAAGAAGGTGACCTCGTTCTTCAGGCATTGCTGGTACAGGGTCTGGAGAATCATGTGCCCGGTCCGGTCCGCGGCGTAGCAGGCCCTTCGCACGGCCGCCTCACCGAAGTTCCGGGTGTGTCCTCCGAATCGTCTCTGGTCGATCCTTCCTTCCGGGGTGCGGCTGAATGGAAGACCGCGGTTCTCCAGATCGTACACGGCCTGAACCGCTTCTTCGGCCAGCAGCAGGGCCGCCTTCTGGTCCGTCAGGTAGTCACCGCCTTTCACCGTGTCGAAGGCGTGCCACTGCGGCTTGTCCTCTTCCAGATTGCCAAGGGCCGCGCCGATACCACCCTGGGCCGCGCCTGTGTGGCTCCGGATGGGGTAGAGCTTCGAGATCACGGCGGCCCTGCACGACTTGCCCGCCTCCAGGGCCGCGTAAAGACCGGCGCCCCCTGCGCCGACGATGACCGCGTCGAATGTGTGTATCACAGTGTCTCTCCTTGGTTTGTTCCCTGCTGCGCGGAGTCACCGAGATCGACTCCCCCCGCTTTTTCCTGCCTCTATCTGTCCCCCCCCTTCACCCCAATGCCGTGTCCAGACACATCATGAGGGTGAATCCCGTCATGGTTCCCACGGTGGCGATGTCCGTGTTCTTTCGGAGCTGGGACTCGGGAATGAGCTCCTCCACCACCACGAAGATCATGGCCCCTGCGGCAAAAGAAAGGGAAAAGGGGAGGATCGGTTTGATCAGACTCACCGCCAGGGCCCCCAGGACCCCCGCCAGGGGCTCCACGACGCCCGAAAGCTGGCCGTACCAGAAGCTTTTCCGCCTGGAGAAACCCTCCCTGTGCAGGGGAACGGAAACGGCCGCTCCTTCGGGGATGTTCTGGATGCCTATTCCCACGGCCAGGATCACGGCGCCGGACAGGGTGGCAGACGGAAGGTCGTGGCTCAGGGCTCCGAAAGCCGTTCCCACGGCCAACCCCTCAGGCACATTGTGCAGGGTGATGGCCAGCACCAGAAGGATGCTTCGGTGCCAGCCGGTCTTGATGCCCTCTGCTTCCTCCGTGGGAAACCCGAGGTGAAGGTGCGGAAGGACCCTGTCGATGCACCAGAGGAAGAGCCCTCCCGAAAGGAAACCCGCAGCCGTGGGGATCCAGGGCGAGGTCGTCGACTCCCCGGCCATTGCCAGGGCCGGGGCCAAGAGTGACCAGTAGCTCGCCGCTATCATGACGCCGGCCGCAAACCCGAGCATCCCGTCAAAGACCTTCTGGTTGACCGATCTGAAACAAAACACGGCCGCAGCACCCACAGCGGTCAGCAGGTAGGTGAAGCAGGTGGCCAAGAGGGCCTGGAGCACAGGGTCGAGCTGTTTGAAGGTTTCGATCATCGTCACAAGAGCCGCATCAGCTCCGCTGCGTTTTCGTAAAAGATCCGCCTTTCAAGGGCCTTGTCCCCACGGCATGCCTTCTTCACCGTGCGGATGTTCGGCAGCCTGTCTCCCCACGGCCAGTCGGAAGCATAGAGCACCCGATCCGGTCCGAAGACCCTCAGAAGCTCCCTGATGTTTTCCGAAGATTGGAACGAGATGTCCACCCGTGCATTCCTAAAGGGGCCCAGAAGCTCCATGACATCGTGTATCTGGACCACTCCTGCGTGAGCGGCGATGAAAGGAACCGTGGGAAAGGCCCTCACGAGGTCCGCGGCGTATCGAATTTCGCCGTAGGATGGGTTCTGCCTCTGCACGGCCTCCTCCCCCAGATAATAGGAGGCCACACCGCTGTGAAAAAGAACGGGCAAGTTGTGGAGGGCGAAGGCCTCCACGGCCTCGAAGGTCCTCTCACTGGTAAGGGGCGTGTTCTGGATGATGGGGTGCAGCTTCATCCCCTTGGCCCCGCGGGACACGTGGTCCCGCAACACAGCCTGGATGTCGTGGTCTGTCGTGTAGTCCACTCCCGTGAAGGGGATCACCCCCGGGTCCATCCGGCGGGCCCGCTCCAGGTCGTCGAAGGTCACATGGGGGGGGATGGGCATGCACGCGTTTTGGGTGACTCCCGCCCGGTCCATGGATCTTCTCATGTTCTCCACGGTGGCGGTTAGGTTGCGGCTCCTCTCGCACTTGACGATGAAGGCCGACAAGGTGATCCTTTGCTTGGCCTCCGGACTTGTTCCCGGCAGGGTCCTGTACAGAAGCCAGCCTCCGAAGGTGATGGGGTCGAAGATCCGTCCCTTTTTCACTCCCTTTTTTTCAATGAGTGCCCCTCCGCCCGGATACAGGATGTCTCCCAGATGGGTGTGGATGTCGATGATCATGGTCGGTTCCTTCCGGGCACGCGTCTTACCTTGGCGGGAGATGCGAGCCATATGGAGACGCTGGCGGTCACGCACAGAACCATGGCCGCCACGAAGGCGGAAAGGTAGCTGCCGGCCCATTCGAATATCCAGCCGCCGAGCCAGGG
>Ga0209163_1001734_pt1 | contig 21555 bp, 19 predicted proteins | sample MTBAKSrepl2MetaG_FD_187457 | JGI IMG/M metagenome (GOLD analysis project Ga0209163, IMG submission 187457) | Enrichment culture microbial communities om Arthur Kill intertidal strait, New Jersey, USA, that are MTBE-degrading - MTBE-AKS2 (Arthur... | ecosystem: Environmental > Aquatic > Marine >...
TAACCACAAGTATCGACAAATAAAGCCGGAAAGCATCAACGAACCCAATAGAATACTCTATGTGGCCGGCAACCACCGATCCCGACGCCAATTATAAGTCAGCAATCGGGTCTTTCTGGACAGACACTATTTATGGGTATAGTCATAAAAACCACGCCCGGCTTTCCGGCCTGTATGACCGGCGCGGACCATTTGCCGTAACAAGGGGGCGGGGCGGTACTTATCTCCGAATTCTTTCTGCAGTATTTCCAAAACGTTCAAGAGAATATCCGCTCCGGCCAAATCGATGAGCTCCAGGGGACCCATGGGGAAATTGGTGCAAACCCTCATGGCTTTATCGATTTCTTCCGGTTTGTTGCCGTCCATCACGCACCATACGGCCTCGTTGAGCATGACGTCCAGCACTCGACTCGCGATGAATCCGGCATAGTCCACCGCCTCAACCCATATCTTGCCTAGAGACTCAACGAATGTTTTCCCGGTATCCATCGTTTCCGTGGAGGTCAATAACGCCTTGATAATTTCCACACCCTTCATCAGCGGCACGGGGTTCATGAAGTGCATGCCCAGTACTTTGGCGGGTCGCGAAGTGGCTGCGGCGATGGCGGCAATGGGGAGAGAGGATGTATTGGTGGCCAGGATGGTATGGGGAGGGCACGCGGTGTCCAGACGCTTGAACAGATCCGTTTTCAGCTCCAAATTCTCGGGAGCGGCTTCGATTACCAAATCCGCCTGAGCGGTGAGAGAAAACTCCGTACTCGGCGTGATGCGGGATAAGGTGGCGTCGCGGTCCGTGGCGCTCATTTTCCCTCGGTCGACGGCGCCGTTCAACATTTTGTGGACGGTGCTCATTCCTTTTTCCAAGGCGGAATCGTAGACATCCAGCAGGATAACCCGGTATCCGGCTTGGGCGCTCACCTGAGCAATTCCGTTCCCCATAGCGCCTGCACCCAGTACTGCCACTGTCTTAATTTCCATGTCTCAAACCCTCCTTATCAGGCCGTTGAAGAACGAGATCTACGGTCACGCCGGCGGCGTGACCTGCATCTCGTCGTTTTGCACCAGCCTGCCCGCAATACTGTTTGCCGACAGTCTGGTAGGTCCGATACGACGAATCGGCCGTCCGAGAGAACGTACGTTCATTCTGTGCATGCTGATTTTCCTTCCGTTGGCCTCCGGTGTCAAGGCAAAAGGCGCCTGTGATTCGCCAACCGCGTGAAGGTTCCGGAGAAGTCGACATTAGACAGGGTTTGGTCACCAAGCCGTTGAAAAACGCAATCTGCTGTGTTGGATTTCATCCTTCGTCATTGCGGCGTACTGGTTGTACGCATCGTTCCTCAGGATTCGCCCGCATCGCATCTCATCGTTTTGCACCGGCTTGCCCGCAATACGCTGTATCAACGGGCTGATAGAAGGGGCGTCATTTAAAGCAGGATTCCTGGAAGGAGGTCCAACGGTTCTGTCCTATTCTTCCGGCTTGGCGTTCTCAGTGGAAAGAATCTTTCAGGTAGAGTTCCGTCCGGCGGTTCTCCCACAACCGCTTTCGTACGGCGTCCATGTCCTTCAGGTTCAAAACGGCCGTAATCAGTTCGTCCTGCACCTGGCTTGCAGGTCCGGCAAAAGATTTCACAGAGAAGGATCCGGGCGGATGAGGACCCACGATCATGCTCTTGCCGAAGGCCCGGTATCCCATGAGCGACGGTCCCACGGAATTGGCCGCGGCGATGTACATGTGGTTTTCATAAGAGCGGACCTTGATGATGTCCGGCATGAACTCGAGGGCGCCTTCGTAAAGGGCGATTTCTCCCTTGAGATCCTTGAGAGTGACCATGATGCTTGTTACCAGCAGGATCAGTCTGGCCCCCTTGAGCGCCAGGGTTCGGACGGTTTCCGGGTAGCAATAGAAGTCCGCGCAGATCAAAATGCCGATGGGTCCGTACCTCGTCTCGAAAACGGGCAGGCTGTCGCCGGGGGTCAGGTAGGCTTTCTCCGTCTTGAACAGATGGGTCTTCCGGTACACCCCGATGAGGCCCTTCTGCGGGTCAATGACGCACGCCGCATTGTAAATGACTTCCGGATGGGAAACGTCTTTTTCGAGCAGGCCCGCTACAACATACATGTCGTGCTTACGGGCCTCCTCTTCCAGCCGTTCCGTAAGGGGACCGGGTATGGTCTCCGCGAGTTCGCGGCGGGGTCGATCCAAGGTTTCGGACTCGTCCGTCAAAGAGCCTGCCGCCGTAAACGCCGTCTCGGGAAACACGATAAGATTGCTTCCCGCCCGGGCGGCCTGACCGATGAAGTCCACCAGTCTGCCCAGATCGTTTTCGCGTCCCGGAGTGAGCTGGCGCACATTGGCGCACGCTACGGTGATACTGTTCTCGTATTTCATACTGGACTCCCAGGGTGCGGGGTTATGTCCTGTCTCTTGCAAGCCGGTCTGTTAGGGGAAATGGATCCTACAGCAAGCCCTGACCCTATCAGCCCGTTGAAAAACAGCATTTCGGACAGGCTGTTCAAAACCGATGAGATGCAAGGCGCGCGAATCCTGAGGAATGAGGCGTACAACCCGTACGCCGCGATGACGAAGGATGAGGCGCAACAGAGCAGATCGCATTTTTCAACAGCCTGTTATGGACTATGTTCCTGAAGTGTTACCAGGAGCACGCCTTCCACCGCGGAATCATCGAACCAAAAGGTGAGGTCATCTTCCGCGTAGTCGAACTCCAAGTCATAGGTGACTTCCTCTTCGATCCGCGCTACTTCCTCGTCTGACAGAGGATTTCCGTCTGTCCGTGACACCCAGAAACACGAATAACCGGAGACTTCGTATTCATACCAGGGATGATTCATAAGGTCGGCCAGATCGATGACCGTGAAAGTTGTCGGAATGAGAAGACGCGCAAGCGACTTGCCGCAAAGGTCAAAGGTGACGGCGTACTTGGCGTCGGCTGCATCGGAGGGGCGGTACTTCTGGAATGCGAGAAAGTTGTCGCAGGGTTGACCGTCCAAGGCTCCGTAGATGCAACACGCTTGAACCATCAGAATCGTCCCCTGTAACAGATTCTCGGGTTCATCGGGCAGGTCGAGCTTTCCCAGATGATCCCGAAATAACGCAAGCCGGTCTTTCTCAGCGGCGCTTCGGAACTCGCGCTCCCATCTTTTCAGACTGCCCTGCATTTGGCGCAGCAAACTCTTCCGGCTTTCGCCCATCTTCCGACCTCACACTGAATCCAGAGCCCTGAAGGATTCCGGAAGTGCTGAGCCGAGACACTCGGGGAGTCACACCCAGCTTGCCACCCACCCGTCTTCCAGACGGAATTGGCTGGTTCCGTGTTATTCCACCATTATTTACGGTCGGCATGATTTCGCCCATACCCACCGGAAACAGCCGCAGCCATTTGAGGACGAAGCCCCGTTTTCCGGTTCCTTCATCGGTCCGGTGCGGAACCTGTGCCGGTGCGCCACCCGGACATGGGGTCTTGGGTGAGCATATCTTCCGGCCTCCTGTCCGCTAAGCGCCCGGCTCAGCGCTTTGCGTAGCTCGGCGCCCATGTTGCAGCCCGTTTCCCGGAGGGCGGACTTATACGATGACCTTTTTCAGACGGCGGGATGTCCGAAGGCCGCCTGCCGTCATTAATTTTCCGAGACCGCGACCGACAGGACTTACATAATGGACGCCATGTACTCCGGCGCAGGGATCGATTTCGAGTTCCTGAATCACGGCAAACTCATCCCCTATTCCCGGAGCAAATTCTACCACTCCGTTGATAAACAGCCGTTCGGGCAGGCTGTTCAAAAACGATGAGATGCAAGGCGCGCGAATCCTGAGGAATGAGGCGTACAACCAGTACGCCGCAATGACGAAGGATGAAGCGCAACACGGCAGATCGCGTTTTTCAACAGCCTGCTACGCGTTAGAGGCGCGCCGGATCCCGTCAATCAGTATAGCATCCTCAGGCGCTGTGACAATCTTGTTGAAGGAATTCCAGGGGCGCACCTCACCGTTAACTCGCTATTCGGCCCACATGCGATTGGTCAGCCATGCACCCGAGCCGCCGGCATAACCGGATTTTGAAGGTTTCCGACCGGAAACCCGCAATCAGCACATTCAGGTGTTCTGGGCTTCGAGCACGGCAACGCCGTCTTGGTTATAGGTTCTATATTTGTAAATGATCACGTTGCGGCTGCCGTCTTTGATGGGACGTCTTTCAAGGAATTCCACTTTCACGTGGAGGGTGTCGCCGATATAGACCGGAGCCAGGTAGCGCAGCTTATCCGCTCCCATAAAGGCGATGACGTCGTCCAGAAATCCGGCTTGCTCGAGCAGTCCAATGCTGCACGACATGGTCATTACTCCGGGGACCATGCGCCGCGACCATCCTTTGGCCTGGGCGGCTTCGTCCGTGAGGAAAATCGGCAAAGTGTTGGCCGTAATTTGGCAGAATTGGCTTTGCTCCACTTCGCTAATGGTCTTGGAATCCGTGATGAATTTTTCGCCGGGTTTTCCTTGGGAGATAGTCTTCGACTTCATGCCTGCTCCTTTGTTGGTATGGAAATAATTTTGTTTATAACTATAGTACGTTTGAGCGGAATCAGTCAAGTTTTGAAACGGAAAAGTCCGTTGTGAAGAACGGTGCACGATGGGCGAAGAGCAGTGCAAGGGAGGTTAATGGGAAGGGTCGTAGAAAATTGGCAGCGGGCGCATCGTCTGATAATTTGGAAGCATCCGAAGAACGGGCGATGAGCACAGTTTCAGGAAACGGCGTTCAATGAACCGAACCCCGTTGGCATCCCACGGTTTTCCGAGGTTTGCCTCTGGTCGCTCCACGGGCTCCCTCCGACGTACCTGACTTTGAACCCTGATCTTTCAACATCCGGACACATCGTTTGATTCGGTCTTTCCTACCCCAATGTGGTGTCCAGAAGAACTGTAGATCAGAGGAGCGGGTTGTTAAATGAGGCCAAATCTTCTAAGTTTGCGATATAATTCCTGGCGACTGATGCCTAATGCTTCGGCTGCCTTTGTCTTGTTCCAGCGGGCCTGTTCTAATGCTGTGACTAGTTTATGATATTGATATTCGTAATTAGGCCTAACCGCTATGCCTAAGTGGCTTGGAATGTGCTTAGCTTCTATAATATTACCAATGCATACTATGAAAGCATGTTCCAAAGAATGTTCAAGCTCCCGGATATTTCCAGGCCAAGAATACTCCATCAATACTTGCATGGCATCTTCAGATATAGACATGATTGGTCTGTTTACCTTGATTCGAAGTTTATCAAGAAAATGATCCACCAAAAGAGGTATATCTTCCTTTCGTTGCCTCAAAGGTGGGAGTTCGATTTCCACAACGCTGAGACGATAATACAGATCTTCACGAAATCGCCCATTTTCTATTTCTTTCTTTAGATCTTTGTTGGTAGCGGCGATAATTCTCACATTCACCTTCACAGGAGTGGAATCCCCGACGCGTTCGAACTCCCCGTCCTGCAGCACATGAAGGAGACGAAGCTGCATGCGGGCGGACATTTCACCGATTTCGTCCAGAAACAGGGTTCCCCCCTCGGCCCTCTGGAATCGTCCGACTCGGTTTCGGGTGGCTCCTGTAAAGGCGCCGACGACATGACCGAACAACTCGCTTTCGAGCAACGTTTCCGGCAAGGCGGAGCAATTCACGGTTACAAACGGCTTGCTGTGGAGTTTCCCCATGTGGTGCAGGGTCTTGGCTACCATCCCTTTGCCGGTGCCGCTTTCCCCGCGGATCAACACGGTGCTTTGTACATCCTTCAAACGCTCCATCAGATAATATATTTCTTGCATTCTAGGACTCTTGCCGATGATTCCATTCAATTCGCCCTTCTTTTGAAGTTCCCTTTCCAGACACACCAATCGAGTTTCATCCCGGATAATTAGAACAGCGCCTTGGGGCTTTTGTTTTAAGCCGAGCAACGGGTATGTTCGGATGTTAACAATCTGTTGGGGACGGTCTCTTCGTTCACATTCGACGAAACGAACCTCAACGGATCGCTCCTCGCGAATCGTGGTCCTGAGGCTGTCCAAACATTTCATGCTGCAACGCCCTGCGAGGGTATCGAAAGCCTTTCCCACGGAGGACTCCCGCTCCATCGCGCACAATTCACCTGTTCTCTCGTTGGTTTCCATGACCCGAAGTTCATGATCCACGGTAATAATACCATCTTTTACACTCCGGAAGATCGCTTCGAGATTCAGCCGATACTTCTCTTTCTCTTCCGCAAGTTTCTTATGACGTAACGCCTTCTTGACTACATGCAGCAACGTATCCTGGCGGAGCGGTTTTGCCAGATAATCAAAGGCGCCCAAGCGAACGGCATCCGAAGCGGTTTTCAGGCTCGGTGCCCCGGTAAAGACAATAACCGGGGACAGCATGTTTCGATTCTTCACCTCTTGCAGAATATCGATACCCGTTCTACCATCTAGTATTATGTCAACAAAGATAGCATCCAGTTCTGTGATTTCTATAATCTTAAGAGCTTCCTCGTAACCGGCTGCACACCAGACATTGTAGCCCTCTTCACTTAGAAATCTATCAAAGGTGAACCGGATATTCTCCTCATCATCTATTACTAATATATTGGGCGCCATAAATTCACCGGACTGGAATGTAGACGAGAACTTCAGTAAATTGGAACTCCGTGCTCTTGACGACCAGTTTACCGCCATGCTCCTTTATAATGCCATGGCTGATACTTAACCCTAGGCCAGTACCCATACCAGTAGGTTTGGTCGAGAAAAAGGGCTCCGTTATCCTGTGAATATACGACTTAGGGATACCAATGCCCTTGTCGAATATCGAAACAATTATAAACGGCACATCATCCAGTGCACTATATGCCACTTTAATTGTAAGTACTTTATCTGGATCAGGCCTTTGGTATTTTTGGTTAAGCGCATACATAGCGTTATTAATTATATTCAAGAATACCTGCTGGAGTTGTTGAAAGTGACCTACCGTCTTTGGTATCGAGTCCTGAATCAAAAGATTAAGAATGATCCCATTCTTGCCAAGTTGGGCTTCAATGAGGGACAATGTGTCGGATAGTACGTCTGGTACTTCAATAAGGCTCTTTACAAGGCTATGTGAACTCGCGAAGGAGAGCAAACCACTTACAATGGAAGCGATTCGTTCCCCTTCTTGCATAATTCTATGCGCCAAATCATACTCGGATGTTGTCTTATCATGGTCATTGACGATTATTTGCGCCAGGTTGATGATCGAGTTGATCGGGTTATTGATTTCATGCGCCACTCCTGCCGCCAGTTCTCCCAAGGATGCCATATGCCCGGCTTTCAATGCTTCCGATTCCATCTCTTTCATGGCTATTTCGGCGCGCTTACGCTCCGTAATATCCAAGTAGGTCCCCATGGCGCGGGCCGCCCTGCCGTTTTCATCCCATTCAACCACTTTTCCTCTATCCAACAACCACCTCCACTCGCCGCTTTTCGTACGCATGCGGTGGATGTTTTCGTAAAGCTCGGTTTCACCCTTGAAATGTCGGATTAGGTCCTCACTGATCTTGGGCAAATCGTCTGAGTGTGTCAGTTTTTTCCAACCCTCCCCGGTCATGTAAGGTTTGGCCTCCTCAATAGTATAACCAAGATTTTCCACCCACTGTGGGGTGACTTCCATCACATCAGAAGTAATATCCCAGTCCCACAGACCCTCATTAGCACTTTCCAACGCCATTCTCAACTGTTGTTCGCTTCGACGCAGGGCCTTTTCTGTATTCTCTACTTCGGATAAGGATATTCTAAGCTCACTTATCTCATGACGAAGCTCGTCCAACTCTGTAGCCAAATCGTCATGTGTATTTTTGTCATCTTTCATGGACAAGCCTAATATTTAGAAAAGCCTGACATACGCTTGGCGCACACCTTGATAATATAAGCATATACAAATCGTACTCGATTGAATGCAAACGCATACCTGGCTGCTTCTACGAATCATAGTTCCACTTTAATCAGACTATAGTAACAGTTATGCATAATGTATCGGGAGTGGCGAGGCGTGCTAAAATATAAAAACCAAACAAACTCCGTTTTGCCAGCGCATACTATACGTGATTACATTTTGTATTAAGTAACTATACCATATTTACAGCGTAACATATATAATACATGCGTTACATTAGCATTATTGTATATTGTGGTAATATAGTTTTATACATACATAAAATGTGGACATAACAATAATGTTACACATTGTAACCGGATCTATGATGCTGCCGTTCAAGCTTGACCCGCTATAATTCCTCGGATCTTATAACAGTATGAAAACATGACCAAATATGATTTTGCGTCCACCAACGACCTTTGGCACATTTCTTGATGATGAGACATCGACAGCAGTTTTCCGGACCTTGCATGGGCATCAATCTGAGTCCTCTTGGGAGGGATTGAGCAAAGGAACAACCTGATATGTTTGGAAATTCCATTGGATCCCTACATGTCCTTTTACCTCATGCTTCCTGGTTGGTCAAGCGACACGCTGGGATTTCATCTCATTCTCCCGGTATCTTTCTTTGCGAATTCGACATGAATCGAGATTGGTAAGCACTGGATAGGAGAGCGCGCAATGCAATCATCCATGAAAGGAGGCGGCCTGTAGAGGGAATCGAGAAGTCGGTCCGGTTGACTGCACGGATATCCACACACCGTGTAAGCGTCAGGAAACAACCAAATGACCAGGAGGAGGATGTGCGAAGATGGATCAAGCAAAAGAAAAGAAAGTGACGCTGGATTTTGAGAAGCCGATGTTTGAGAAAGGTGAGCGTACGACGGCTGTCAAAGAGGAAGACAAACAACCGTATGATTCCCTTGATGTCCTGGCGGATATTTTGGTTGAAGAAGGTGTACAGGAGATATGGTGCATTGAGGGAAGTGGTTTGTTCCGACTGGTTAATTCGATCATGCGGAAAGGTATCAAGAGAATTTCATGCACCCACGAAGCAGAATGCGGTTTTGCCGCTGAAGCCTTCGGGAGAATCGCCAGAAGACCGGGAGTGGTGACCATCGGACCGGCAACAGGAGTGACCAACCTTTCCACGGCGCTTCACCAGGCTCGAAGCGCCCAGGCCCCTGTAGTGTTCGTCGTTGCAGACTCGGGTGAGATATTTGACGGAAGGTGGACACAGCAAGGAGGACTTATCTCTTCCGAGGTGCTTTCTCCTCTTTTGAAGCGTCCGATAAGAAGGCTGACCCAACCTCTGACTGTGGCCTTTCAAGCTAAGCAAGCTTTCCGGGACGCCGTGACTCCGATAACGGGTCCAATGGGTATTGCCGTGGCTGAAGAACTCACTCTGCTTTCAGCGGGCAGCCCTGCCACCACGAAGGGAATGCTTACGCATGGGTATGTTCCGGGTACATGGCCCCAAAGCCGAACGGATATGTTCAGGATGGAAGCCCACCCAAACGATATCGAAAAGAGCATGAAATGGCTCCTGGAGGCGGATCAACCGGCTATGATCTGCGGAGAGTCCATTTGGTATCACGACGCGGTGGATGAGTTGAATGAGTTGGTGCATCTTCTGGGGATTCCCTGTCATACTCGGAGGCTTGCCCGCGGCGCCATCTCCGAGTACGATCCACTGAACTGTTACGGCCGGGCAAGAGGCAGAATCATGAGAGCCTCCGACCGAGCGCTGGTTATGGGTCTTGGAGTACGTTATCTGGAAAATTGGGGCAGGCCGCCATTCTGGGGTTACGACACCCGCTATATCCAAGTGCAATGCTCTCCTGAAATGCAATGTCTCCAGTTGCATAATGAGTTCGAGTTGAATGGAAACATGAAGCTCATTCTGCAGCAAATGATCTCCTGTCTCAAAGACCTGGGAGTTAAAAAGCCCGTCGAGAAATGGGAAAGGTGGCGGACATCCGTGCTCGAGGAAAAAGAGAAGTCGCTCAAGCGCACCACCGAACGGACGGAATCTCAGAGGGGACATCAGCCCTTTCATCCAGACCTGTGCGGCAGACTGATCGGCGAATGGCTCAATAAGGAGCTTCAGGACGACTACATTACCATACTCGGTGGATGGTCCGCCACTTCCTTCTACACCGACTGGATTCGGCTCCGAACCGCGGGCCGGCTCTTGGACGCCACAGATGCCATCGGTCTGGGACATCCGATATCTATGGCTGTGGGAGCTTCCATGGCGGATGGGAGAAAACGCCCGGTTATTGCTCTAATGGGCGACGGAGACTTCTATGGCGGATCAGGGATGGCTTATCAGCTCGCTGTGAAGTGGGAGATTCCCGTAATTGGGATTCACATCAACAACAACTCTCTCTGCACAAATTGTGACGAGGTGTTTCAGGCCGCCTACGGAGTTACAAAGGACTTCTACAAAGATTTCATGCAAATCTATCCTCCTAAAATCAAAACGGACAAGATGGTCGGCGAGTTCGGAGTTCATGGAGAATACGTGGAGCGTGATGAAGAAATGCAACCGGCTTTGGACCGCTGCCTCAAGGCCGTCCGAGAAGGCGTACCCGCTCATGTGAACGTCATTGCAGATCCCATTGTGAATAATGAGATCATGGGTCTCTTTACGGCAACCCTTTACGGGAACATACCATATAACGAACTCACACGGCCCGCGAAAAGGTTTATTACGGAGTATGGCTATTTCAGGAAGTCCTCGGCGTTTTCCGCACATCCCAGCTGGCTCAAGGCAGTGGAAGTCTACGAGGAAACCGGCCAGGTTCCGGATATCGTCTGATCCTGGAACCAAAACACGCCTAAAGGCGTCACTGAAGCACAAGAATCAGCAAGGAACCATTTTATTAAGAGGGGGATAGGAAATGCCGGCGAAAAGGCTTCAGCAGAAATTTGAAGACTGGCAGTGGAAGTGTCAGGATTGCGCACACGTTTGGAGGAGTGAGAGTTACGAGTGTCCTAAATGTAAGAGTCTCAATACGGAGAGAATTTTAAAATAATGACCGTCCAGTCCGCCTTTTCAGGGTAATCATGGTCTTCCATCGTTTAGAGGGTCTGAAAATGCCGTTGCTCGGGCATGGTGTGGGGGGCACGCCCCCACACCCTCGCCCGGGATTTGGGGCCGTGGAAGCCCCGTGAACTTTTTGACCGGGGCGTTCGCCTGAAGTTTCGGTGGAGAAGCGCGGAAAGAACCTTTTCCAAAGACAATCCCCTCCGATCAGGCGAAACCCTATGAGCCCGTTGATAAAACGTATTTCGGTCAGGCTGATGCAAAACGATGAGATGCAAGGGGCGCGAATCCTGAGGAATGAGGCGTACCTGAAGTACGCCGCTATGGCTAAGGATAAAGCGCATCGCGACAGATCGCGTTTTTCGACAGCCTGTTATAATGCAATGCAGGAGCATTCATGGAGTTGAAAGGAAGTGTGGCCGTTGTGACGGGAGGTGCATCCGGACTTGGAGAAGCATGCGTGCGAGACCTAGTGAGCCACGGCGTACGGGTGGCCATTTTGGATCTTTCGGAAGACAGAGGAAGGAATCTTGCCTCCGAGTTGCCCGGAGCCTGTTTTTTCCAAAAAACGGATGTGACGGACGAGAACTCGGTAAAATCAGCGATTGGTGCGACGATAGAGCGGTTCCTTTCCATTCACATAGCCGTCAATTGCGCTGGAGTAGCAACGCCTGCCAAAGTACTCGGGAGGCGAGGCGTCATGACCATAGAAAGCTTTGTTCAAGTGCTAAACATCAATTTGATCGGCACCATGAATATAATCAGGCTGGCTGCGGAACAAATGATGAAAAATAAACCCAACAACGACAGCGAGATCGGAGTGATGATCAACACGGCCTCGGATGCAGCTTTCGAGGGGCAAGTCGGGCAGGCCGCATACAGCGCCTCGAAAGCGGGGGTCGTGGGAATGACTCTTCCCATTGCACGGGAGTTCGCGGACTACGGCATCCGTAACGTCACTATCGCCCCGGGAATATTCGATACGCCCATGATAGGCGGAATGTCCGACGCGGTAAGGCAGTCTCTGATCGCCACATGCGTCTTCCCGAAGCGAATGGGGTATCCTTCGGAATTTGCCATGCTGGTCAGACAAATCATCGAAAACCCGATGCTGAACGGCGCCACCATCAGACTGGATGGTGCTTTGCGCATGGCTCCCAAGTAACGTTTCTTTGTCACGGGATATCTGAAAAACTTTTTATCGTTAAGGACGTTGGGATGCTGGTTCTATCTGAGCTTGGTTTGCAGGCGAAGCGACAAAGAAGCGCCAAGGCTCGAAGAGAGTATTATTTTCATTCCATGGAAGTACTTTTGAACGTATGTTGGGCGTGCACCGCTAAACGTGTGCGTGAGCTTAACGACCTATGGTCCGCAAGGGGGGAATGGAGTTTCAGTAGTGCGCCGAAATCAAGCTTTCCCCCACCCTCAGGTCACATATAACCACGACTTTTGCCACCACCAACCTCGATCGGAGGAGGCAACCATGGCTAAGGAGAAAGACATTCGGCAAATCGAGGAAAAGAGAGTTTCTTGGGAGCAGTCAACGCTTGCCAAGACTCCTCCTCGAAAAAAGGAATTCGCAACCCTTTCAGGAATTCCTCTGAAGGATATCTACACACCCGAAGATATTTTAGATTTGGATTACTTGAACGACCTCGGTTTTCCCGGGGAATATCCATTCACGCGTGGCGCTTATGCGCCGATGAACAGAGGACGCCCATGGACCATACGTCAGGTTGTCGGAGTGGGTACGGCCAAGGAAACCAATCAGCGGCACAAGTTCGTCATGAAGACGGGCCAGACGGGGATGAGCAACGACTTCGATGTGCCCACATGCATCGGGCTGGACTCCGATCATCCCTTGTCGGAAGGAGAAGTGGGCCGTGTCGGGGTCGCTATAGACAGCTTAGCGGACATGGAAGATTTGTATGAAGATATCCCCTTGGAGGGCACCAGCCACTCTTTTACCATCAACCACCCGACCCTCCCTATCCTTAGTATGTTTTTAAGCCTGGCGGAAAAGCAGGGCGTCCCTTATGCGTCGTTGCGGGGAACCACTCAAAACGATCCTCTAAAAGAGTGTTTTGCGATGAAAATGTTCTCTTTTCCTCCGAAGTCCAGCGTGAAGCTCCTTGTGGATACATGGGAATTCGCTTCCAACTACTTGCCGAAATGGAATATCAGCAATATGAACGGATATCCCATAAGAGATTCCGGAGGGGCAGTTTACCATGAACTGGGTTTCACTTTTGCCGCCGCCATCAATTATTTTGATGAGGCCTTAAAAAGAGGGATCAGCGTGGACGCCATTGCTCCCGGCGTTTCTTTAATGTGGTACGTTCACATGGATTTCCTTGAGGAAATCGCGAAGTTTAGGGCGATGCGACGGATTTGGGCAAAAATTATGAGGGAACGATATCAGGCCAAGAACCCCAAAAGCTGGCAGCATAGGATGCACGCCCAGACAGGTGGCGGTGCGTATACTTATCAGCAGCCGGAAAACAATATTGTTAGGGGAACCATCGGGGGCATGGCCGCTGCACTCGGTGGGGTCCAATCCATGGCCATAGCATGTTTTGATGAAGCGCTGTCCATACCTTCGGAAAACGCCCACCGACTGTCCATTCGAACTCAGCAGATCCTCTGCCACGAGAGTGGCATCGCAAACGTCGTCGACCCCTTTGCGGGTTCTTATTTCATGGAATGGCTTACCAACGAAATAGAGCAGCGGACATGGGAGGTTATCCAAGACATTGAGGACCGAGGCGGGATGGCTAAGTGCGTGGAAACAGGATACGCTGATAAGATTCTCACTCAAGAGGCTTATAAGTACACTAAAGCAGTTGAAAGCAAGGATAGAATCGTCGTTGGTGTAAACGAATTCGTTTCCGAGGAAGCGGAAGAAGACCCCGAAATTTTCAGAGTTTCTGACGAAACGGAGCGCACGCAGCTTGCGAATCTAAGGGAGCTCAAGAAGACGAGAAACAATCGAGAGGTTGAGAAGAGACTCAATGATCTTCGAAGAGCAGCAGAGAGGAATGACAATGTGATGCCTTTTTGCATTGAGGCTGCAAAGATCTACGCAACTGAAGGAGAGATTATGCAGGCGCTAAGAGACATATATGGAGAGTTCAAGCCGCCGTCAATTCTTTAGCGCTCTTTCCTCGTATTGTGCCAGGCTTCAAACAATTTCAGTAACGCTTGAAAGGTTAGATCAGAAGGAGAAGCACATGAGCAATAAAAGGCCAATACGGGTGTTGCTCGCCAAGCCCGGCTTGGACGGGCATGACCTGGGAGTCAAAATGGTGGCGATGGCCCTGAAGGACGCGGGTATGGAGGTGATTTACCTGGGGATGCGGCTGACGCCGGATGCGATAGTAAATGCAGCCATACAGGAAGACGCGGATGTCATCGGACTGAGCAATCTTTCCGCCTCTCTGATCCCCATGGGAGATCGGGTGATGAAACTTTTGAAGGAGAAAAATTTGGACATTCCAGTACTTTATGGAGGAACTATCCTTAAGGAAGATCGACAGAAACTGCTGGACTTGGGAATCAGACAAACCTTTTCTCCTGGGACTCTCATGAAGGATATCGTCCAGAGTGTTAGAACCTTAGTTCCTGATGAAAATCTTCAGGTCTAACACTAAAAATCACAGCCGACCCTGAAAGGAAATGATTGTCATGAGAAGCGTGTCCATAATTGGAGTTGGGACTACAAATTTTGGAATTCTCGAAGGAATGACCATCAAGAAACTGGCTTCTTCGGCCTGTAATCGAGCCATACTGGACGCAAAGCTCGATCGAGGAAATATCCAGGCCTTCTTCCTGGGCAATTACATCGGCGGTATTTTAGAGGGTCAGGAGACCCTGGCTCCCATCGTGGCGTGCGAGATCGGCTTACAGAAGAATGTTGCGTGTACGAAAGTGGAGGGCGCTTGTTGCTCCGCCGGTATTGCACTTCGCCAAGGGTATCTCCTGATAGCCTCCGGAGTGTATGATTTCGTCCTAGTGGGCGGCGTAGAAAAGATGAGCGGCGCCTCCACCGCCAAGAACACGGAAGCCCTTGCCGCAGGAATGGACAAGGACATGGAGGGGTACACGGGTTTGACTTTTCCCGGCTATTTCGGGTTGGTCGCGAACAGACACATGTATGAGTACGGAACCACCATCGAACAGATCGGCATGGTTTCAGTAAAAAATCGAAAAAACGCAGTCAAGAACCCCAGGGCTCGCTTCCGAAAAGAAGTGACGCTGGAGGAAGTCCTCCATTCACGATTGGTTACAGATCCATTAAAGCTGTTCGACTGTTGTCCCATCGCGGACGGTGCGGCGGCCGCCGTGCTTTGTCCCACTGAAATGGCCCGGAGTTTTTCAGACAAGCCCATTGAAATTTTGGGATCAGGTCACGGATTGGGCCACAGTACTTCGTATGCCATGGAGGGACCTTCTTGCACAGCCACGGTCTTCGCGGCAAAGGAAGCTTTTCAAATGGCCAAAATCCAGCCTTCCGACGTGGATGTGGCGGAAATACACGATTGTTTTACCATTGCGGAGATCGTGGATAGCGAAGATATCGGATTTTTTGAGCGTGGAAAAGGCGGGCCTGCAGTAGAAGAAGGCTTGACACAAGTAAACGGCAGAATCCCGATCAATACCAGCGGAGGACTGCTTTCTAAAGGACATCCCGTGGGCGCCACAGGCCTGGGACAGGTCTATGAAATCGTCAGGCAGTTGCGAGGAGAACATGAGAACCAAGTGCAAAACGCCGAGATCGGCTTAGCTATGAATTTGGGCGCTTCAGGTCTTGTCTCCACCGTAACCATCCTCAGAGGAGTTCATTGATGCAGACCACGTTGCAGAATATCGGTGTGGATAAGTGCGGTCAATGCGGGAAACTGTTTATTTCTCCCGCCTACGTCTGTGGGGCATGCGGGAGCGAAGAGTTCCGGACGGAGCAGATTCCGGGAAGGGGTACCATCTATACGCACACCACCATACGTGTGGCTCCAGAAGCCTTTCGGGATCAGGTCCCGTATCCCATGGCGGTCGTAGAATTAGCTCACGGCTTGAGACTGACAGCCCGCATGGTTCTTAAGAAAGAAGAAACCATGGAAATAGGGCATGCTGTGGGTTGCCTGCGGCAAGACGAGGCCGGATACTGGTTCGGAATTTTGTAGCCTGAACCTTCCATCTTGCTTGTGGGAGGTTTTTAAAGAGAGGCCCGGAGAGGACTCCTTTCTGGAAGGTTCCCTCCCGGGAGTCATGCGGAAGAAATTTCCCGCGATTTGGTACTGGCCATGCGGACAGGAGATGACGGAACTTAACAGGAAAGGGAGTCCGCGTTATGGAGTGGATTGATCGTCTTTTGGAGGGGGATCAGATTGCGGCATCAAAACTGATTTCAATGGTAGAAAACAAGTCCCCTCAAGTTCCTGAAATCATGAAGCGGATTCATCCTCACACGGGCCGATCCAGAGTCATTGGTTTTACGGGTCCGCCAGGCGTCGGGAAAAGCACTCTGGTGGATCAATTCATCTATGTGGGCTGTTCTAAGAACATACGCTTAGGCGTGATAGCAGTGGATTCCAGCAGTCCTTTCTCGGGTGGTGCTCTTCTGGGAGACCGCGTTCGAATGCGGGCTTTCGCCGAGAATGAAAATGTGTTTATCCGCAGTATGGGCACCCGCGGACATCCGGGAGGATTAGCTGAAGCCAGCAAGGGCGCCATCCGCATACTGGAAGCTCTGGGCTGTAATATGATTCTGGTGGAAACGGTGGGAGTCGGACAAGTGGAACTGGACGTTGTTAAAGAAGTGGACACCGTGCTCGTGGTAACCATGCCCAGTTCAGGCGATTACATACAAACGATGAAAGCCGGGATTATGGAGATTGCGGACGTTTTCGTGGTCAACAAGGCCGATCTCCCCGGCGCGCATTTGACATGCCTCGAAATCGAAAGGTCTCTGGACATGGCCCTCGAGGCTCGAGAATGGCGCCCTCCGGTCATTCAAACCCATGCGAACCAGGGCGAAGGAATCGGAGACCTTTGGAACGCTGTAGAAAAACATCGAGATTTCCTGGATCAGGGCGGTAGATTGGAGAGCAGACGACAGGGACAAATCCGGGCGGAGATGGCTGAGCTTGTGCTAAACACACTTCGAGAAGATTTCTGGTCTGGTTGGGATCAGGATCCTGATTTTCTTGAACTCACCAAGAAGGTTTTCCATCGCGAGATGGACCTGTACGCCGCTCGAGATCAGATGGTGCATAGAATCCGTGAGAAAATAACAGACGAACATATGAGCAAGTCTATTTCAAGCTCCTCTGACTTATCGCGGCCATAAGGCTTCAGAGTTGAGCCTTTTCCGCCATTCACAACCCGTGCTTACTGTTCGGTTGGTCGACCGAAGATGGTCTATAGGTGGGCGATCTGCGCAAAGGGTTTATTATGAATCATCCAGATGTGGGACTTCGCTTCAGGCGGATCATGGATACGTGTCTTAAAATGCACGACGGTCACATAGCCAAAGTAGAATCTGTGGTTACTGATAGGTTTCACGATTTTATTCTGGATATTTACGTCGGTATTCCCGACGGATACATTGTAGACATTTTGGGTGAGTTTAAGGATGTTAAAGACTCAGAGCAGTATCAGCCTGCGATCCGCCGTTTAAAACACCTTGTGGGAACAAAGATCGGACCTGGCTTGCTGAACCAGGTAAAACAATGTCTCGGAGAAGAGTTAGACTGCGGATTTATCGTTGACGCCCTCGTCGAGGCCGCAAGGGCTACTAAACAACTAAATGACTCTTATCTCCGCCGCATACCGGAGGATCTTGACCCTGCCGATGCCAAGGCTCTGAGAAATTTTGAAATGATTGTAAGGCAGGATTTGAGGAATTCATGCATTCCATATAAGGACGGCATCGAAGAGAGTTTTGCGGAAAAAAACGTATCTGTTTCAGTGAGAATGGATCTTTATTTCCCAAGACCGGGTCAGGTGAACCGGTTTCGGAGGGATAAGGTCATAGAAATCTTAATTCTAACGGACTGCATTCATTTGCAGGAATACATGACGGATGATTCCCATGAAATAGAAGTAGATATATGCATAAATAAAGAAAATAGTATCCTCGCAGCTAAGGCATATCCATTTCGAGTCCCCTATACGAACTTATGCAATAGTCCGTTTGAACGAATGGATAACCTTATTGGGTTATCCGCAGATGGACAGTTAAATAAGACCATACGCGCATTGATAGGCGGAAGCGAGGGATGTACCCATCTGGCCGACATGGTAATCGATTGCATACGTTATTATAACTATGTAACACATAAAACAGCGGCGTGCTTAATAAACGATACATGTGGGATTGGAACACAAGATGGAGAAGGGATATAAAGGCTTAGTACTTGTCTATACTGGTACAGGAAAAGGCAAGACCACGGCGTCCCTTGGAGTAGCTCTAAGAGCCTCCGGACAGGGATTGCACACCATTATCCTTCAATTCATCAAGACATCCTGTAATTATGGGGAGCTAAAGTCCATACAGTGTTTAGATAACGTCGAAATCTATCCCCTGGGATTAGGATTTATTGAAAACCACGGAAGCATGAAGGAGCACGCGATCAAGGCGCGTGAAGCATGGGAGAAAGCGAAAGAAACCGTGTACTCGGATAAATACGAAATAGTAATTCTGGACGAAATCAACATGGCGATCCAATATGGCTTTGTGTCTGTGGAGGAGGTCATCGAGTTGCTTAACAACCGGCCGCGACGCCTCCATGTGATTCTAACCGGCCGGTTTGCGCCGCCTGAAATCATCGGAATGGCGGATACAGTCACCGAAATGTGCGAGATCAAGCACCACTACCGGCAAGGAGTAGGGGCGCGGAAAGGGATCGAATTTTAGCATAGAGAAGGGAATATAGATTAGGAATTGGGATAATAATGAAGTATACGAATGTGTCTGACATCTATGCCATGTGTGCCTCTTAGAGTTTAGAGGCATGTATTATCGTATTAGTGTGTTATCTTATAGGCTATAAACATATCGGAGGTAAGGATGACAGTGCAAGGTGGATATGCCGGCAGTATCCTCTACGTTGATCTTGATTCTGCGCAGATCAACAAAGAGCCCTTGCGAAGTGAATTGGTAAAGGATTTTCTTGGCGGAGCCGGAATTAATGCGCAGTTAGCATACGATTCCATCAAGCCCGTCGTAAACCCCTTGGATCCTGGGAACGCTTTGATTTTCGGCGTAGGTCCGTTGGTAGGTACTCTGATTCCTGGAGCCGGAAAATCTTGTTGCTTGGCCAAATCCCCGATCTCGAAGAAAATCGGCGCCTCTGTTACGGGCAGCCTTGGTGCGTTGAAGTTTGCCGGCTATGACCACCTTGTGATCACCGGTAAGGCCGATAGACCAGTTTACTTGACCATACAAAATGATGATGTGCGCTTAGTGGATGCGCGCCATGTCTGGGGTAAGGATACTTTTAACGCTACGGACGATCTGTGGAAGGACTTAGGCAACGAATTTACGGTGCTTACTATCGGTCCTGCGGGTGAAAATCTTACCGCTAATGCGAGTATCGTTGCAGACAAGTACTCGTGCTTCTCGCGAGGTGGACTGGGATCCGTGATGGGTTCCAAGAATCTCAAAGCCGTTGCGATCCATGGGAGTAAGGACATACGAGTGGTTCAACCGGACCGATTCACGGAAGCGTTGGATTCGTTGAACAGCGAGTTTTTCAGCCAACGCCTCCTAAAGGAATGGAGGGTCTACGGAACCCTCGTGAGTCTGCAGCCAATGGCTAAGGCGGGACTGTATCCTTTTAAGAACTATCAAGAGGCCGTTGAGGCCGGAGAAATGATCCGGTCTTTTGACGTGGAGCGTTTCCTGCAAGTGAAGGCTGGAGACGTGGCCTGCATGTCCTGTCCCATCGGATGCAAGCATCGCATTCATGTGAAAGAAGGAAAATATGCCGGGCTCCAGTTCACTGTTGGGTGTGCAAATGCCGCTATGCAAACATGGGGTAGCTACTGCGGGTGTATGGGTTCTTGGGACGTGGTTTTTAAAGGCGCCGAGCTGTGCAATCGTTTTGGTATGGACTTTTATGACACGTCCGCATTGGTATCCTGGGCCATTGAAATCTATAAAAAGGGATTAATAGACAACAAAGAAACGAACGGGCTCGAGCTTGACTGGGGAAAAGCCGACGCCATCCAGGAACTAATGGAACAGATCGCGTATCGTCGAGATTTCGGGGACACGCTGGCTCGCGGCTTAATTGAGGCTCCCCGGATTGTTGGTCGTGGATCCGAGGAGTACGCTGTGCACGTGAAGGGAATGGCCCCTCCTTTCGACGCGAGGGCCAGAATATCCTCCGAGTCCTTCAGTCAGTTTGTCTGCTCCCGAGGAGGACATTCCATCGGAGTCACGACAACCATGATGCCTAGAAAACCGGGACAGATGAGGAGGTTTGCCGCGAGGACAGGCCTGCCCCCGGAAGATGCCGTGGAAAGGGTCCTCACCGGTCCCGAAGAGTTTCATGCGGGAAGAATAAGTCGGTGGTTTGAGGACAACCTGGTTGTTTTGGATGCCCTGGGTATCTGCCAGTTTCCTCCGTTCCAACAGGTGAACCTGGCTGCCTACGCGGAGTTGTACTCAGCATTGACCGGGATCGAAATCAATGCCGCGGGCCTGCTGCAGGCCGCAGAGAAAGTGTCTTACATCAGAAGGGCCTTTAACATCCGGGAAAAAGCGTGCTCACCTGAGGAGGATGTTGCCCCCAGGCGTTTTGTGAATGAAACGCTTAAGTTTGGTGAAGAGCAACGTGCGCCTTTGGATAAGAAGAACATATCAGAACTAGTAACCGGTTATTACGATGAAAGAGGTTGGAATCCGGACGGATCCATTAAAGAGAACAGGATCAAGACACTCGGCTTAAATAAATATCTGGGAGATGCATGACATGGCTATTCCAAAGGTCGTAGCTCCATGGAATTGCTCTGGATGCCTGAATTGTGCACTGGCATGCTCGTTTTTTAACACGCCGGAGCGAGTGTTTAATCCCGCAAGAGCCCATATAAAGATTCATAGTTTAGAAGGACAGAATCAGTTCGTAGTAGAGTTCTCAAATGATTGTGTCCAGTGTGGTCTGTGTACCGAAAGATGCTACTATGGAGTTATTACCAAGGAGTAACTATTGTTACACACAAAATACTTAATTATATACATACCCTGAATCCGTGACGTGTTTTTCTGCGTAGTCGGTTTCACAGGTTTGGGGACAGTTTTTCGGCTCTTTCATTGAGTCTGACGCAGCTCAAAGCCGATTCACCGTTGTTTCTATGTCTCCCGAACGCTGCTTTCGGAGGTTGAGGGGATTTTGGACAAACTCAGGACATAGGTAACCTTTCAAACGTCACCGTTAGGCTCTGGATCCGGCTTTTACCAACCGAGTCAGCCGTAAGACAGTCGCATATGGACCTCCGTAAATGCTTCATAGGCCGGACAGTGACGACCCAAGCGCAGGATCAGGCGGCGTCCTGTTCGGATGAATC
>Ga0209163_1001738_pt1 | contig 21517 bp, 25 predicted proteins | sample MTBAKSrepl2MetaG_FD_187457 | JGI IMG/M metagenome (GOLD analysis project Ga0209163, IMG submission 187457) | Enrichment culture microbial communities om Arthur Kill intertidal strait, New Jersey, USA, that are MTBE-degrading - MTBE-AKS2 (Arthur... | ecosystem: Environmental > Aquatic > Marine >...
ATGGCATACTGATTCACAAGGAGTGAGAGCTGGACCATCTCTGTCTCTGTGATGGCATTGGCGCGTTTAAACCCGATATGCATGATGTCTTTCAGGTCGAAGTAAAACTCTCTGTTTTGAAAGGCGGGCTTTGACCTGAATTCCATTCTCAAAGGGATAAAAATGGAGGTCCGGCTTCCCGTCTTCTCAAAGACATCTTTAAATAAGGGATCCGCTGAGGCATCCATGGAGTAGTGGACATCTACCTGCTGGGAGAAATCCCTGACATAGGGCTCCATCCACGATTCGATCTCATATCCCTTTTTATCCAGCCCGTAATGAAGACACTTCTGATGATCCATATCCAGAAGAAAGAGAGAATCGATCCCGTAGGTATGCTTCAAAACCCCGAAGACATCTTTGAAAAAATTATAGGCATCATCATTAAAATAGATCTTAAACCGTGAAAAAAAATTGATCGTTCTCATTGCTCTCTATGGAGGGCTTCTTTGAAAAAGGCCTTGAAGGTCTCGTCAGACCGCCGGAGACGGATCACCATCTCCCGGATGAAAGACCTGTATATTTTATACCTGATCTCATCATGATCACCGAGGATACGTTCAAAATCGCTTCTCAGGAGGACAAGCAGCTCAAGATCGGATTTTGCGCGGGCATTCGCAAAACGCCCTTTAGAGTCGATGATCCCCACTTCACCGAAAAAATCGCCGCTTTTAAAAGTCATCACAGTCTGAGCGGGTTTTTCGCGGATATAACGGAAGATCTCCACCTCCCCTTTCTGGATGATAAAAAAAGCATCAGCGGCTTCTCCCTCTTCAAAGATCATGGTTCCGGCATCATAGGCTTTGAGAAAAAGCCTTTTTTCGATGAGGGCGGCCTCTGATGCATCGAGGAGGGAGAAGAGATAGTATTTTTCGATCATATCAGACCCCCATATCCATGAGATAAAACATATTCAGTTTGTCGCTGGTGGACCGGATACGGATACTCAGCTTGAGAATGATATTCTCCAATATCGCCGTGGCATAGGAGGCTTTCTCATCCATGAGGGAGAGAAAGTCATGACGGTTGATCCTGAGGACCTCCGTCCCCTTGTGGGCAATGGCTGTGGCGCTGCGGACATCGCCGTCGATGATCGCCATCTCACCGAAAAAATCATAGGGATGAAGGATGGCCACCTCCTCTTCTCCGATTCCCGGAATATTCAGGATAATGCTGATCCCCCCTGCCCCCAGGATATAGATCTCTTCCCCCACATCCCCCTCTTTGAAAATAGTCTCTCGCTTGTCAAAGTGTATTTTCTCGAAGAGTGAGATGACCGTGGGGAAAAAGGCCAGGGGAAGCCCTTTAAAAAGATCCGTCTGCTTCAGGATTTCAATTTTTTCCACAATGACTCCTCCAATGCTCTCATTTTATCCAATGCCGGATAATCTGTCAAATCAAACTTCAGAGGAGTGATGGAGACAGCCCCGTTCATCAAAGCCCCGTCATCGCTTTCTCCCTCTTCGTCGGGAACCATCTGTCCTGAAAACCAATAATATTTCTCTCCCATGGGATCTGTCCGTTCCACCAGGCGGGTATGTGTAAAACTGTTTCCCTGGCGGGTAAATCTGATCCCCGAGATCTTCTCAAGAGGAAGGTCGGGGTAATTGATATTCAGGACCAGGTGCTCTTTAAAAAAGAGGCTCTCCGACCAAAATGGGAGAAAGAGGGAGATGAACCGGGCGATCTCGGGAGAACGGTTGTAATGAAACGCTGTAGAAACGGCTATGGAGGGGATCCGTGCCATATATCCCTCAGCCGCAGCTGAGACCGTTCCCGAATAAAGAATATTGTTTGACGTGTTGAACCCGCGGTTGATCCCCGATATGAGGGCATCAAAGGGAGCGCCGTCGTTGATGTGGGAGAGGGCGATCTTGACGCAATCTGCAGGAGTCCCTGTCACCCCCCAGCCGGAAAAATGCTCCCGCCGCCTCACCTTCTCAATACGAAGGGGGTTAAAGAGGGTGATGGCGTGGCCCGTAGCGGATTGCTCCTCCAGAGGGGCCACCACAGTGACATCATTATCTTCACTCAGTTCTTTCCAAAGAGCATGGATCCCGTCGGAATAGATCCCGTCGTCATTGACAAGAAGAATCTTCATCTTAGTGCTTGACCGGGTTTTTCAAATCTCGCTTCTGGTTCCATTTAACCCAGGCGGACTGCTCTTCGGAGCTCCGTGTATTAATGCTGTCCATGCGGACGATCCGTCCCTGGGCATCCACTTTCAGCTCCATCATCTCCCGCACGATGACTGTCCATTCCTCCAGGGTCACTTCCCTGGGCCCTTCCACCTCTGTGGGGCCTTGGATCTCACTGGGTTCGTCTGCTGCCTGCTGGTCTTTCGGGGGAGCGGGTTTCCCTGAGACTTCCACATTCCCGCGGTAGACTTTGATAAGGGTCCCGTCATCGCCTGTATCGATACGGAAGATCGTGCCGATGATAGAGGAGGAGACAGCCGTGGAATCCACACTGAAGAGTTCATCTTCACCCGTCTTATTGACGTTTCCCCAGATCTCCCCTTCCGCGACTTCGATATTGGTCACGATCTTATCCTCGGCCTCCTCGTACAACTTGTTCATATTGACAGTGGTTTTGGGAGCCAGACGGATCACAGACCCTCTTGAAAGAGAGATCTCCGCAAAAGATTCCGGAAGAGTCCTCACCATCTCTTTGGAATAGATATCCATCTCAAGGGCGGCCTCCAGCCAGTCCGCTTCCGGGGCCTGACGTTTTTCGGCCTCGCCTTCCAGAGCGGTGATAACACCCCGGCCGATCTCCTGGGCTCCTGCTGCCGCAGTCAAAAGCAGGATTATGGCAAAAAGAAACATTCTCCTTTTCATACATACCTCCGTTAGTTGGTCTATAGAAATCATATCACTGAAAAGGGCGCTTCACAAGGGAAGGCCCGCCTACTCACCGATGATTTTTATCAGCACCCGTTTCCTGCGGCGTCCGTCGAACTCACCATAGAAGATCTGCTCCCAGGGTCCGAAATCCAGGACTCCGTCTGTCACCGCCACCAGGACCTCACGCCCCATAAGCTGCCGTTTGATATGAGCATCCCCGTTCTCTTCGCCTGTCCGGTTATGCTCATACGCTCCCGGATCATGCGGGACCTTTTCCTCCAGCCACCGGGCATAATCCCGGTGCAGCCCTCCTTCATTATCGTTGATAAAGACACTGGCGGTGATATGCATGGGATTGACAAGGCACAAGCCGTCACGGATGCCGCTCTCTTTGAGCGCTTCTTCCACCTGCGGCGTGATATTGATGAAGGCCAGACGTGTTTCCGTATGAAACCATAGCTCTTTCCGGTAGGATTTCATGCTTCTCCTTTCCCTTTGATTTCCCTTGACAGAAGAAGGGGAATGACTATAATTCAACCGCCTGATTGCCGAAGTGGCGGAATTGGTAGACGCGCTGGATTCAAAATCCAGTGGAGGTTAACTTCGTAAGGGTTCGAGTCCCTTCTTCGGCATTTTCAAGGCTTTCCCTTCTTCTTTCTGTCAAGTCCCAACTCCTTGATCAGCCGTGACAGATAGCTGGGCTGAATCCCCATCTCTCTTGCTGTCTTACGCTGCATCCAATGATTTTTCTCCAGCCTGAACCGGATATAAGTCTTTTTAAACTCCTGCTGGGCTTCTTTAAAAGGAAGGGTGAACAGTTCCGTATCTTTGTGCGCGGGTAAAAGATGCATGGGCCGGATATGCTCACGGACATCATCCAGACGAAGAGGCCCCTCGCCGGGATAAAAGATGAGGATCCGCTGAATGTTATTGTACAGCTCTCTGATATTTCCGTGCCACTCAAATTCCTGCAGGGCGCACATGAGATCATCGTCGATCTCGGGAACAGTCCCCAGTTCCTGCCGGATGATAAAGCGGACCAGATAAGGGATATCTTCCCGACGCTCGTTCAGAGGGGGGATGGTGATGGTTATCACGTTCAGCCGGTAATAAAGATCCTCTCTGAACAGCCCCTGGGATATCATCTCTTCCAGATCCCGGTGTGTGGCTGCGATGAAACGGACATCAGCGTCCAGAGGAGTGACTCCCCCGAGACGCTCAAAGGTCTTTTCCTGAAGGACACGCAAAAGCTTCACCTGGAGAGGAAGAGGTAAATCGCCTATCTCATCAAGAAAAAAGCTCCCTCCCTCCGCCGTCTCGATCTTGCCGGGTTTACGGCTTTCCGCTCCGGTAAAGGCTCCTTTCTCATATCCGAAGATCTCGGATTCAATGAGTTTTTCAGGAAATGCTCCTGCATTGATTGCGACAAAAGGGTTTTCCCGCCGTCTGCTGAGATAGTGGATCCATCTGGCGGCCAGCTCTTTACCCGAACCGCTTGGCCCCCGGATGAGGACCGTATTGTCAAAAGAGGATACCCGTCGGATCAGCTTCCGGACATCTTTCAGGGCTTCAGAGACCCCGATAAGGGAAAGAGGCCGTCTGATCATGGAGACGGCCTCCTATTCCTGTCATTCCAGCTCTTTTTTGACATCGCTCTCCAGGATCTTTACCAGGAGTTTCACCGCCTCTTCAATATCACTGAGTGCCGCTGTTTCGGATACCGAGTGAATATACCGTGTGGGAATAGAGAGGCAGCCGGCCAGAACTCCTGAACGGGAGAGATTGATGGCTCCGGCATCCGTTCCCCCGAACGTGAGGATCTCGGGCTGGTATTTGATCTTATTCTTTTCAGCTACACGTATGAAGAAGTCTTTGACCCGCCTGGGAACGAGAAGGGAATTGTCTTTTATCTTGACGGCGACCCCTTCTCTGAGTTTCATGGGCATCTTCGGCGAATCCGGGGTGTCTCCCGTTCCGGTGACATCCAGAGCGATCCCGAGATCGGGTTCAATATTGAACGCCGCCGCTGTTGCGCCCCTGAGCCCCACCTCTTCCTGAACAGTAAAGACAAAATGGATCTCATTAGGGCTCTTTTTCAGCTGTCTGGCCGCTTCCACGGCGATAACGCAGCCCACCCTGTCGTCGAGTGATTTCGCCGTGACCAGGCCGTTCATCTCATTCATCTCATTGAGGAAGGCTCCGAACAGGCCCTCATCAGCCATTTCACGGGCCTCCTTTTCATCCCGGGCACCGATATCCACATAGAGTTTGGTAAAATCGATCTCATTAGTATTTTTTACGCTCTCGACGCCCACAACACCTTTGATCCCGTTTTCCAATAGGACCCTCTGGTAAAGACAGCGGACAGGAGCCACCCCTCCCACGGGAGAGATGCGTAAAAATCCCTTTTCGTCAATATGTGTCACGACAAAGCCGATTTCATCCATGTGGGCCGCTACCATGATCCGGGCTCCTTTTCCCTCTCTCACAGCATGAAGATTCCCCATATTATCTGTAAATATACGATCCACATGGGGCTTGATCTCCTCAAGCAGAACTTGTCTGATCGCATCTTCACGCCCTGACGGGCCGAAAGTTTCAACAACTTTTTTCATCAATGCCTTCATAGGACCTCCTTAAAATTCATCAGAGCGGCTTTTGCCAGACGAAACGTATTCTTGTAATCCTCCACGGCCAGGATTCCCCTGGGAGCATGAATATAGCGGACAGGGACCGAAATCACCATGGAGGGGATACCTCCTTTGGTATGGATGACGCCGATATCTGTTCCCCCTGAAACGGTCTTTTTCATCTGGAAGGGAATCTTTTTCTTATCCGCTGTCGCCTTGAAATGGTTGATCAGACGGGGAGCCCCGATAGCCGAGCGGTCCATAAAGCTGATCGCCGGCCCTTTTCGCATCTCAGTGGAGGGGCTCGCATAATCATCACGGGGGACATCACCGGCTGTCGTCCCTTCGAAAGCAATGGTAAAATCGGGACGCACGCGTTCAGCCAGGACAGAAGCCCCGCGCAGCCCTACTTCCTCCTGAACTGTAAACACAGCGGTGATATCCACAGGATAGGCTTCATCCTCCTCAGTCATGAGCAGTTCCGTGATCAATGCACACCCGGCTCTGTCGTCAAAGGCCTTTCCGAAGACGACATCCTCCTGGGTTTCAAAACGCGTGTGAAATGTCCCTGTGGTTCCGGGAGGGACTTTGGCAGCTGCCTCTTTGTCATCCGAAGCGCCGATATCGATATAAAGTGCCGACAGGGGGATGGGAGATTTCCATTCATCACGACTTTGAAGATGTATGGGTTTTGCCCCGATGACTCCGGGGACCCGGTCTTTACCCAGGATGACTCTCTTGGAGACCAGGAGACGGGAATCCACTCCTCCCACCGGGACAAAACGAAGCATCCCGTTGCTTTCCACGCCGTTGATCATCAGGCCGATCTCGTCCATATGGGCCACAAGGAGGAGATGGGGCGCATTTTGGCGTCCGCAGGGTTTGAAGGCATAGAGGTTTCCCATGAAATCCCTGGACAGAGACTCCACATGATCGCGGACACTTTCTTCTATCCGGCTCCGGATCTCGTCTTCATGCCCGGATACACCGCATGCATTCGAATATTTTTCCAATATCTGTATCATCCCACAACCTCCCTGTGAGCCTGTTCAATATGTGCTGAAAAGAGGGCCAGAAGCCTGGCCGAGCGCTTGATGTCCTTCAAGTCCAGAGTCTCCACTGTTGTATGCATATAACGCAGGGGGATACTCACCTGGACCATGGGGATCCCTTTTGCGGCGATCTGCATGGAGACGGCATCTGTTCCGCCCGGACGGGGATTAAACTCTTTCTGAAAGGGGACTTCCCACTCCTCTGCCACCTGCATGAGTTTCTCTGTGAGCGCCGGATGGAAGTTCGGGCCCACAGCCACAGCGCCTCCTTTCCCGAGTTTCGCGGTATCCCTTTCGGGTATGCCCGGAAAATCCCCGAAGGTCACATCAATGGCGATCCCCACATCAGGGCTGATCTTATAGGCGGTCATGGCAGCCCCGCGGGTTCCTACCTCTTCCTGGACGGTCCCCACCATATAGATATCCCAGTCATGTGTCATCTTTTCAAGGATCTTCAGTGTCTCAAGGAGCACCAGGACACCTGCCCTGTTATCCATAGCCGCTGCGGCATACAACCCGCCCTGAAGCCTGGTGCAGACATTGTCAAAAAGGATGGGATCCCCGATCCGGACCTTTCTCTTGAGGGCCTCTTCTTCCAGGCCGGTATCCACGTAAAGGTCATCAAGGGATGTGACTTTCGCCGTATCCCCTGGTTTCTGAAGATGGGGCGGTGTAGTTCCGATGATCCCCCTGACCTGTTCCTGACCGTAGATCACCACACTCTGTCCCGGGAGGACCCGGGGATCGTGCCCTCCCACGGCAGCCAGCCGGATAAAACCCCCTTTGTCAAAGGTCTTGACGATAAACCCGATCTGGTCAATATGAGCAGCCATCATGAGCTTTCCGCCGGATGTCCTCCCCTTTTTCACGCCGATGACATTTTGAAACTTGTCAATAGACGCTTCGTCAGCCAGACGGGCAAAATAATTCCTCAAAAGGTGAGCCACATCATCTTCGGCCCCGGAGATCCCGGGGGCTTCCGTGAGGGCCTTCAGCATATCTTCAGTTTTCACAGACAACTCCTCCCTTGTTAACGTGCCTCCTTGACACTGATACAATTTTATTTATAATCAGAGGAACTGTCAAGATATTAAGCATAAGGAGGATTTTATGAAACGCATGATACTCACCACTCTCATGATCCTGGCCGGCTGGAGCATCCTGGCCGCTCAAAATGCTGCCGCTTTCTACAATGAAGGCGTCACTCTGCTGAATCAGGGACAATACCAGGAAGCAGCCGAACAGTTTAAACGAGCTGCCATCGAAGATTCCACTCATCTGGAAGCCCGTCTCGGCCTGGCTCAGGCTTATTTCAAACTTTCTCAATGGGAAAACGCTGAAATCGCTCTCAAAGAAGCCAGAGACCTCTCTCCTGATAACCCCGCTATTCTGGATATGTTGGCAAAAGTCAAGTATATGCTCAAGAAATATGAAGAGAGTGCCCTTCTTCTTGAAAAGCTCACGCTCAATGACCCCCAGCCCGAGACCCTTTCACTCCTCGGGAACGCCTACTACCGCGCCGACAAGGGAAGCAAGGCCATCAAAGCCTTTGAACGTTCCCTGGAAGCCGGAAACCGTGATACCGGCGATTACCGCATTCTAGCATCACTCTATTATCAGGAGTTCAAACAGGGAAAGGATAAAAACGACCTGAAGCGCTGTTTCGCCATTCTGGATCAGGCTACCGGGATCAAAGCCGAACCCGATACCTACTATTTTAAAGGGCGTTACGCCTATTTCAGCAAAGAGATGGAGATCGCCAAAGAGGCTCTCACCCAGGCAGTGACCCTGGATCCCGCCCATACCGACGCTCTCTATTACCTGACACGCACTCTGTTCAAACTCCATGAGTATGACGAGGCTCTCTCTTACGGACGAAAACTCATCAACCGGAGCCAGAACTCGAAATATTTTGCCTTGTTAGGAGATATCTGCAGGGAAAACGGAGATAGTCTTTCCGCTTTGGATTATTATAAACAGGGCGCGACCTATTCAGACAAAACAGGCCAGTATTGCGCTCAATACTACGAATATCTGAACCAGCCCAAACAGTAGGCTTCAGAAGGGTATTGCAAAAGGGGGAGGTGAACTCCCCCTTTTTTTATTCATCCATTCCGTCACGTTCAAGGTTCCACTGGACCCAGGGATCTTTTTTATCCTTATCAAGGTCAAATTCAGCCGGATCCGTGGGAACTCCCTCGGGAGAGATGGCGATCCTGTTTAGCCGCTTCACGATCTTCACCCACTCTTCCATACTGACCTCTTTTGGCCCCTGGACTTCTACCGGGCCGTCGACCTCTGCAGGCACAGCAGGCATCTGATCCGTCCCTCCTGCGGGTTTTTCTCCCCGGACTTCCACTTTCCCGTCATAGACAAAAAGCTGAGCCGAATCGTCCGCATACTGGTCGATCCTGTAGACAGTCCCCCGGACTCCTGCGGTCCCCGTCCTGAAACTCACATTATACTCGTCTTTGGCGACAAGCTTCTTGACTTTGGTCCAGAACCGGCCTAAAGCGACTTTGATAGAGACTTTTTTCCGCCCCTTCTCTTCTTTCAGGCTATCCATATAGACTTTCGAATCCGGGCCCACCCGGACAAGAGTCCCGTCATCCAGGGTGACTTCCAGTTTCCCCTTCTGTGTGGAGATAAAATCCCCCTCGCGCACCTCCTGGCGGAGTTGAGCCTGAGCATAATTGATCATGACCTGTCCCTCGATATAAGAAACCTTTCCCGTTATCGCAAACAACGGTACCGCCATGACAAGAGTCAACAATGAGATCACGAACAGACGTTTCATATCTTTTCCTCTCCTTTTTTCTCCATAAGCCGCTCTATTTTCTGAACAAAATCATCATACTTCTCAATCGCCGAGGGGATGACCATTTCATGTCCCTCTCCGCGGAGGAGTAACCCGTTTTTATACTGAATGACAGACTCCATTTTTTCAAAGAAGATCTCTTCACGCTTCCCGCCCGGTGAAAGCTTGGTCAGGCTCCTGTCGTCCAAAAGAAACCGGGTTGCCGACATCTTCAGAAAGAGGCGGCTGTATTTCATCAATGGGAAAAGCAGGGCAAAAGCTCCCAGGATAAGGATATCCGGAGCTATCCCTTCCCGTCCGCCCAACCGGCAGAAGATATAGACTCCTACGATAACTGCCATCACAGCCAGTATTCCTCTTGACAAAAAAGCCATTTTTCTGATCTTAGGTTTCTGAAATCCATACTTTTCAAACATCGTCTCCCTCCCCTTCACTCTTCGAAATAGTCCTTGAGCATCTCTTCCAGCATCTTGCGTGCCCGGAAAAGACGGCTTTTGACCTGCCCGCTGGTCAGGTCGAGTTCTTCGGCGATCAATTCGTAGCTTTTCCCCTCAAGAGCTGCCTTTTCAATGACTTTCCTGTAATGAACCGGAAGATCTCCAATGGCTTTTTCCACGGCCCGCGAGATCTCACGATATTCCATGGTCTCTTCCATGGTGGCCCGACCGCCCCTTTCAATACGCTCCAGTTCCTCTTCAGGGTTAGGGATGAAATGGCGCTTCACGAGGTTTCGAAGATACATCTTCCACTCATTGGACACAACGGTTGAGAGCCATGCCGAAAAAGGGCCCTCTCCCTTATATGTCTCTATCTTATAGTATACCGTAATGAAGACATTTTGAAAAAGCTCTTCCATGATTTCTTCATCGCTGTTGAGTTTTCGGATATGTTTCATGACAAAAAGAGTATACCGCCGCACTAACTCATCAAAACTCTCCACATCCCCCTTCTGCACAAGGCGGATGAGATCCTTCTCATCCATCTGCTGCATGTCATCGCTGGTCTTGATATTTTTCCATAATTTCATAGAGATCACCCATGAGGTAAAATGAACCATGGACCAGAATTATATCGGAAGGCTCTGATTCTTCCAAAGCCTTTTCCAGCGCCTTATCGAGCTCCTTTTCTTCCAAGAACCCTTCATCGTCACGCGTGGCCTCACGCAGGTCGCTCACAGTGGCCGACCGGAAAGATGAGTTTTCTGTGAGGATCACTTTCCGGCAATGCGCACCATCGAGGGCAAGCATCCCTTCAAGGTTTTTCCCGTGTGAATAGGAGGCTACCGAGACAAGCTTCCGATCCGGATATTTCTTTTCCAGTGCTTCATAGAGCGCCCGGACTGATTCCACTGTATGTCCCACGTCACAGATCATGAGCCGTCCCCTGAACATCCGTTCTTCGATCCTTCCGCCTAAAAGCGTTTCCTCTGCTGCCCTGAGCAGCTCTCTCTTCTCACCGGAGGCTGCTCCCGCAGAAATAAGAGCCTGAAAGGCACAGGCACAATTCCGGATCTGATGCTCCCCTGCCATGGCAAGTTTCACCGGTCCGAATCGTTCTCTTCCCATGATAAGGAACGGGCCTTCTGCCGTGAAATCCCTCCCGTAGAGGACAGGTGCCCCCCCCGCATCCCGGGCCAGTTGTTCCAGGTAGTCAGAGAGGCCTTCCTGCTGAGGCCCGATGACCACGGGGATCCCGGACTTTACGATCCCAGCCTTTTCACGGGCGATATGCTGAAGGGTGGGGCCCAGCGTCTCTGTGTGATCCAGGGTGACTGTATTGATGACCGCGCACCGGGGCAGGATGATGTTGGTGCTGTCGAGCCGTCCTCCCATACCCACCTCATAAACGGCCCAGTCGACTTTTTTTTCCTTGAAATAGAGAAAACTCATGAGTGTGATCAACTCGAAGAAAGTCCGGTAACGCTTTTCACGGCCTGAAGTCACCGGCTTGATCTTTTCCACAAGAGCCGCGAACTCCTCTTCAGAGATCCACTTATCGCCGATCCTTATCCTCTCCCGTACATTATGGAGATGCGGTGAGGTAAACGTCCCCACCCGAAACCCCTGGGCCATGAGCATATTTTTGAGAAATTCCACTACACTCCCTTTTCCCTTGGTTCCTGTCACATGAAAAGAGGGGACGGCATCCTGGGGACGGCCGAAGAGCTCGGCCAGGGCGCGAAACGATTCCAGATTATAATGAGACTCATCATACTGCACATTTTTTTTGATCTCATAGTTGATAAAGGAATTAAGATAGGCTGTGGCTTCCTGAAAATCCATATTATCCTCACTGTTATCCACAAAAATATCACATTTTTCGTCAATTGCCAATGGGAAAGAGGAAAAGGGGCGGGCCTGACATCCCGCCCCGTTGACTATTTGAAGGCTTCCTGGCCTGAAAAATCACGGTAGAGTGTCAGGTCGTTCAGGATCTCCTTATCCCGTCCGGTGAGCTCCCCCAGAATATCTCTGGAGGCATAATAGCCTAATCCGGGCCCGAGCATATAACCCTGCCCGCACATCCCCACCATGTTGTAGTAGTTTTCCACGTCACGTGTAAATCCGACGATGGGAAAACCGTCAGGTGTATTGGGATAGAGACCCCGCCAGGTCCTCCGGACATTGAGGTTTTTGAGCACGGGCATAAGATCGATCATGCGCTTTGAGATCTGGGGAAGAAAAACGGATGTGGGACGCTCATCTCTCCCTATGATAGCCGGAGAGGGGGTAATACAGAAGATAAACTGTCCTGTCTTGTGCTGGTAGAAATAGTAATTTTTGGAGCCGGGGGCTTCGCGCATATCCACGATCATAGTGGGGAGAAGATCCTGCACTGCATCAGTGATCCCCCCTTCATGTGAATCGGGATTCACCGGGACATCGATCCCCGCCATACGGGCGACCTCTGTGGCATAACCTCCCGCGGCATTCACCACCACAGATCCGTGATAGGTCCCTTTATGGGTTTTGACCCCTGTTATCTGCGCTCCTTTTTTCTCCATGTCAGTCACTTTTTCCTGAAAATGGAATGTCACCCCGTTTTTCAGCGCATTGAAGTAAAAGGCATTTGCCGACCTCATGGGAGAAGCCGACCCGTCATCGGGAGAAAAAGTCCCCCCCCGTAACCCTTCCGGGTTGATCATGGGAAACATCTTCAGGTAATCGTCACGGTCATACCAGTCGATATTCAGCCCATACTCTTTCTGTTTCACAAGCAGATCTTTGTAAGTCTTCTCATGGGTTTCGGTATAGGCCGGATAAGAGTATCCGCCCTTTTCCCATTCGATGGGATCACCGTAAGTCTCTTCCCAGGTGGAAAAGATCTCCAGGCTTTTCTGGCAGATGAGGATCTTGGACCGGTCTGAATGCGTAGCCCTTATCCCTCCTATGGCGCGTTTGTTCTGTCCCTGGCCCGGCGAGGGTTTTTCGTCAAGAACCAGGACCTTCCGTCCTTCACGTCCAAGATACATCGCCAGCGGTGTCCCTACACTTCCCGCTCCGATGATGATCACATCATAATTATTCATGGTTCTCACCGTCCTTTACTCCGGCAAAATAACGAAGGGGCGTGTCAAAGAAGAGCGGCCGTAATGTATCTTTTGTGATCTCCGAGACATCCACGCCTTCTTCACGCATAAGCCGCAGAATAATGCTCTGACAAGTCTTCCCTCCGCAGGCCCCCATTCCGGCCCTTGTGATGGCTTTCAGCTGGTTGATGTCGCGTACACCTTTACGGATCAATGTTCTGATCTCCCCCGCTGTCACACGCTCACACCGGCAGACAATCTCATCGTCACGGATCTCTGGGATATATTCACTAAGAGGGTCTGTTATGGTATGGTCCTCCTGGATAATCAGCCCGGCGGCCTTTTTTGCTTCCTCAGCAGGGAGTTTGAACTGGACAAGATAGGTGTTGGAGACTTTTCCCGCTTTTTTGAGGCTGATCACCTCATACTCTCCCAGTGCGCCCCCTTCTTTGTCGGTGACCACCGCTTTATCCCCCACGGCTAGCCTCTTGTCACCGAACTCATAAGGCAGGGTGATCGTGGGCATGTCACTCTCTTTTCGGAAATCCACAAGAGTCACAGCCAGGCCCGGACAGATGGCGACGCATTGCATGCATCCGATACAACCCTTCTCTTCCAGAAAGACTGGAACATCCATCATGTTCTCCGGATCGATATAGATGGCATTCTTCGGGCAGACCGAAGTACATGGATTACAGGGGATCTCCTGGCCGCAGTTGAATACTGGATAGACCCCTTCATTCCGTGTGCTTTTTTCAGGCTCCACGTCGTTTCCCGGACGGCTTTTCAGGATCTCCATCTTCTTTTTCCACTCCGTCGGGATCGTCTTTGATTCTTTTTTTATTTTTCCTGCGATCTCCAACCCTTTGATCTTTCCGCTGAACATGGCTGCGGAAGCTTCGGCGATCTCTTCAGCATCTCCGGCCAGATAACTCTCAATTCCGAAGTCAAGAGACTGAAGATGGAACTCATTGACAGGATCAAGCCCCACGGCAATGAGAAGAGTATCACAGGGAAATGTCTTTTCGGTTCCCGGGATAACCTGAAAACGGTCATCCACAGAAGCGACTGTCACACTTTCCACAGCTTTACTGCCGTTAGCACTGACCACTGTGTGCCGGGTATAGACCGGAACGCCCATGCGCATGAGCTTGTCTTTATGGACTCGATATCCGCCCACCTCTTTCTGCGCTTCGATGAGGCCCACCACATCAATACCCGCCTGGAGGGCATGATAGCCTGCAATGAGGCCCACGTTCCCCCCGCCTACAATAAAGAGTTTATCAGAAGCCTTGACAAGGTCACGGTTGACCAGAGTCTGGAATGCCCCGGCACCATAGACCCCGGGGAGAGTGTTCCCGGGAAATGGAAGGCTCTTCTCCCGCGCCCCGGTGGCATTGAGGATGATCCGCGGTGTCACCAGAATATAAGTCTCGTTATTTTTCAAAACACCGACTTTTTTGTCGCTGTATACAGCGATGGCAGCTGAGTCAAGCCAGATCTCCACTGAGGAAAGGCTTCGCACTTCTTTTTCCAGAAGTGCTCCGATCTCGAACCCCCGGGTCCCGGCAAAGGAATCTTCCACGGATCCGAAGAATTTATGCGTCTGTAAAACGAGCTTTCCCCCGAGTTTATCCTTATCATCAATGAGCAGAGTCTTGATCCCGGCTTTGCCCAGTTCAATAGCTGCAGTGAGTCCTGCAGGCCCCCCTCCTATGATGAGGACATCCACAGTGACATCTTTGATCTCATGAAAAGTGCCGCTTCCCTCTTCGTCGGGAAGGGACGGCAGGCCCCGCAGCGGCTCGATACGCATGTTCTTGCGTAACGGTGTCATACAAGCCTTCAGGGGACGTCCGTTGACGATGACTGTGCATTGTCCGCATTGGCCGTTGGCACAAAAAAGCCCCAGAGGAGCATGATCCTTGTGATGGTACGAAAACGTACGGACTCCGTTGGCAAAAAGCGCAGCGGAGATCATCTCTCCCTCCTGCCCCATCATTTCATGTCCTTCCCAAAAAAACGGGATTTCCTGTTTGGGAGGAATATCCAGGACCGGATGTTCCTTAATGCGATAATCAGACATATCTCCTCCTCGTCATTGCGTGAAAGGGAACCTGATCCTTCTTCTGAAGATCTTATTTTTACTGGTGGATTATATCAAATGAAACCGTGTTGTAAATCACTTTTTTGAAGGCAAACCGTGTCCTGAGTCTATTTCTGAAAGGAAGACGGAGGGCATCCTCTCTTCCTTGAGAAGAAGGAGAGACACCGTTTCCTGAGAAGAGAAAAATAGAGAAGCGATATAAAAAGAAAGGCAAAAAACTGCAGGGCCGGAGGGGCAATGAAAAGGGAGAGCCCCCCGGTCAGACAGGCAGCGACCCCCAGCCCGGCTGCATAGAGCCGGGTTGAAAAAAACTCAAGAGAAAAAAATATAAGCCCGGCAGCGATCCAGAAGAGCTGGATCATAGTCCTCCCCCCCTCTCCGGAGAGAATATCGGCGGTGGCTGACGTTTGTGAGAGGCTTTCTGTATCATCATGGCGACTCGTGTTACGATCTCCTCTCCCTTTTCCGGAACAGGACACTCTTCGGGAATGGGCATGGAATAGGCCATGCGGATCCCGTATTCCAGCTCATCATAGGTCATCCCGATCTCTCCCTCATCTGTCTGTCCGTGCCACAACCCTCCCGAAGGGACACGCCCGAGGATCTTTTCCGTGACCCCAAGGGACCGTCCAAGAGCGATCACCTCTCTTTTAAAGAGATGGCTGATGGGAAGAAGATCTACCCCCCCGTCACCGTATTTTGTAAAATACCCGATCTCCAGTTCTGTCCTGTTTCCTGTCCCCAGGACAAGGTAATTCCGTTTCTGGGCATGGGCATAGAGAAGGATCATCCTCATCCGTGACTTGATATTGGCCAGTGCCGTCTTCTCAAGCTGGTCCTCAACCTCTTTGAGATCGGGCCGGCTGATCTGCGACCCGGCCAGAGAAGCCAGGGGAAGGTAGGCTTTTTCAAGGTCAAGGAGATGACAGGGGATCCCGTGTTCATCACAAATCTCCCGTGCCAGAGTCTCATCTTCATGCTGATTTCCGCAAGGCATGATCAATCCCAGCACATTTTCCGGAAAAGCTCTTTTCGCGAGAAGGAGGGTCACTGCAGAATCTACTCCCCCGGAAACCCCTACCACGACGCCCTCACCCCGGGCGTTGCTGACTTTTTCATAGATCCACAAGACGATCTCTTCACTCAATGCTCTGTAATCCATCTCTACTCCAAATGTGTCCGGACCCATCCTTTTCCGATGCGCCGCTCCCATCCTTTGAGTTTGTAGACTGCTCCGCGAATGCCGGGCATGATCCTGATCTGCCTGTCCAGAGCTTCGAGAGTGGAGCGGTATTCATGACTGAGTTTTTCCTGGATCAGCTCTTCGGAATAATAAAAGTCCCGCCTGATCTTCATGACGGCCACATCCTGACGTTCGATTTTTCCTTTGATATAGGCCACACCGTTGATGACTGAGATATCAAGCAGCGACGTCTGGAGCCCCAGGCTCACAATAACTCTTCTGACCATAGAAGTGAGTTGAAAATCATTAATACTCATTGTCGGATATACCGTTCCAAAGCATCCCGGGCCTCCTCTTCGCTTATCGTCTTCTTCTCCTGAAGAAAACGGATAAACGTTTTCAGATAATTAGGGGAGACCGTCCTGACCACATCATCCCACAGGCCTTCCATCATCTCCTGCTTCAGGCCCGGTTCCTTTTCCAGCAGGGAAAAAACATGCTCCACAGGCTCTGTCTGTTTCATGGCATGAAAGATCCTGAAGGTCCCCGCCAGAGAAGGATCGATGATCCCCTCGATAAAGGTTTCCACGAGAGAGGAATCCTCTCTGAGCATCAGAAGCCGGAATTTCAGCATATTGGCTGAAAAATACCTGGAGTTCACTGCAAGAGCCTTGTTGCAATACTCAAGGGCTTTTTCTATATCATTTTCCGAGAAGTAGTATTCAGCCAGCCTGTAGGCCACATCCGGCCAGTCAGGATGGCGCTCATAGACCTCGTGAAGAAGTTCCCTGGCCTGGTCAAAATGGCCCAGTTCAGACTCCACATAGGAGAGCTCAAGTCCGATCTTTTCATGCTCGGGCTGATCGGACAACCCTTCTCGCAGGGCCTCTCCTGCCAGAGACAACTCCCCCTGGGCATAACACAGTTGCCCCAGAGCAAGGAGGACTTCCGACTTTTTTCCCGATGAATAATATGCTGTAAAATAGTAGAGAAAAGCTTTCCTCCATCGGCTCTCGGTTTGAGCGATCCGGCCTAAAATCAAATAATATTCTCCCGCCAGTTCCCCTTTGAAAAAGGAAGCATCCAGTACATCAAAGTGTTTCTCCATCTGGCTACCCAATGACAGGAACCGGATAGGGGAATAGTTGCTCTTGTCAGGGGTATGACAATCCCCCGCTTCCATACGGCTCTTCGCGGAAAGATATTTTTCATAATGATCATTGATTTTGATAAGTTCCGTCATGTACCGGCGTGACTCTTCTTTACGGCCGGAACAATGAAGGAGGACTGAAAACGGAAAAAGGACATCAGGATATCCTTTCCCCTGATTCAGCATCTCCTTGAAAAACGCTTCTGCTTCACGGCTATCCTGCTCCATCTCGCGGGCCAGGGTCGTGAGTTCTTCTTTTTTTATGAGAGTCCTGATATTTTCAGCCATCATTAATCATATCACCTGTTTCTATACTTCTCAAGGGCCAGGCCCAGGAGCTGGATACTCCGCCTCATGTCTGCTTCCTTAAGGACATAGGCGATCCTGATCTCGTTTTTTCCCTTTCCGGGTGTGGCATAGAATCCGCTGGCCGGAGCCACCATGACCGTCTCTCCTTGGTGGGAGAAGCTTTCCAGGAGCCAACGGGCAAAATCCTCTGCGTTATCGATGGGAAGTTTCACCACAGTGTAAAAAGCCCCGGCGGGTTTATGAAAGGTTACGCCATCGATGCGCCCGAGTTCTTCAAAGACCACATCACGGCGTTTTTTATATTCTGCACGGGCTTCCTCCAGATAATCCGTCCCGGTCTCATAGAGAGCCACTGAAAGCACCTGATCGATGGTGGGCGGACAGAGTCTGGCCTGGGCCAGAACCATGGCCGCATCGATGAATTCTCTGTTCTTTGTGATCATGGCTCCGATACGCGCTCCGCAGGCTGAATAGCGTTTGGAAACCGAATCTATGAGGATGACACGCTGGGCATGCTCTTTAAAATGCATGACGCTGCTGTGTTCACGTCCATCATAGACAAATTCGTTGTAGACTTCGTCCCCGATCACGGTGAGATTGTAATTTTCTGCCAGCCGGAAGACTTTTTCCATGTCTTCCTGCGTATGGACCGTCCCGGTGGGATTGTTAGGAGAACAGATGAGGATCGCTCTGGTATTTTCAGTCACAGCCTCTTCCATCTCCTCTTCTGAAGGAAGATGAAACCCGTTTTCCACAGTGGTGGTCAGAGGCTTGATCCTGACCCCGGCCATCTTTGCAAATCCGTTGTAATTGGCGTAATAGGGCTCAGGGATGAGGACTTCATCACCTGTGTCCAGAGAGACCATAAAAGCGAAATAGATCGCTTCACTTCCGCCGTTGGTCACCATGATGTCCTTCTCACTCAAATCATACCCGATCCCGGAGAAATAACCCGCTATGGCCTCACGCAACTCCGGAATACCGTTGGAGGGAGCGTAGGAGAGGACTTTTTCCTTAAAAGAGTGCAGGACTTCGAATGCTTTGGGAGGAGTCTCCACATCGGGTTGTCCGATGTTGATATGGTAGACTTTTATCCCTCTTTTTTTGGCTGCATCGGAGAAAGGAACTAATTTCCGGATAGGTGACGGAGGAATGGTACTCATTCTTTTACTCACAGGCATGTCAGTCTCCTTTTTTGATAAAAAAAAGGCACGAAGATGATGTTCTCCGTGCCTTTCTGTTCTTAGAAGTTGTATAGCTTCATCAATGCAAGGTGAAGTTGTACGTAAACCCGAACCATACGGCCACGGGGACACCGTTGTTTTCTGCAGGCCTGAACTTCGCCCGGTAAGCGGCCTCCACAGCAGCTTTATCCAGAGCTTCAGAAACACCCTTCATGAGAACAACTCTCTTCACATCACCATTGATGTCGATCCATGCTTTGACAAACACACGTCCCTCAAGGCCGGCTTTTCTGGCCAGTTCGGGATACTCCGGCGGCGGTTTACTCACAACGACCGGAGCATTGGAGTAAGGAATAAACGCATCCGGAGGCGGAATCTCAGTATCCACCGCCTGCTGATCCAGATCGAGGTCTGTATCAGCAATGGTCGCTTCCTCATCCACATCTTCATCCTCTTCGGCTTCCACAACCTGCTTGGGTTTCTGGACCACCTGAGGTTCTGTGGGCTCCTGGATCACTTCTGTCTGATCCACCACATCGACCTTTACTTCTCTGATCTTCTTGGGCCTGTAAGGCTGCGGCTTAGGACTGGGAATCGTCCACAGCATGAGAAGAATCAGAGCAAAGCTGGCAATAAGAGCGATCCGTGTGAACAACGGATCCATGTCCTGTAATCGTTTAACATGTTCTGCCATTGCTCATCACCTCCCGCCGCTTTCGACATTTGCGCCTAAAACCACCCGGAGGGCTCCGGAGGATTTAAGCTCCTCAAAGACGGCATCCACAGCACCGTAACGGGCTGTCTTGTCGGCTTTGATCTCCACGATCAGCTCTCCGTTGGTCTCAAACATTTTTTGATCCATCAGATTGCTGACGAACTCCATGGGAACGAATTTGTCCTCAATAGCCACTTTTCCCTGATCATTGATCCAGACGATGGCCAGATTCTTTCTCTGGAGCTTCTCAACCTTTTCAGCCAAGGGGAGTTGCAAGTCGATACCGCTGTCTACCTTAAATACCGTCGTGACCATGAAGAATACCAGCAAGAGGAAGGCGATATCCGCCATGGAAGCGGTGGGTATCTTGGCGTCAGCGCTTTTCTTTTTTCGTTTAATAACAGCCATGACTTCCCTCGCTATCTTTTCTTGTTAACTTGTAATGAAATCTTTTTCATTCCGATCTTCTTCATTTCGTCGAAGATACTCAACATCCATTCGTAGCGGGCATTGACGTCTGTCTTAATGATCACAACCAGCTTGTCGTTCTCCTTCATCCGGGATTCGACATAGTTGGAGATGGTTGTCATTTCCTGCATCGGTTGATCGTCCACGTAGATGTTTCCCGCACTGTTGATAAAGATCTTGCACAGATTCTGTTTGGGGATCTTCGCCGAACCTTGAGCTTCTCCGGGTAACATAATGGACAGTCCCTTATCATTAAAGAACCCTGTTGTCACCATGAAGAAGATCAGCAGAAGGAATGCAATATCCGCCATCGATGAATCGGGGATATCCTCCTGCACTTTCAAGCGACTTTTTCTTAACATGCGTCCCCCTTCAATTATTTAGCCTTGGTCTGGGTCTTCAAAATCTCAAGAAATTCTCTTGTGCTCTCTTCAACGCTCAGAATGATGGCTGATACTTTAGCTGTGAAGTAGTTGTAAAACAGGTTGACCGGAATAGCGATGGTCAAACCGGTGGCGGTTGTGATCAAGGCTTCTGAAATACCGGAGGCCACAACGGTGGCTTCAACGCTTCCTGCCATGGCGATGGCATCAAAAGCGTGGATCATACCGAGAACTGTCCCGAGGAACCCGATCATGGGGGCAACGGTAAAACCGGTCACCAAAAAGGTCAGATTCTTCTCAAGGAAAGCCAGCTCTGTGTTGGCTGTACTCTCGATTGACTTTTCCACTTCATTCATGTCCCCGCTTGTCTGCTGGAATTTCAGCAAACCGGCTCTCATGATAGAGGGCACAGGGCCGGGAGTGACTTCGCACACTTCGATCGCTTCATCAACGTTTCCCTGAACGAGGTGAGATTTGAATTCCACGAGGAATTTCTTGGCTGACCTGGTCGCTTTGGCGTAGACAATAAAACGCTCAATAATAACGACTAATGATAATATTGCCACCAGGGCAAGAAGATACATTACAGAGCCACCTCTTACAAAAAGTTCCATCATAATAAAAACCTCCCTATTCTGTTTTTTCAATTATAATAACCCCAAAATCAGAAGTCAATAAAAATATTGAAAAGCCAAGACAAAAAGCCTGAAACTCTTTTTTATTGTTTTCAAGCCACTTAACAATTCAGTTCGTTTTGAACTATTTTAATATAGTGACTGATTTAACGATTCGACCCATACAAAACCGGCCGGATCCTGCGAGCCGCCCAGAGTACCCCCGCTGCTTTGAAAAGATCCAATGGAAGAAAGGGGAGCACTCCATATTTGATGACCAGGCTCACAGGGAAATCCCCCTCCGTATAGATATTCTTCACCCAGTACAGCCAGGCTCCTCCCGTCAGATAGATCACCCCCAGGCCGGCGGCCAGGGCCAGAAATCCGCACGGCAAGGTCTTCGTCCTGGGATAGAGAGCCCCGGCCAGGGCTCCTCCCAGGACAAATCCTGCGATATACCCGAATGTGGGAGAGACCACATATCCCGGCC
>Ga0209163_1001753_pt1 | contig 21386 bp, 18 predicted proteins | sample MTBAKSrepl2MetaG_FD_187457 | JGI IMG/M metagenome (GOLD analysis project Ga0209163, IMG submission 187457) | Enrichment culture microbial communities om Arthur Kill intertidal strait, New Jersey, USA, that are MTBE-degrading - MTBE-AKS2 (Arthur... | ecosystem: Environmental > Aquatic > Marine >...
CTCTATCAGCACAAACAGAAGCGCCCGGTGCTCGTTGATCCCTATAAGAGAATCAAACCATCTACGGTTACCTTTTTAATGAGGCAACAGGCCCAGACAGGGTTACCTGGTTAAATGAGTTGACACGCAGGGTGGGGGCCGATCGGGCGAGGGCGAGCAGGCCGCGGCCTAGCGGACCGCCCGGAAGCTGGTCCGCACCAGCGAGAAGCCCGGCTCGAGCATGTCGAGCTGCTCCTGGTGGGCGATCTCCGTCACCAGCAGATAGGCGTTCTCCGCCATCGGGCCGGCGAATACCCTGATCTGGAGAACGGAGCCCTCGAACTCGGCGTTCCAGCTCCGGCCGGTCCCCTCGAGGGTCCCCCAGCGGATGAAGCCGTGGACCTCGGAGGGCTCCCCGTACGTCTCGGAGAGCGCCTCGGCCAGGATGTCGGCCACTTCCTCCGAGCCCATCTCCGCCCCTGGCTCGCGGGTAAAGATGCCGATCTCGAAAAACATGTCCTGGAAGGCCTTGAGCCGGGCGTAGCACCCGGCGTCGTAGTCCGCATTGACTTCCATGAGCGACCAGTTCCCGGGGTAGCTGAAGGCCATGGCCGCGCTCGAGAATTCCCGGGGGTAGTCCAGGTCGGGCGCCGGGCCCGGCGGGATGGGGGAGTCCGCATCGTACCACCCCATGGCGAGCGGCAGCATAAGGAAGATCACGAAGGCGACGACCAGGCTCGGCAGGATGAGGAACCAGACGGCCGTAGACACCTTCCGGGTCTTGAAGACCGTCCGTACGCCCCGGAAGCTGGCGTAGAACGACCAGAAGGGGAAGATCATCATGGCCGTGTCCGCCCACGTCGCGTCGGCGAGGGCCGCGTCGATCGGGGTTTCGTATCGGAGAGTCTTGATGATGGCGTAAAGAAGGCTGGGGACGGCCACGATCTGCGCGGCGCTGAGATAGACCCGCCGGACCGTTCGGATGTCGGCGCCGGGCGTCCCCGACAGCCGGACCCGGAACTTGTACCAGGCGCCCCCGAGAGAGTAGAAGATGGCCGCCGTGAGAATGGAGATAGGGATAAGGGCCGCCCAGAATAGCGGCCAGCCGGCGATCTCGAGGGTCCCTTCCCGCCCCCGGAGCTGGTTCATCTCGAATCGATCGATCGCGTGGGCAAGGCCGTACGTGAGGGCGAAGGCCGCGACCCACATCTGGTTCTTGGGCGCGTCCATCTCGGCGAAGAAGGTCGCCGGCCTGAAAAAGAGCAGGAAAACCCTTCGCGGCAACGAGTCGCGGCCCTCCTCGGCGGGGCCCTCGTGTTGGGCCGCTTCCGGATAGGCCTCGGAGCTTAAGGGCAGGGGCGGTTCGCTGTCCATCATCGCGCCTCCGTCTTGCGGAAGGCCGGCTTCTGTTGACGCCCCGATTATACGAGGACCGGCGGGATTGTCAACGCGGTTGATTTTCATCCGGCGCGGTCCTAAACTGGGACCGAGGCCCCCCGATGCGGGCCCGGGCGACGAAGGGAGAAAGAGCATGGCCAAGAGACGTTCGGCGGTCGTTCTTCTTGTTCTGGGGCTGGCGTTCGTCGCGCCCCGGGCCTTCGGGCAGTTCACCCCCGAGGAGATCTCCCGGCGCGGCTTCTGGGAGACCTTCCTGGAGACGGCCGAGATCCTCCGGGCCGAACCGCTCGGCTCGGGCGTCACCGGGTCCATGAAGGTCTATCTCAAAAGCGGCGACGTCGAGAAAAAGGCCGCCTGGAAGTGCGTCGATGATCGGCTGGCGACCGGCGGGCTGGACTGCTGGCGGTTCGAGATCGCCGCCTACCGGCTCGACAAGCTCATCGGCCTGAACATGGTCCCTCCCGCGGTGGAACGGGAATACCTCGGGCGCAAGGGGGCCCTGGTCCTGTGGGCCGACAGCAAGTACAGCGCCCTGGCGATGAGCGAGCAGGGCATCCAGATCCCCGAGGCGGCCTCGGACCGGGCCGCGAAAATGGGCTACGTTTTCCGTCTGTGGCAGTGCCTCATCGCCAACGACGACCCGACCCTGGAGAACATCCTCTACACCGAGGATTGGCGGATCATCCTCATCGACCACTCGCGCGCCTTCCGCGCGGACAAGGAATACACCGACAGGCTCGTCCTCGGCGTCGACGGGATCAAGAAGCACGAGAACGGCTCCCCGTACCTGATCCGCCGCGTCCCCCGGGACCTGTTCGCGAGGATCACGGACCTGGACGAGGCGGCCGTCAAGCGGGCCGTCGGGCCCTATCTGACCGACCGCGAGATCTACGCGGTCGCCGTCCGGGCCAAGCTGATCAAGGCCGAGATCGCCACCATGGTCCATCACTACGGGGAGGACTCGGTCCTGTATTGAGCGGGCGGGCCGCGGTTCGACAACGCCCTTTTTCATTTGCGGCCCCCTTCCGCCGGCCGGGCTCCCTTGGCCGTCCTGATAATGCGGCCCCGGCAGGGGCGAGTTGTCAAGGTTATGTCAAATATCGATAAGCGAAGTGTGGGCCCCCACAGGCCTTGACAGGAATAGGGGAGTGGCCTATCATTAAAATGACCAATAAACAGGTCTATTAACAGACCAATAAGGGGACGTCCCATGGCCGAGTATACCGATATCGTACCGCTGAGCCGGGCCAAGGCCCGGCTGTCGAGCCTCGTCCGCAAGGTCAGGGAGGAGCGCGGGACCTACGCCATCACTCACCGGGGTAAGCCCGGGGGGGTGCTGCTGAGCGTCGAGGAGTACGAATCGCTCATGGAGACCCTCGAGATCCTCAGCGACCGCGATCTCATGGCCCGGCTGGACCGCGGGCTCAAGGACGAGAAAGCCGGCCGGCTCCACGCCCACGACGAGGTCTTCCCGGGCAAATGACACGCCCCGCCCACCGCATCCTCTATACGAGGGAAGCCAAAAGGAGCATCGACAAGCTCGATCCTTCCGTCAGGAAGCTCGTCCGCAACGCCGTCGAGTCCCTGGCCGAGGAGCCGGAGAAAGGCAAGCCGCTGTCCCACGATCTGGCGGGGCTGCGGTCGCTGCGAACGGCGGATTATCGGATCATCTATCGGGTCCGGAGCGGCCGGCTCGTCGTTCTGGTCGTGGCGATCGGCCACCGCCGGGATGTCTACAAGCGTCTCGGCGAGCTGCTCAGCCTCGCGGGAAAACGCAAGTAGGCCGCGGCCATTTCCAATTCAGGGCGCAGCGCTTGACGAGGGGATCGCCCGACATGGACTCCGGGACGAGGCAATTGTGCTTGCCGCCGAGGGCTTCCCGGCAGACGGGGGGATTTCGGGGGGGGCTTCAGAACTCGTAGCCGGGACGGCCGTCGCCGCAACAGAATTCCGCCGCCCGCAGGAGGTTCTCGGTGAGGGCGGCCACGGTCACCGGACCGACCCCGCCGGGCACGGGCGATACGTGGGAGGCGACCTCGCGAACCCCGGCGTCGACATCCCCGTGCAGCTTGCCCGCCTCATCGATCCGGGTGGCGACGTCGAAGACGGCGACGCCGGGCTTGACCATCTCGCGGGTGATCGAATACCCGGCCGAGCCGACGGCCGTCACCAGGATGTCGGCACTGCGGATCAGGCGTTCCTGGCCGGCCCGGGAGACGTGGCGGTGGCACCAGATGGCGGCCGCGTTGCACATCCGGCCGCCGAGCATGTGGAGGATGGGCTTGGCGGTGATGTCGTTGCGGCCGACGACGACGGCCTGCCGGCCCTCGGTCTCGATGCCGTAGAAGGCGATCATCCTGCGGACGGCCAGGGCTGTGCAGGCCAGGAAGGGGAGCCTGTCCTGCTGGGCCCGGTAAAGCGCGGCGATGGCCTCGCGGCCGACCCCGTCGACGTCCTTCTCCGGGGCGATGGCGTCGAACAGGTCGAACTTGTTGGTCCCGGCCGACTCGTGGTCCTCGATGCGCGCGGGCAGCGGCAGCTGGATGAGGATGCCGTGGACGGCGGGGTCCCCGCTCAGGCGTCCGATCTCGGCCTTCAGGCCGTCCGAGTCGATCTCCGCGGGGAAAAGGTGGAGATCGGCACGCATCCCGAGCGCCTCGCAGGCCTCGGTCTTCTTGCGGATGTAGCGCTCGGAGGCCGCATTCGCGCCGACCTGGACGATGGCCAGGGCCGGGACGACCCCGTGCCGCTCGATGAAACGGGAGACTTCGTCGCGCAGGCGGACCGTGATGCCATCGGCCACCGGTTTGCCGCGCATGATGACGGCCTGGGCTTCTGTGCGTTCGGGCGGTCTGTTCATAGGGATGTCCACGAGGTCCCGGCCCCCTTCTCCCTCGCCGCGGATAATAGTTCCCGGCGGCGGGGAAGTCAAGGCGCGTACTTGGCGACGAGAGCTTCGAAGCGGGGGTGTCCCCGGAGCGTCAGCCAGCGCGGGTCCATTTCCAGGAAAGGGCCGCTGAACCAACCCGACCTTGACAGCAGAAGCTCGATCTGGTCGACGGCCTTCTCGGCATCCCCCAGCAAGGTATAGATGTGGGCGAGGTCGATAACCCCCGGTATTCCGTAAACGGCGTCCTTCGACAGCGGAAGGAGCTCGACCCCGCGCCGGCCCTCGCGCACGGCGTCCTCCCCGCGGCCGAGCCCGGCGTAGGCAACACCGAGGGAGCTGTGGTAGCGGGCATCATCGGGAACGGCCCGGACCTCGGCCTCGAGCATCCGGGCGGCCTTCTCAAATCCCTTCCGGGCGCTCTCGGCGTCCCCGGCCGCAAGTTGCGCGACCGTTGAGAACAACACCTTCGGGGCGGCCTGGATCTTGATCCGGATCCATCCCTCGGGATCGGCTTCCATGCGCGCGATGGCCTCCGTGTATTGTCCCTCCATGGCTTCCTGCCAGAACCAGCACCACTCGGACCATTCGTGCTCCTCGGGAACGAACGGCAGGACCGTGCGCGTTTCGGCCAAGCCGGCCCGGCCCTTCCAGCTCCAGAGGGTGAAGACCTTGGTCAGATAGGCAAAGGCCTGATCCGGAACCAGGGCGATGGCCCGATCGGCCGCCTCATAGGCCTCGGGATAGCGACGCATCCACCAGAGGGTTTCGGCGAGGTCGACCATGGCCGAGCCGTCTCGCGGGCTGAGCGAGCTGGCGATCCGGTAGGCATCGAGGGACCTCTGCCAGTCCCCTCGAAGGCGGAACAGCTCTCCCAAGGCGGCCTGGACCTCGACGCTGTTGGGCAGGCCGCGCGAGGCGGCCTCGAACTCGGCCTGGGCGGCGTCGGTGTCACGCTCCACCCATAGGTGACAGTAGCCCGCCGCCAGATGGACGTCGGGCGAGTCCGAGGCCAACTCTCGGGCACGGTCAAGGGCCCGGCGGGCCTGATCGTGTCTCTGGACCGAAAGGTCGTAGCGGTAATAGATCAGGCGCGCGTGCGCCTTGGCCAGTTCGGCCCAGGCCAGGGCGAAGTCGGGATCGAGCTCGGTCGCGTCGTCGAAGTGACCGACGGCCTCGAGCCAGGTCGACAAATTGAAGTGGGGCTGGCCGGCCAGGAAACGGCCGCGTAGGAATGCCTGATACGCTTCCATGTTGTCGGTCGGCCGGGCCTCGAGGGCTTCTCCCCCTTTCTCGAGCAGGGTCAGACCGAGTTTTGCCACGACCGCTCGGGCGATCTCGGACTGGACGCGGAAGATATCGTCCATGGTGAACTCGTAGATCTCCGACCACAGGCTGGTGTCGTCGGCGACGCGGATGAGGGCCGGCGTGATGCGGACCCTCTCGGCGGCGTCCCGCGCCCGGGCCCATCGGACCGTCCCGGTGAGAAGGTATTTGACCCCGAGCTCGTCGCCGATCTGGCGGATGTCCTTTGTCGTTCCGGCATACTGGGCGGCGCACGCCCGGGAGACGACCGCCAGCCCTTGCAGCGAAGCCAGACGCCCGGTGATCTCGTCGGTGACGCCGGTGGCGAAGTAGGCGTCGTCGCCTGACCCCAGGTTCTCGAACGGCAGGACCGCGACCCGCTCGCCGGCAACAGCATCGCCGGGGGCGGGCTTTCGGGCTGCGGTCTGGCGTAGCCATAGGGACACGGCGGCGACCGTCACCAGCAGGACGACGGCGGCGGTCCAGGCGAGACGGCGGCGCCGTCGGGCCGCCGGGGCGGCCTGCGCGCCGCGCAAGCTCGGCTTGGCTAGCTCGCGCAGGCTGAAGGCCAGGTCGCTCGCCGACTGGAAGCGCTCATCGGGGCTCTTCTCGAGGCAGCGGCCGACGATGCAATCGAGCTCGGAAGAGATGTCGGTGCCGGAGAGGTCCAATTCGGGGACCGGGTCCTTGAGGATGGCCGTCATCGTCTCGGCCGTGGTGTCGCGGCGGAAAGCCCTTCGGCCGGTCAGCATCTCGTAGAGGACGCAGCCGAGAGCGAAGATGTCGGAGCGGGCGTCGGCGGGCTCGCCGCGCACCTGCTCAGGGGCCATGTAGCCGACCGTCCCGAGAACGGCCCCGGGCACGGTATCGGCGGGCTGGAGGGACAGGGTCGCGCCTCCCGCGGGCTCGGGCCGGGCCGTCTCGACGCGGGCCAGGCCGAAATCGAGGATCTTCGTCCGCCCGTCGCGCGTCAGGAAGATGTTCTCGGGCTTGAGGTCGCGGTGGACGATGCCGGCTCCGTGGGCCGAGGCCAGGCCCTCGGCGATGGAGGAGGCCATCTCGACGGCCCGCCGCCACGTCAGCTTCTCGCGGCCCAGCCGCTCGCGCAGGGTCTCGCCCTCGAGGAGCTCGGTGACGGCGTAGGCCGTCTCGCCCTCCCTGCCGAAATCGAAGATCGACAGGATGGCCGGGTGCGAGAGCCGCGCCAGGGCCCTGGCCTCGCGCTCGAAGCGGGCCAGGCGGTCGGGGTCGCCGGCCACCGCGGGGGGAAGCACTTTGACGGCCACGTAGCGCTGGAGCCGCTCGTCGCGTGCCCGGTAGACCTCGCCCATCCCGCCGGCGCCGAGCGCGACGACGATCTCGTAGGGCCCGAGCTTCGTTCCTGAGGGTATAGCCATCGACCCGCTGTCTTCATGCGGGATGATAGACCGCTCCTTGAAGGCGTGTCAAGGAGATATGCCGGCGGCCCTTACGGGAAGTGGACCGGCAGGACAAGGTCGCGCTCGGGATGGCCGCCGTCGTCCCGGCCGTCGAGGCCGGCGCTCCAGAGCAACCCCCTTTGCGGATCCCATCCGTAGGGGCGCCCATTGAAGGGATCACGGAGGTCCTCGGGGCCGAGCCCTTCGGGCCATTTCCCGGCTGAGCCCATGCCATCAACCTCCCCCCTGTCGCCGGGGAGATGAAACGCGGCCGACACCCGGACCAGGTCATAGAGGGCCCGGGTCAGGAACTTCCTTTCGACGGCCCTCTTCTGGCGGGCCGGGTCGAGCCCCTCGTAATAGAGCTTGCCCGAGGGATTCCAGAGCCACCACAGTTTCAGGCCCTTGAAGGACGGCGGGTCATCGCCGCGGCCCCCCCATCGGAATGGGGGAGAGGCGTCGAGGGCCAGCAGCCGTTCCAGGCTTTCGCGGAAATATTCGCGTGTCCTGTTCTTCTGCAGGAAAAGCTCGAAGGCGGCCTCCCGGAGCCGCACGAAGTTGGCCGGGCCGAGCTCCCGCGCCAGGAGGACATTGAGGGCCATGCGCGCCTGGTCGCCCCTCCGGCCCGGGAGGACCTCGCGGAAGGCCAGCTCGCTCTGCAGCCAGCGGTCGCCGCGCTCGACCCTCTCGGAAGCCCACAGGTACTCGCCCACGAGGGCGCCCCGGACGCTGAGGCGGGCGCGCGAAAGGGGCGGAAGAGCGTCGAGGATGGCGGCCGGGACCTCCGGCGGGCGGCCGGGCAGGCTCAGCAGGCCGGCCAGGGCCTCGAGTGCGGTTTCGACCAGGGCCCGCCCGAGGTTGTAGAAAAAGGCGCTCTGGGCCGAAGCGGCCAGGCGCTCGCCGAAGCGCAAAGCGGTCAGGAGCTCCTCGACGGCCTGGGCCCAGCGCCCGTCCTCGGCGTTGAGCGCCGACAGGGCGGCATGCCACCTGGCCGTGGCCAGGACGAAGGACTGCAGGGCGTAAGGCCGGTCCCACTCGACGCGGTAACCGAAATCGGCGACGGTCTCGTGGCGGATCATGCGCCCGTACCGCTCCAGAAGGACGGACAGCCGCGAGCGGAGGCCGGTCAGGCGCTCGCGCTCGTCCCGCAGGAAGGCGGGCCAATCGCGCTCGGGCGGCCTCGGGAAGGGGATGTCGGCGATCAACTGCCAGTAGCGTCCGCCCAGGGACCGGGTGCGCGGCGGGATCTGCCACGACAGTCGCTCGACGCGCTGGAGGCGGGCCAGCAGCTCGCGGTACTCGGCGACCTTGGGTTCGATGTCGAGGCCCGCCGATTCGGGCTCGCCGAGGAAAAGGAGCCAGAAGGCGCCGTTCGAGGCCTCGAGCGACGATGGCGGCAGGTCGCCTTCGCCGAAGGCGGCCGTGGCGGCGCGCTTGTCGAACCGGTTGAGGGCGACGACGACAAGAAGGAGAGCCAGGCCCGCGAGAAACGCCCGGAAGAGGAATCTGGTCATGGTCCCTTTGCCCCGCTCATCCATTCCAGTCTAGGCGAAGCCCGGCCCCCGCGCAAGGCGCCGGCCGGGCCGGCCACGATGTTGGCCGCCGGGGGCGATTGCGGTATAGTATCCCCTCGAACGCGACCATGACCATGAGAGGGTGACATGGACACGCTGCTCATCGCCGGGCTGCTCATCGCCTGGCTCCTCGCGGCCTACCGGATCTACGGCGCCTACGTCGAGAGGAAGATCGTGCAGGCCGACCCGTCGCGGACGACGCCGGCCTGCGAGCTGCGCGACAACTGCGATTATTCGCCGGCCAAGAAGATCCTGCTCTTCGGGCACCATTTCTCGTCGATCGCCGGCGCCGGGCCCATCCTCGGCCCGCTGCTCGCCGTGCTCTACTTCGGGTGGCTGGGGGCCATCCTGTGGGTGGCCTTCGGCAGCGTCTTCCTGGGCGCCGTCCACGACTACACGGCGCTGATGACCTCGGTCCGCAACGGTGGCCGCTCGCTGGCCGACATCTCGGGCCGGACCCTCGGCGGCCGGACCAAGGTCGTCTTCTCCATCTTCCTGTGGTTCGCCCTGACGCTGGTCATCGCCGTGTTCGCCGTGGTCGCCTCCCAGACGCTCGTCTCCCAGCCGGAGATCGTCATCCCGACCTTCGGGCTCATCCTGGTGGCCATGACATTCGGATGGGCCGTCTACCGGAAGGGCTTCAGCGTCGTCGCCGGAACGGCGCTCGCCCTCCTCGTGCTGGCCCTGCTCATCTGGGTCGGGGAGCTCCTGCCGGTCACCCTGCCGGCCTCGGTCCTCGGGCTGCCTCCGGCCACGGTCTGGTTCTTCGCCCTGCTCGTCTACAGCTTCTTCGCCTCGTCGTTGCCGGTCTGGTTCCTGCTCCAGCCGCGCGACTACATCACGACCTGGATCCTGTTCCTCGGGCTGGGGATGGGCTATATCGGGCTCGTCGTGGCCCGGCCGGCGCTCAACGCCCCGGCCTTCACCGGGTTCTCGAGCCCCGGAGGTCCGCTCTGGCCGATGCTGTTCGTCATCGTCGCCTGCGGGGCCATCTCGGGGTTCCATTCGGTCGTCGCCGGCGGGACGACCGCCAAGCAGCTCCCCGACGAGCGCAGCGGCAAGCTCATCGCCTTCGGCGGGATGCTGACCGAGGCCGCCCTGGCCGGGCTGGTCGTGCTGATCGCCGCGGCGGCCCTCATCTGGGACCCGAGCAAGGTCCCCTCACCGTTCGGCTTCCAGCACCTGATGACCACGGGCGATCCCATCCGGGCCTTCGCCACCGGCTACGGAAAGCTCATCGACTCGCTTCCGGCGCTGACGCTCAACATGGGGCTGTTCTTCGGGATGATCATGCTCAACGCCTTCGTCCTGACGACCCTCGACACGGCGGCCCGCCTGGGTCGCTTCATCCTATCGGAACTGCTGGGCAAGAAGGCGCCCGTCTTCAACAACCGCTGGGCGGCCTCGTTCTTCATGCTCATTCTGGCCGCGGTGCTGGGAGCCAGCGAGGGCTACAAGGCCATCTGGCCGGTGTTCGGGGCCTCGAACCAGCTGGTGGCCGCCTTGGCCCTGATCGTCGTCACCTCGTACCTGGTGGCCATGAAGCGGCCGCGAAAGGCGACCCTCTACCCGGCCCTGTTCATGCTGGTGACGACGCTCGCGGCGCTCATCTACCAAGGCATCGGCTATCTCAAAGCGGGGAGCTGGCTGCTGGGCGGGATCAGCCTGGTGCTGGTCGCCCTGGCCGGGCTGATCGCCTCGGACGCCCGCAAAGCTCTGCTTGTCAAATAACCGACGCGCGCACTGCCGCAAAAAGGAGACATTCATGTTGACTCGATCCAAGGTCGCTGTCCTTTCCCTTCTTTTAGCCCTTGCGTCCGGACCGGCCCTGGCCGGGGCGGACGCGCCTCCCTTGGCCCAGCAACCCTCTCTCAGTCAAACCCAGATCGCCTTCGCCTACGCCGGCGACCTGTGGCTCACGAGCCGGCAGGGCGGGCCGGCCCGCCGCCTGACGACGGGCGTCGGGATCGAGTCCGATCCCCGCTTTTCGCCCGACGGGGCCCTGATCGCCTTCACCGGGCAGTATGACGGGAACGTCGATGTCTTCCTCGTCCCGTCCGAAGGTGGAGTTCCCCGACGGTTGACCCACCATCCGGGCGCCGACGAGGTCGTCGGCTGGACGCCGGACGGCCGCCGGATCGTCTTCCGTTCGGCCCGGGCCAGCTTCGTCGGCATCCCAACACTCTATACGGTAGGCCTGGAGGGCGGCTTCCCTGCGGAGCTGCCCCTCCCGACGGCCGTCTCCGGCTCCTTCTCCCCCGACGGTGAGCGCCTGGCCTACGTGCCGACCATGCAGTGGCAAAGCTCTTGGAAAAGGTACCGGGGCGGCCAGACGACTCCCGTCTGGATCGTCTCCCTCGACACGCTCGCGGTCGAGAAGATCCCGCGCGAAAACTCCAACGACTCGAACCCGATATGGATCGGCGACAAGATCTACTTCCTCTCCGACCGCAACGGGCCGGTGTCGCTGTTCGCCTACGACCTGGCGACGAAAAAGGTTTCCCAGGCCCTGGCCAACGACGGCCTCGACTTCAAATCGGCCTCGGCCGGGCCCGGCGGCATCATCGTCGAGCAGTTCGGCGCCCTCCATCTCTTCGATACGGCCTCGGGGACGGCCCGGCCGGTGTCCGTGTCGATCGACGGCGACCTGCCGGAGGTCCGGCCGCGCTACGTCAAGGCCGGAGACCGCATCGCCGCCGGCGGCATCTCCCCGAACGGGGCCCGGGCCGTGTTCGAGGCCCGCGGCGAGATCCTGACCGTTCCGGCCGAGAAGGGCGACATCCGCAACATCACGAGAACGACCGGGGCCATGGAGCGCAGCCCTGCCTGGTCGCCCGACGGCACGTCGATCGCCTACTTCTCGGAAGAGTCGGGCGAATACGCGCTCCACATCCGCGACCAGAGCGGCCAGGGCCCGGTCAAAAAGATCGGGCTCGGCGAGCCGCCGTCGTTCTTCTACCGCCCCCTGTGGTCGCCCGACGGCAAGAAGATCGCCTACAACGACAAGCGCCTGAACCTCTGGTACGTCGATATCGCCAAGGGCTCGCCCGTCAAGGTCGACACGACCCATTACTTCAACCCCGGGGTGCCCTTCGAGTTCGAATGGTCGCCCGACAGCCGGTGGCTGACCTACTCCAAGCAGCTGCCGAGCCACATCTTCGCCGTCTTCGTCTATTCGCTGGAGGAGGCCAAGGCCCATCAGGTCACCGACGGGATGAGCGACGCCCGGTTCCCGGCCTTCGACAAGAGCGGCAAGTACCTCGTCTTCGCGGCCAGCACCGACGTCGGGCTGACGCCCGGATGGCTGAACATGGCCAGCATGGAGCGGCCCGTCACCCGGAGCGTCTATCTGGCCGTCCTGCGCAAGGACCTGCCTTCGCCGCTGGCCCCCGAGAGCGACGAGGAGAAGCCCAAGGAGCCCGAGAAGAAGGAGCCGGCCAAGGCCGCCGCGAAGAAGCCGGCGGCCGTCGAGGCAAAGGACACGGAAGCGGCCGTCGAGTCGGCGAAAGTGACCATTGACTTCGACGGACTCAACCAGCGCATCCTGGCCCTGCCCATCCCGGCCCGGAACTACCTCGGCCTCGAAACGGGCAAGGAGGGCATCCTCTTCATCCTCGAAGGCCCTCAGCTCGACGCGGTCGCGGGCGGGCCGCCGACCCGCGTTCTTCACAAATTCGACCTGTCGACCCGCAAGCTGGACAAGTTCCAGGACAACGTCTTCGGGTTCACTGTCTCAGCTTCGGGGGAGAAGATCCTCCTCCGGCAGGGGCCGCAGTGGCTCATCCTGCCGACCGCCGGCCCGGCCGAGCCCGGCAAGGGCGTCCTGAGGACGGCCGAGATGGAGGTCTACGCCGAGCCCCGGGTCGAGTGGAAGCAGATGTATCACGAGGTCTGGCGCATCGAGCGCGACTTCTTCTATGATCCCGGCCTTCACGGGCTCGATCTGGCGGCCGCGGAAAAGAGATACGCCGCTTACCTCGAGGGCGTCGCCAGCCGCCAGGACCTCAATTACCTCTTCGAGGAGATGCTCGGCGAGCTGACCTGCGGGCACGTCTTCGTCGGAGGCGGCGACCTTCCCGATGTCAAGAGGGTCGGCGTGGGGCTGCTCGGGGCCGACTACAAGATAGAGAACGGCCGCTACCGGTTCGCGCGGGTGTTCGATGGCGAGAACTGGAACCCGCAGCTGCGGGCGCCGCTGACCCAGCCGGGCGTCAATGTCGCCGCCGGGGAATATCTCTTGGCCGTCAACGGCCGGGAGGTCACGGCCGACGAGGAGGTCTACGCGTTCTTCGAGGCCACGGCCGGCAAGCAGACCCTCCTCAAGGTCGGACCGTCGGCCGACGGCAAGGGGGCCCGCGAGGTGACCGTCGTCCCGGTCGGAAGCGAGGGCGGGCTGCGCAACCTGGCCTGGGTCGAAGGCAACCGCCGCAAGGTCGACGAGCTGAGCGGGGGGCGGCTGGCCTACGTCTGGCTGCCGGACACGGCCCAGGGAGGGTACACGAACTTCAACCGCTACTACTTCGCCCAGGTCGGCAAGGACGGGGCGGTCATCGACGAGCGCTTCAATCAGGGCGGGCTGATCGCCGATTACATCATCGATTACATGCGGCGGCCGCTGATGGGCTATTTCGCCTCGCGCGACGGGGCCGATTACATCACGCCGGTCGGCTCGATCTACGGGCCCAAGGTCATGATCATCAACGAGTACGCCGGCTCGGGCGGCGATATGATGCCCTGGCTCTTCCGGGCGGCTGGAATCGGCCCGCTGGTCGGCACGAGGACCTGGGGCGGCCTGGTCGGCATGGCCGGGGCGGCGCCCCTGATGGACGGCGGATTCACGGGCGCGCCGCAGAGCGGGTTCTGGAACCCCAACGGGACCTGGGACGTCGAGAACCACGGCGTCGACCCGGACATCGAGGTCGAGATGGACCCGGCGGCCGTCCGTGCAGGGAGCGACCCGCAGCTCGAAAAGGCGGTCGAAACGGCCTTGGAGCTGCTCGAGAAGAACCCGCCGCCGAAGCACAAGAAGCCGGAGTACCCCAACTACCACAAGAAGCGCTGAGAGAGCCGTGGAGGGATGATGAGGAAGCACGTACACGCGGGCGTTTGGCTGCTCTTGGGGATCATGTGCGCCGCGACGGCAGCGGACGCAGGGATCGGCGCCGGAGCGCGTCCGGACGTCATGACGGCGTCGCGCGAGGACGGGGGAGCGGGGGAGCCTGCCCGGCTGCCCTGGCCGACGGCCGCCCTCGGCAAGCTCTATCTGCCGTTGGGGCTCCAGTTCTTCATGGACGCCGCGGAGGCCAGGGGCAAGATGGCGGCGTTCGGCGAGCCGGATTGCGACGAGACCGCCTGTCGATGGCAAAGCCCTAACGAGGCCGGCACGGCCTTTTTCGATCAGATCTACGGCAACGGGCAGCTGGTCGGCTTCAAGCTCGACTACATCCTGATGAAGGACGTCGGGATGACCTACGCCGCCGACCTGAAGAAGCTGAAGGAGGCCGTCCAGGGCGAGGACTGGATCTTCGTCGACCGGCGGGACCTCCTCGAGGCCCGCTCTCCCTATTTCGAGGATTTCGCGGCCGACTGCCGCGAGTCGCGCCTCCAGGTGAAATGGCGCGAGGGCGAGCACTCGGTCTTCATCACCATGGAGATGTCGATCCGTTGAGAAGGGGGCGAGCCATGGATAGACGCGATTTCGTCAAGACCGTGGGCGCGGCCTCGCTGGCCGTGCCTCTGGCGTTCTGCGGGAGGGGAGGCGGCCGGAAGCGGCCGAACATCCTGTTCATCATGGCCGACGACCACGCCTCGCAGGCCATCGGCTGCTACGGCAGCCGGATCAACCGGACCCCGAACATCGACCGCATCGCGGCCGGCGGCGTGAGATTCGACAACTGCTTCTGCACCAACGGCATCTGCGCCCCGAGCCGGGCGGTCATCCTGACGGGCAAGCACAGCCACCTCAACGGGCTGCGCGACAACGCCGCGGCCTTCGACGGCGCCCAGACGACCTTCCCCAAGCTGCTGATGGCCGCCGGCTATCGGACGGCCATGCTCGGCAAGTGGCACCTCAAGAGCGAGCCGACGGGCTTCGACCACTGGAACATCCTGCCGGGGCAGGGCGACTACTACAACCCGGAAATGATCGACGCGGGTGGGCGCCGGCGGCACGAGGGATACGTCACGGACCTGCTCACCGACTGGGCCATCGAGTATATGCGGGAAGGGCGCGATCCGGAGCGGCCTTTCCTGCTGATGCTCCACCACAAGGCCCCCCACAGGAACTGGCAGCCGGCCGGGCGGCATCTGGGCCTTTACGACGAGACCGACTTCTGGGAGCCGCCGACCCTGTTCGACGACTACGCGACCCGGTCGCGGGCCGCGGCCGAGCAGGAGATGACCATCGCCGAGCATATGATCCTCGACTACGACCTCAAGATGGGGGAGGCTCCCGCGCGGCTGAACGAAGCGCAGCGCGCCGCCTGGGAGGCGGCTTACGGGCCCAAGCGCGAGGCCTTCGTGCGGGAGAACCCGCAGGGCGAGGCCCTGGTCCGCTGGAAGTACAAGCGCTATCTCGAGGATTACCTCGGGTGCATCGCCTCGGTCGACGAGGGCGTCGGCCGCGTCCTGGACTATCTCGAGGAGTCGGGATTGGCGGAGAACACCCTGGTCGTTTACACCTCGGACCAGGGCTTCTTCCTCGGCGAGCACGGCTGGTTCGACAAGCGGTTCATGTACGAGGAGGCCCTGCGCATGCCGTTCGTCGCCCGGTGGCCGGGGCGGGTCGAGCCGGGCTCGGTCTGCGCGGAGATGGTCCAGAACCTCGATTTCGCGGAGACCTTCCTGGACGCGGCCGGCGTCGAACGGCCGGCCGAGATGCAGGGGCGGTCGTTCCTGCCGATCCTGCGGGGGCGGACGCCGCGAGACTGGCCCGAGTCCATCTATTATCATTACTACGAATACCCCGCCGTCCACATGACCAAGAGGCATTTCGGGGTGCGGACCGGGCGCCACAAGCTCATCCGCTTCTACCACGACATCGACGCCTGGGAGCTCTACGACCTGGAGAGGGACCCGCTCGAGGTCAACAACGTCTACGGCGACCCGGCCTACGCGGATGTCGTCGCGGAGCTCAAAGGCGAGCTGGCCCGCCTCCAGGCGCTCTACGGCGACTCGGAGGAGCTGGCGCGGGAGATGCTGGCCCGCGACCTCGCGAAATAGGCCCGACGCGCCGCTGCCGCCCCTGCCGTTCCGATGCCCTTCACGGCTGAACGCGAAGGTTCGGCTCCAGGTCTGTCAAAAAGATCCGGCTATCCGCCGGGGGGTGTCGGACAGGGCGAGCCGGCCGGGAGGGAGTCACTCGTACCGAAGGCTATCCACAGGGTTACGGAGAGCGGCCTTCGCGGAGAGATAGAGGATCGTCAGGAACGCGATCAGGAGGGAGACCAGCCAGGCCAGAATAAAGTAATGGGGGGCGATGGCGATCCTGTAGGCGAAATTCGAGAGGACCCGGGTCATGGCGAAAAGGACGATCGGCCAGGCGATGGCGTTGGCCAGGGAGATCAGCACCACGAAGTCCATGGTCGTCATGAGCATGATCCGGCCGGCTCCCGCGCCCAGCACCTTGCGGATCCCGATCTCCTTGACCCGGAGGCTCAGGGTTATGGACGTCAGGCCGTAGATCCCGAGACAAGCCAGCAACACGCTCAGAACGGACGCGTACCGGATAATGGAGCTCCAACGTTTTTCCCCCGCGTAGAGGCCTTCCAGCCCCTCATCCTGAGTGAACCCGACGAAAGGCTTGTCCGGGCTGACCTGTTTCCAGGCGGACTCCAAGGCTCTCAGGGATTCCTGAAGACGGTCCGCGTCCACGCGGACGATGATCCTGCCGAAAGTGTTCCGTCGAGCCGAAGGGCCCTCGCCCACATAGAGAACCATGGGCTCGATGCCGGATCTCAAGGACCCGTAGTGGCAATCCTTGACGATTCCGACGACACGGCGGTCATAGGGAAATCCCCTGGAGGGAGCTCCCAGGGGCTCGCCCATCCGGAAGTCGGGACCCAGTTGCGCGGCGAACGTCTCGTTGACGATGAGGACGTCGCCGTCGGCACCCGGCTCCGGCAGGAATCCGCGGCCTTCGACGATATCGAGCTTCATCGTCGCCAGGAAGTCGCGGTCGACGCGATTGAACCGATAAGGGATCTTGCGCCCGCCGACCTCCAGAGTGGAGCCCGGAAGGAAGAGGCCGAACTCCCTGTTGCTGGCCGTCACCCCGCGGACGAGGTTGTGGGCGGAGACCGCGTTCCGGAAGCGCCGGAAAAGCCTTTCGGAAGCAAGCGGCTCGTTTTCCTGTGTCGCCACGACGACCAGGCCGTGACTGTCGTAGCCCGGGTCCTTGGTCGTCATGAACGTCACCTGCTTTTCCAGCATGAACGCCGAGATCCCCAGGGCCACCGAAAGGGCGAACTGGAACACGACGAGCGCCTTGGTCAGCGTTGTCCTTCCCCCGACCTTCCATTTCCCCTTCATGACGTCCACGGTCCGGAACGAGGCCATGATGACGGCCGGGTAAATCCCCGCGAGGGCGCCGGTGACGATCGCTACGCCCGCCAGCGACAACCAACGGGCCCCTCCGAACAGATAGGCCAAGGACAGCTGCTTTCCGGAAAGGACATTGAACCGGGGGAGCAGGAGCTCCGCGAAAAGCAGGGCCATGAGGATCGAGAAAGAGCTGATGACGAGCGTCTCCGTTCCGAACTGCCTCAGAAGCTGACCTTTCCGCGCGCCGATAGCCTTCCGTACGCCGACCTCCACGGCCCGCAGCGAGGACGAACCGACGGACAGGTTGATGAAGTTGACGCAAGCGATAAGCAGGACGACGGCGGCGATAGCCGCGAGAAGAAACGAAGTCGACAGGCCGGGCGTCCCCGCGAAACGGGCGTCGAGATGGATGGCGGCAATATTCTGAAGGCCGAAGCTGAAGGGATCATGGCCGTCTTCGATCCCCCTGTCGATCGCGGTCCCGAAGTGCTGCCGGCAGAAAGCGTCCAGCTTGGGACCGGCGTCCTGGGCGGTCACGTTCGGCCGGAGCTGGACAAAGAGCGGACAATACCACCTCTGCCAATCGGCCAGGATCTCAGGATCGCCCGTTTCGGCCGGGAGATTCTCGAAGGGGATGAGGACGTCGAACCGGAGAGACGAGTTGGGAGGGACGTCCCGGGCCACTCCGGTCACGACATAGTCCTGGCTCCCGCGGCCGTAGAGGATGGTCAGCGTCTGCCCGAGGGGATCGTCGGCGCCGAAGTACTTGGCCGCGTGGGCCTCGGTCAGAACGAGCCGATGCATGTCGGAGAGGGCCGTGCCCGGATCGCCGGCGACTAGGGGGAACGAGAACATCTCCAGAAACGAAGGATCGACCATCGTCAGGGTCTCGCCGAAGAGGTCGTCGCCGCGCCGGACGGCTCCCTGGCCGCTGACGAAGCGGGTCTGGCGGACGATCTCGGGGACCGATCCGACGAGCTCCGGACCTACGGGGGGAGGGATGAACTCCTGAACGCTCGTTTCTTTGCCGGTCTTTCTATCGTGATGGACTTGGATGACCCGGAAAAGCTCGTCCCGCCGCTCGTGGAAGCGATCGAAGGACAGCTCGTCGGCGACGAACAGGAAGATCAAGAGGCAGGCGGCCATCCCCAGGGACAGGCCGAAGATCTTGATGAACGAAAGCCCCTTTTGCCTGAGGATGTGGCGGACGCCTGTTTTCAGGTAGCTGGCGAACATCCCGATCCCTTATGGATCCTATCGCAAGAACCGTGCCAAATCCACTCAGGCGAAGGCTGCGAGTGGCGCGTCCCCGCACTGTCCGCTTCGGAACGTTCCTTATCCGTTTTCGGACAGTCCGTGGCGGGGCCGGCGGTCCGCGGCCAAAAGAAAGGGCGCCGGGCCCCCGGCCGGCATGCTGGACGGGGACTCGCGGCGCCTCGGGTTGTCGGGCGGCCGGTTCAGGCCAGGACGCGGACGCTCGTGACCTCGGTCGTCACCGTCGGATGGTCGCCGGGGCTGGCGATGACGCCGGCCGAGACCATGGCGTTGGCGATGAGGTTGACCCCGGCGAGCGTCAGGAACGCGGCCAGGGCGATGACGGCGAGCTTGCCTCGGAGTCTCATTCTATCCTCCCTTTTCTCTTAAAATCGCATTCTGTCCACTCATAATGTAAGACGATGAAAAGGAGCGAAAGGTTTCACGCCGGCCTCAGCCCCAAGCCGCGTCGATTCCTTCGGGAGACGGCGGGCATACGTTCCGATCCGGAAGTGTCCGGAGAGGTCCCATTCTCAAGGCGAGAATATAATGGCGGTGCGAGCGTTGTTCTTATGTAGAAGTCGACGGCGACTAGGCCTCTGGGTCTAACCAGAGCAGGCTCTTGACATTGCCTTAGGGAGGAACCATAATGAAACCAGAAAGAAACCATTTGGGTGAGTCCATGGCCACGAACTTTACTCTGAAGAACATTCCCGGGGACCTTTATCGGAAGGTCAAGGAAAGCGCGGACAGGAACCAGCGGAGCGTCAACGGCGAGATCATCTCCATCTTAACCGCGGCGACAAGCCCCAGCCGCGTGCCCGTCGATGAGATCCTTGCCAGGGCGAGGTCCCTGCGGGGGCGGACGCAGGGCCTATTGACAGATGAGCTGTTCGACCAGGCCAAGAGGGACGGGCGGCCGTGATCGTCGTCGACACGAACCTCATCGCCTGCCTGTTCATCGAGGGCGAGCGCAGCGCGGAGGCAGAGAAGGTCCTGGCGACGGATCCGCAATGGTCCGCGCCCCTTCTCTGGCGAAGCGAACTTCGCAGCGTCCTTGTCAAGTGCGTCCGGAACGAACTGCTCGAAATACGCGATGCGTTCCGGATCATGGCCGAGGCGGAATCGCTGATGTCCGGGAGCGAGTACGCTGTGGCTTCCGCGGACGTGCTGGAGCTGGCGGCTTCGACAACGTGCTCGGCCTACGACGTCGAGTTCATCGTCCTGGCCCGGGAGGCGGGAGCGCCCCTGGTCACGGTCGACAAGGCCCTTTTCGCGGCCTTCCCCGAGACGGCCGTCTCCCCGCGCCGCTTCCTGGCCTCCCGGAAGCCCTGAGGCTCGCAGTTCAAGGAGAGCTTGACAGAAGAGCGGTTTTACGCCAATATGAAGTTAGAAAATAAGATAATTAGAATATCCAACCATCTTGATGGGTATTCGGAGGATTTTCGTGGAAGAACTCGTCAAAGTGAGACAAAAAGGCCAGCTCACGCTTCCTTTATCTATGAGGAAAAAACTCGGGATCACCGAAGGGAGCGTCGTCATGTCCAAGATCGTCGATGACACCATCGTCCTGATCCCACAGGACATGGTCGACCGTGACCAGGCCTGGTTCTGGAAGGACAGGTGGCAGAAGCTCGAGGCCGAGGCCGACCGCGACATCTCCGAGGGCCGAACCAAGACATTCGAGACCGTCGAGGATCTTTACCATGAGATCGAAGGGGCCGCTCAGGCTGACCCTGACCGAACGGTTCAGAAAAAGCGCGATTGAGCTCGAACCGGACCTCCGGAAAAAATTGAAGAGGCAGCTGGAGCTCCTGGTCGGGGATCCCCGACATCCATCCCTGCGGGTCAAAAAGATCAAGGGCACGGGATCGATCTTCGAAGCCCGGGTCGACCGGGATGTCCGGTTCACTTTCGAATACGGGGGGAAGGACGAGATTATCCTGAGGGTCGTCGGCCCCCACGACCCGACGCTGAAGAAGCCCTGAAGTGATTTTTTATTTTCTTTGAAGCCGCTTCGTCCGGCGATCAATCCGGATGGTCATCTATCGCTTTCTCCCTCGCGGAAACGTCCCTATTTTTGGGCTGAATGCGTGAACTTTCTAAGCTGAGACACGGGCAGGTGGAGAAGGCCGGATCGCAGAGGTGCGCCCCGATAGCCCAATCCAGGAGCCTGGATGATCTCGCGGAGCTGCTGCTCGCGTTCATGATCGAGAGCCACGGGGGCCGAACGAGCATCAAGATGCTGCTGGAAGGCCTCGAGCGTCGGATCATCATGGACATCCTCCTTAAGTGCGGGGGGAATCAGGCCCAGGCGGCGCGGTTCCTGAACATCAAGACGACGACCCTCGGGGAGAAGATCAAGAGATACGGCATTCTCACGGAGATCAAGCGATCCATCTCCCCGAAAAAACTCTTCCTGAACCGGCTTATTCTCCGAGAGCAGCGCGCCAACCAGCGTCCCTTCCATAGCGCCGGCATGCCTTGACAGATACACGCGAGCCCGGCGACGCTCCATCCCAAGTTATGGATAAGGTTCTATACGTGCGGCGCGGATATCCAAGCGTACGTTCGTCGACGAAAAGTTGACGTTCCTTAACACGTAGATAACAAAAGAACAACAAGACCAAGCGGACTTGGCATGAATGCCGCAATCCCGCGTATCGCCATGGATAAACCGACGGCTACAACGAATGAAGCGCTGTCAACTGCAGAGGATTAGCTCATTCATGGCGCAGGAGGTGATGGAGACACAGCCGATAAACAAGGCACCGATCAGGCGAGGATCGAAAAGAAGCTCGCCAGGCTGGCGGCTCTTTCCCGCGCACATGGGCGCCGGAACGGCCGCCGAGGTTTCGGATTTGGATCTTTTGATATTGAGGAGGAAAAGCGTGAGAAAATCGCTCATCGCTCTGTGCATCCTGTTCCTTTCCGTCTCCGCCTTCGCTCAGGTCCGGACCGGCAACATCTACGGCAAGGTCGTCGACAACGACGGCAACCCCTTGCCCGGCGTTTCGGTCACCCTGACGG
>Ga0209163_1001754_pt1:5000-21384 | contig 21384 bp, 18 predicted proteins | sample MTBAKSrepl2MetaG_FD_187457 | JGI IMG/M metagenome (GOLD analysis project Ga0209163, IMG submission 187457) | Enrichment culture microbial communities om Arthur Kill intertidal strait, New Jersey, USA, that are MTBE-degrading - MTBE-AKS2 (Arthur... | ecosystem: Environmental > Aquatic...
AAGGAAAAGCACCCGTAATTCCCCATGGAACCGGCCCTTTTCACGGCGCCGTCTTGAAAGGCGTACTCGGAGCCGACGGCTTGAGCTGCATCTTCCATGACTTCCAGGCCATATTCCCTCGCCAGTTCGAGGATCGGTTCCATGTCCGCGCACTGACCGTAGAGATGGACAGGCATGACCGCCTTCAACCTGGCTCGCTGATCTTTGTCCATCCCGGCAAGCGTGGTTTTCAGTTTGGACGGATCCATATTGAATGATTCCGTTTCGATATCGATGAAGAGCGGCGTTGCTCCCACCCTGGCAATGCACCCCACGGTGGCGAAGAAGGTGTAGGGAGTCGTGATCACAAGATCACCAGGTCCAATACCCGCCGTCATCAGGGAGGCAAGAAGGGCGTCGGTGCCTGAGGATACGCCCACGGCGAACCGACACTGACAGTACACAGCGATTTTGTCCTCCAGTTCCTTGACTTTGGGCCCCAGGATGAACTGCTGGGAATTGTAAACCTCTTCCGTGGCCGCCATGACGGCAGGCTTGATCGACTCATATTGTTTCTTCAAATCCAGCAACGGGACCTTCATCACCTTACTCCCCTTTCTTGAACCATTCGCAAGAAGTCTTGTGCCGTTATCGTGAGGCCCAACCCTCGGTGGCAATCCGGCGCAAAGCGAGCCACACTAACACATCGCCTCTCTTGCCGCAAGCATTACCTATTCCACCACCTCCGACGCGCGAACCAAACGCGCCTCGCGCCTGACAAGCGGCAGACTTTGCTTGAGGAACGCTACGGTCTCGGGATGAGGGTGGGCGATGCCGATCGCCTTTCCTGATTGCTTCGAGATCGCCAGGAGCCGCTGCCATTGGAAGGTCATGGCTTCCCGGCTCAGCTCGTTGTCGAGAAAAACGTTTCTTTTTGCCGAGGAAACTCCCAGCCTGTGTGCCACGTCAAGGGCAACGGTTCGGCTCGTCGTTCGGCTGTCCACATAGTAAAGGCCTCTGCGCTTGAGCTCGTTCATCAGGATGCCCATGTTGCGCTCTGATACTGTGAAGCGGGAGCCCATGTGATTGTTGACGCCTCGGGCTCCGGGAACCCTTTTCAAATGTTCTTCCAAAAGCCTTTTGATTTCCTTTTCACTCATGCTGGTGAGGAGCGCACCCGGCCCTGCGTCCTCGTGGGGATAGGTTTCCGGCTCCATAGGCAGGTGGAGCATCACTTCGAGGTTTTTCTCGTGTGCCGCTTCTACGATTTTCCTTGTGAACGGCGCCATGGGTAACACCGACAGGCTGACGGCAAGATCGAGACCCATGAAGGACTTGGCCAGATCCAAGTCATAACCCAGGTCATCAATGATGATGGCAACCATCGAGGCGTTCTCCTGATTCGGCGATCCTTTCGGAGTCCTGTGATCGGGCCGGATCGTGACTCGGTGCGTGTAGTAAGCTCCTGCATAGACGTGCACCACCGCTTCACCATGGGAACCCTTTTCTGTCCGAAAACGCAAGCCGGGGGCCCGGGAAGAGAGCATCCTTTTCAGCTCCCTTTCAAACGTGGAGACGGATTCCTGTCGGGCCTCACGGATGAGAAGCGCCGTGAAATCCCATTCCGCCCGATCTCGATGCTTCGGCTGGACTTCCAGGAATACGATGTTCTTTTGAGGGACTTCCGCCCTGTACAAGCAGGTGTAGATCATCTGATCGATTCCGGCGATCTGCCTGCTCAACGGCGATGAACGCTCTTCAAAGGGCGGCTGGAAAGATTTTCCGCTCAGGAAGGCAAGGTAAAGCAAAGAGCCCAGGAAGAGAGCGGCAGCCCCGGAGAAAGCGACAAAGGACGTGTAAAAGGAGGGGCCGCGCTTTTTTCTTCCTTTCTTCTTACGTGACATTCAGGGAGCCGGGTCCGTGTCGGGCCGTAACCCTTGGTTCAAGACCCCATCTTCATTTGAGAGAAGATGTTCCACGTCTGAAGCAATTGGAGAGCACCCCGAACCTGGTTATCTTTCTCCACCAGCATCTTCACCCGCTTTTCCGTCTCTTTCTCTTCATCCGTCTTTTCGGGCTCTGCCGGCTGATCCTTTTCATTCTCCATATGTCCTTTCAGGTCTTTCTCCCTGATGACGCCCGCGGTTTCCTTGGCTTCTTCCTCAGGCGGGATGAATTTCATTTCAATATCCGGAGAAATCCCGCTGGCCTGAATGGAACGACCGCTCGGCGTGTAGTACATCGCCGTGGTCAACCTCAGCCCCGAACCGTCGCTGAGAGGAATAATCGTCTGGACCGAACCCTTTCCAAAGGTCTTGGTTCCCAAAATGAGTGCCCGCTTATTGTCCTGCAACGCGCCGGCAACAATCTCAGCGGCACTGGCACTTCCGCCGTTGACCAGAACAATGATGGGATACTTTCTTTCCGTCTTCTCCTTGTGGGCCGTGGCGTGCAGATCCTGCGAAGAGTCCCTGCCTTTGGTGCTCACAATCACCCCTGAGTTGACAAACAGATCGGAAACTTCAATGGCCTGAGAGAGGAGGCCACCCGGATTATTCCTCAAATCCAGAATCAATCCTTTCAGGGCGCCCTTTTCCTCGATCTTTTCCATCGCAGCGGATAAATCGTGCGCTGTCTTGCTCTGGAAATTGCTGATGCGGACATAGGCAATATCCGGGGTGAGGAGATAGGCTCGAACGCTCCTGATCGGGATCAGATCCCGGGTCACCGTGAACTCCAGAGGTTTATCCACTCCTTCGCGCATGACGGTGAGATCGACCTTGGTGCCCTTCTCCCCCCTGATGCTTTTGACTGCCTCGGGAAGGCTCATGTCCGCCGTGGGCTTTCCGTCTATTTTGATGATTTTGTCCCCCGCCTGAATCCCCGCCTTGTAAGCGGGAGTCCCCTCGATCGGTGAGACGACGGTCAGGAAATTGTCCCTAACGGTGATCTCGATGCCCACACCCGAGAAACTCCCCTTGGTTTCCATGAGCAATTCTTGATGTTCATCTCTGGTCATGAAAGAGGAGTGGGGATCAAGACTCTGAACCATTCCCTTGATGGCACCCTGAATGAGCTTCTGCGAGTCTTGAGGTTCAACGTAGCTCTTTTCGATTTGACGAAGAACTTCCGTGAAAAGCTCAATGTTTTTATATACTTCCCCCGTTCCGGCGGTAACGGATCTGGAATTTCCGTTAAAGAAGAGTATCATCCCTACCACAAGGGACAGAAGAAAGATTTCTATTGACAGCCTTTTGTTGTTTAGCCTCATGATTTCGCTCCTATTCCGTAAAAACCATCACTAATGATACCCTACCCGCTTCAGCATGGTCAATGAACTTTTAGCCACGTCAAGGGATCCAGATTTCCAGATCCCATCCTGATTTCGAAATAAAGCCTTGCGACCTTCTTTGAACCCTTTTGGCCGACTGAGCCGATCACATCTCCGGCTGCGACACTTTCTCCCTCCCGCTTGTCTCTCCGGGTGAGCTGGGCCGAAACGGTGTAACAGCGGGCGCCGTGGTTGATCACGATCACCTGACCATAGCCTTTCAGAGGACCGGAAAAATCGACCCTTCCGGGAAAGACGGCTTTGACATCCTCAGCCGCAGGAGCTTCGATCAGGATGCCTTTTGCTCCGTTGTGCCCCGCATCTTTGATGATCCTGCCCTGGAGAGGAAGGGGAAGCTTTCCTCTTGAGTCCTCAAAACGACCGGGCAACGGAACGGGTTTTTCCTCCCATTTCTTGTCGAGACTTACGAGGGTTTCCTTGAGGTTTTGAGCGGCCAGTTGGAGCTCCTTGACCGCGGTCTCGTAGAACTCCTTTTCCTTGTGGATTTTCATGAGCAGCACCACACGACGATCAATGTCCTCTTTCAGCGCCGTCATGCGGCTGCTCTCGGTTTTTTCCAGCCGGTCCAATTCAGCCAGTTTGTTCTTCACACCAAAAATCTCCTGCCGGTACTTTTGCTGCAAGGCCGCCATGGTGTGCATCAAATCCAGATCATCCTTCATGATCGCTTTCAGGTACTTGATCCTCTTTCTCAGGACGTCCAGTCCCTTGGCGGTTACAAGAAGCCTCGCGTATCCCCGCTTCGCGTACCGGTAGAAGGCATCCAGGCGACGACCGAGTCGGCCTTCCACCTCTCTCAGGGCGTTTTCGAGTTGAACCAGTTTAGCTTGCCCGTCGTTGAGTTCCTTCTTGATGCGGGACGCACTCTCTTCCAGTTCCCTCAAGCTTTTCCTCTTTCCCTCGATTTCCTTTTCCAGGAGAGTGAGATTCTGCAGGAGTTCCTGCTCCTTTTCCTCGAACTTCAGGAATTGCTCTCTTTCCCTGGAGAGGTCCTCCTCGATCCGCTCGATCTGATCTTCCCTGCTCGAGCTCTCGCCCCGCACTGCGGCACGGGCGGACAGAGAAGCGCCCGGCAGGGCCATCAAGAGAATTAGGAGGATGATGAACCTTTTCACGTGCGACTCTCCTGTGCAGCGGCCCTTTTCAAAACCGGAAGAATCGGCCGATGGCAACAAAGCTGCCCAGCAAGCCGAGCACGAGCCCCAGGAAAAGAATAAGGGCCACGTGTCCGCTGTTCAGAAAAATAACATCCATGAGGGGCAGCCCGAAAAGCTGTATCGTCCTGAAAGTGAAAAGGGAGTAAGCCGCGAAAAGGACCGACAAGGCAATGACCGCACCAAGAATTCCCTGCAGGGCTCCCTCAATCAGCAATGGGGTCTTGACGAACCAATCGGTGGCTCCGACGAGCTTGTAGATTTCAATTTCATCCCGGCGGGAGTAGATGGCCAGCTTGATCGTGTTGGTCACGATGAACAAGACGGCGACGCAAAGGAGTCCTCCCACAATAAGACCAAGGATCCTTATCATGTAGACAACCCCTTCAACCTGCTCCATCCATTGCTCGCTGTACTGGACTTCGTCCACCCCTTCCACTTTTTCCAGGGATTCTTTAATTTTCTTCAAATCCTCCCTGTTTAAATTTTCGTTTCTGAAAACGACCTCATAGGAAGCGGGCAGAGGGTTCTTGGTCATGCCCTCCAGCAGACCGGCCTGGGAGCCGAGGGTATCCGTCAAATCCCTCAAGGCTTTGTCTTTGGAGATGAATCCCTTGATCTCCGCGCCGGTTAATCTCTGGATAGCCCCTTTGACCTTTTCCTTTTTTTGTTGGTCCACCCCGTCCTTGAGATAAACCGACATGGACAGGGACTTTTCCCAGCTCTGAACCCAGTTGCTGAAATTCACGGATAGGAGGACGAAAGCGCCGAAGAGAAGGAGCGAAATGCAGATGGTGCCGGTGCTGATAAAATAGATGAGTCGATTACCGAGAATGCTCGTGAAGGCATGTTTGAAGTAATAGACCCAGAGCCGCAGTTTCTCCATACGTTCTTATTCGTGGACCATTCCATTGTGCAGGAAAATGATCCTCTGGTCCGTGTTTCTTAGAAGTTCCTTGTTGTGGGTGGCGATAACCACCGTGGTTCCCCTCAGGTTGATGCTCCGAAACAGAATCATGATGTCCCTCGTGATCTCCGGATCGAGGTTGCCCGTCGGCTCGTCGGCAAGCAGGATCAGGGGATCATTGATCATCGCTCTCGCAATGGCAACCCTCTGCTGCTCCCCGCCCGAAAGTTCCAGGGGGTATGCCTGTTCTTTGACCGCCAGCCCCACCGCCCTTAAGAGCTGGTGGGTTTTCCTTCTTGTGATCGTCCATTTCTCTCCCGTCACCTCGGAGGCAAGGGCCACGTTCTGAAAAACGGTCCTCCGGTTCAGCAGTTTGAAATCCTGGAAAACGAAGCCGATTTTTCTCCTCAGAAGATCGAGCCTTGATCCCCCGACCCGGCTCAGATTGATGCCGTTTATGAGGATTTGCCCCTCTGTCGGCGGTTCTGCACCGAACATGAGCCTCAGAAGCGTCGTCTTCCCGGCGCCGCTCGGACCCGTAATGAACACGAACTCTCCCTTGCGTATCCTCGCGCTCACATCTTTGAGAGCCGCATTGGCCCCGAAGAACTTTGAGACATGAAAAAGCTGGATCATGAATCTTGTCCGTTGCCGGTCGTCTGTTGTCTGTTGTCAGGCGCCTGCGGCGCCTGGGGTGAACGGACCACTCACAACAGACGACGCACACCGCTTTCAGTAGGTGCCCACGGCACGCTCGAGCCGGGCCCTTGCCAGGTTGTGATCGTATAGGGCCCGATAATAGTTCAGCCTGGCCTCAGCAAGAAGGGTTTGGGCATCGAGCAATTCGGTGATGGTGGTGACCTGGGCTTTGTACCTTTCCTCGTTTACCCGCAGATTCTCTTCGCCCTGGGTCACAGCCTTCTGGGTCGTCGGGATGTTCTTCTCAGCCGTTTCAAGACCCAGCACGGAATCCTTGACTTCAAAGCGGATGCCGTCTTCAACATCCAGTTTGGTCTGTATGAGCTGTCGCATCACGCTTTCCTGCTCTCTCCCGGCATAGTAGGTTTTTCCCCATTCCCAAAAGGTCCACGATAAAACCGCGAGAGCCTCCCAGTGGTTGGCGTCGTGAAAAGGACTGCCCGATACCGAAGGATCATCTCCCTCCTTGATGTATTCGTAGGTGAAGTTCACTTCAGGGTAGTACTTGCTCTTGGCCAGGCGGATCCGTTGGTCGGTCTGCAGAATATTGACATCAAGGATTTTGATTTCCGGCCGATTGGCCAACGCCGTTTCCACGTAGCCGTCATAGTCGCCCTTTACCGGGGAATAGGTGAGAATGTCCTCCAGCACGACGGGCGAGTTGACGGGTCTGGCCAGGATCGTATTGAATCGCGCACGGGCCACCATCCCGGCGTTCTTCGCCCGGATGAGAGCCTGTTCCGTGTTCGCAAGTTCCACCTCCGCCTTCAGCACGTCGTTGACCGGGATCATCCCCACATCGAAAAAGTTGCGCGCCACCTTGACGGTCCAGGTTCTCGTTTCCACGTCCTTCTCCGCAACTTCTACCGCCTTGTCCGCGGCCAGGACGGTGAAGTAGGTTTCCTTCACCTGGAGAACAAGGTCCAGTTTCTCCAGCTCGAATTCCAGTTCCGATTGATCGATCCCGAGTTCCGCCAGGCGGTAGTTGCTGATCAGCGCAAACCCGGTAAAAATCGGCTGTCTCACAAAACCGGTCCATCGATAATTGTCCTGGCTGCTCACTGCGATGTCACCGCCCTGGGCAAGGGTTGACCTGAAAGTCCTGGCTTCGCTCAGCCGGTTGTAGCTGTAATTGGTCCCCAATTTGGGCAAAAAATCCGCCCTCGCCTGTTTTCTGGCAAACTCGGCTTGGTCCAGTCGCTCCTGCCGTGCTTTAAGCTTGTAGCTTTTCTCAAGGGCCTCGGAGATGCTCTCCTTTATTGTCTCGACCCGTCTCGGTTCCTCTGCAGCGACGGAGATCGGCAGTTCGGCCATGAAGAGTAAAAGAAGTAGTCCGAGGAAAAAAACCGGGCGCCTCAAGCTCATCGCAAATCCCCCTTTTTCGTGGAAAAATCGATTTGTGTTTACCATAGCGCGCTTGGCTCACCAATGTCAATGGATCCGGCGTTTCATCCTTTTGAAACGCTATGGGTCGGAGATAGGTTCTTCATGCCCCAGAAGGACCATTCTCTCATGGGCCGCCTTCTTGCGATCTCGCTCCCAGGCTTCCCACTCCGACTTGAGCCGCTCCAACTCCTTTTCGAGGGTCTCTCTCCGCCCTTGTTGTTCCGCACCCGCAAGGGAGGAGCTTTCAGACATCCTGCTTCTTATCTCTCTCACCTTCTCTTTGATAGCGCGCATAGCGTTGAGAGCACGAAGCTCCTCTTCTGAAGGAACCTCCACCTTCCCGCACGTCTTTGAGCACCCATCGTGCTCTCGATTGCTCTTATCTTCCATACGCCTCCTCCTCCGCCTTTCTCATGGGACCACAGCTTACTCAATCGCCCGTCTTTGTCAATGTCGAGCCTCCCAAAAGTCTTGACATTTTAACCATACCTGGATAGTGTACTTTCTTAAGGCTCTCTGTATCCGGGCGGTGGCAGAAGCCTTTTATAAAAGCGCTCCGGGAATCCCTTCGGCATTCCCCTTTTGATTATCCATGCTAAAACACAGGAACGAGACCCCATGAAACTATCCACCCGAGGACGCTACGGTACGAGGCTCATGCTCGAACTCACAAAACATTACGGTCATGGGCCGGTGAGCATGTCCCAGATCTCGAAGAATCAGAACATCCCCATCAAGTACCTCGAGCAGCTTGTGATTCCTCTCAAGAAAGCCAACCTGATCACCAGCATGAGAGGGCCCAAAGGGGGACACATGCTCGCCAGACCGCCGGAGAAAATCAGCCTCTGGGAACTCCTCGAGTTGCTGGAATCCAAATTTACCTTTGTGGATTGCCTCAAGCATGAGGACGTCTGTGACAATGTGGCAAACTGCCCTGTGAGACCGGTCTGGGGCAAAGCCTTGGGCTTGATGATGAAGCATTTCAAGGAGACCTCGCTGAAAGACGTGCTCAAGATGGAAGAAGCCCGTCGAGCCTAGGTTGCCCCCTGGCCGACGGGGGCTGGATTTTTCGAGTCGCTCATGAAAATAACGGATCACCTCCACGGCTTTCTCTGGACGGACTACAGGGAAAACAATTCCAACACCTATCTCATCAACGGCAGCAAGAGGATTCTCATCGATCCAGGGCACGCGCATCTCTTCGGCCATGTGACGGATCAACTCGCAGGACTTTCCCTTAGGCCTGACGACCTGGATCTTGTCCTGATCACCCACGGCCACCCCGATCACATGGAAGCGGTTCGCCTTTTTTCGCGCCTGCCCGCCCGGATCGCCATGCACACGGCCGAACTCGATTTTGTCAGGAACCTGGCTCCTCATTACGGTGCCGCAATGGGAGTCATGGATTTCCAGCCTGCCTTTCTCCTGCAAGAAGGAGATCTGCGCGTCGATGATATGACGTTTCAGGTCCTGCACACACCCGGCCATTCCCCAGGGTCTCTTTGTCTTTACTGGCCTGAGAAGAAAGCGCTTTTTTCCGGCGATGTCCTCTTCAACCAAGGGCTCGGAAGGACCGATCTTCCCGGGGGGAACGGGGAGGCTCTCAAGGAGAGCATCCGCCGCCTTTCTCAGCTCGACGTGGAGTACCTCCTTCCCGGGCACGGCGACTGGATAGCGGGAGCCGATAAGGTGAAAGCCAATTTCGAGAGCGTTGAGAGCATGTGGTTCGGGTATTTGTGAGGATTGGAGTACTGGAGTGATGGAGTAGTGGCCAAAAGCTGAATGCTGATCGCTGTGGGCTGACCGCTGCGATTTGCAACGGGCCACTGACAAATGACGACGACGGCTCAATACCATGAAAAAAAGCCCCCACACTTCCGTCGATTTTGATCTTCGCCAACTGGAAATCTTCAAAACGGTCGTGGACCTCGGAAGTTTCTCAAAAGCAGGCGAGGCGGTGCACCTTGCCCAGGCTTCCGTGAGTGAGAGGATAGCAACCCTCGAGAACGCCGTGGGAGCAAAATTGCTGGATCGACTGGGAAGACAGGTTGCTCCTACAAGGCTTGGGGAACTCCTGTACAAGCATGCCCTTTCCATCCTCGACATGAAGCGCACGATCTGCCTCGAATTGGAGGACTTCCTCGGTGTCGGAACCGGCACGATCAATCTCGGCTGCAGCACTATACCCGGTGAATACATCCTCCCGAACGTCATCGGCCGCTTCGGTGAGCAATATCCCGACATCGCGGTTTCTCTGTTCATAGGCGATTCTCGTGAAATCCAAACCCGGGTCCTGGAGGGAAACTTTGAGCTCGGCGTGATCGGATCAAAGAGCTCGAGCCAAACCCTCGCCTCTCATGAGCTCTGGAGGGATGAATTGGTGCTTGCCGTGCCTGCCTCGCATCCCTGGGCGGAAAGGAAAACGGTCTCCCTGGAGGACTTGTCCAAGGAGCCCTACATTTCGAGGGAATCGGGCTCGGGGACCCTCAAAATGGTTGAAGAGTATCTTCAAAGGGCCGGAGGCGAAGGGATTGAATCGCTTCATGTGGTCGCTCGTTTCGGAACATCCACCGCGGTCAAGGAGGGAATCAAGGCAGGACTGGGGGTCTCGATTCTCTCGTCTCTGGCTCTGCAGACGGAGATCAAGGCCGGAATTCTCAAGACCCTCAGAGTAAAAGGACTGCGGATGTCTCGCCGCTTCTACCTTATCATGGACCGAAGAAGGACCGCTTCCCCTCCGTGCAAAGCCTTTGTCGACTTTCTGCTTGCTTCAACAAGACACCCCGACCTTTCCACACCCGCTCGGTGACTCTGCCTGAGCCAGGATGCCATGAAAATCGGTTTTTCCTTTGCCGGAGAAAGGCCTTATCGGAATTTCCTGTTTGAAATAAAGGCCGGCCTGCCCTATTTTAAAGCACAAAGGAGATCAATGAATGACCGAAACCCGGACATTCCGCCTCACCGAAACGGTTAAAGGAGCCGGCTGAGCTTCGAAACTGGCTCCAGGGGACCTGGACAAAGCGCTTTGCGGTTTGGAGTTGCCCACTGATCCTAATGTTCTCGTGGGTCTTGATCGGGCCGATGACGCCGGTGTTTACAAGGTCTCGGGCGATCTTGCCCTTATTCAGACGGTCGATTTCTTCACGCCCATCGTGGACGACCCCTATGGGTTCGGCCAGATCGCTGCGGCCAACGCATTGAGCGATGTGTATGCCATGGGCGGTGTTCCCAAGACCGCGATGAACCTGGTCGCGTTCCCCGCAAAGAACATGGACATTTCCGTTCTGCGCAAGATTATCGAGGGCGGGCTCGACAAGATGAAGGAAGCCGGCGTGGTTTTGGTGGGCGGGCACACGGTCGAGGACGATGAACTCAAGTACGGCCTTTCTGTAACCGGCTTCATTCATCCTGACCGGGTTTTGACAAAGAGAAATCTGAAGCCCGGAGATCGCTTTATCCTGACCAAACCTCTGGGAACAGGCATCATCACCACGGCCATCAAGGGAGGACTCGCTTCCAAGGAGATCACGGATCTCGTGACTCGGAGCATGGCAACCTTAAATAAGAGCGCCGCGGAGGTGATGACGGATTACCCTGTTCATGCATGCACCGATATCACCGGCTTCGGATTCCTGGGTCATCTGTGCGAAATGGTGGTCTGCTCCGGGTTCGGGGTGCGTGTGGTTGCATCGAGTGTGCCTCTTTTTCCGGAGACCTTGGACTACACGGCCATGGGAATGGTCCCGGCCGGCGCTTACCGGAACAGGGACTACAGGCTGTTCATGGTGGAATTCGCATCGAGCGTGGATCGATTGCTTCAGGATGTGCTCTTCGATCCGCAGACCTCGGGCGGCCTGCTCATTTGTGTGGCTCCGGAAAAGGCCGAGGATCTGCTCAAGGCGCTCAAGGCAAAGGGAGTTCAGGATTCTGCCCTGGTCGGCGAAGTGGTCGCCGAACCCAAAGGGAAAATTCTTGTGGAATAAACGTCTCACTGCAGAGATCGCCGAGACCGCAGAGGTGATGAGCCACAGACCCACACAGATATTTCGACCGGGCGACGTGCCCGGCCGAAAGTGTGTTGCATGTCAACTTCAAGAATCATCTCTGCGTGCTTTGCTTGCCCCGCCATAGCCCCGAGCCTGTTGAACGGGCGACGGCGGGCGCGATCTGCGGTGAATCAAAGGAGTGATCATATGCCAAAAGAACTGGATTGCCGGGGGCTGGCTTGTCCTGCCCCGGTGCTGCAGACAAAACAGAAGATTGAAAAGGAAAACCTCTCCGAGATCAGCGTCATTGTGGACAATCAGGCTTCAAAGGAAAATGTTTCGCGCTTTCTGGGAAGCCAGAAGTTCCAAGTCTCCGTAGAGCATAAGGGATCGGTTTTCACGATCACCGGCAAGCGGGGGACAGGAGCGGCAGCATCAGAGCCGCCCGTTGCCGCTCAACCTGAACCGGAAAAGCAGAAGATCGTGGTCATGATTGCTTCGGACCGCATGGGCTCCGGCGATGATGATTTGGGGAGACTGCTTCTTGTCAATTTTATCAAGACACTGAACGAGATGGGCGATGAACTCTGGCGTCTTATCTTTGTCAACAACGGCGTCAAGCTGACCATAGCGGGTTCGGAAGTCCTGGATGTCCTCAAGGAATACAGTGAAGAAGGCCTCACCATCCTCGTGTGCGGTACCTGCCTGACCCATTTCAGCCTTTTGGACAAGAAAGAGGTGGGTCAAACAACCAATATGCTCGACATCGTCACCGCGATGCAGTTGGCGGATAAGGTGATCAATATATGAGAAGTGCCTAAAATGCCTAAAGTGCGCCCGTCGACAAGCTCAGGGACTCCGTCTAAAGTGCCTAAAGTGAAGGAATGCAGGAAGAGTGGTAAAAGAAGAAGACAGTATACAGGAGACAGGAGACAGAATGGAAATGCTAAAAGCTGAACGCTGACCGCTGTGAGCTGATCGCTAGCAATTTGCGATTGATCGTTACGCTAACGACTTCAATGCTTCTTTGAATGTTTGAGAGATTTCGGACAACACCTTGCGCCAATCCTCGTCTGCATAAAGATTCGGGATCACCGCTGAGCCGCTGATGCCTTTTTGACGGAGTTCCTCTCGCAATACCTCTTCCTGCTTTGTCCTTTCATGTTCCATCCTGCTGTCGAAATCATCCAGGAGCTTCTTTACAGGGCCGGTATCCATGCCGGCGACGGAGGACAGGATTTCGAGGAGCGGCGTATTGATTTGTCCGGGCTGAACACGATCGACGGCCTCCTGCCGGAAGAGATGGTCAAGATCTTCCGCCTCGTCTTTTCGGAGGACTTCGACATCCTCCTTGAGCCTCTCCATGTCCACCAGGCCGTCCAGATATTTCTGAATCAGGCCTTTGACCTTGCCTTCCAGCTCACGGCGCTTGAAAGCCTTCTTCTCTTCTTCCGTCACGGAGAACTTCTTGGCCTTCTCCATGATGATATCGAGCGTGCTTTTGATCTCAGCCATAACGCAAAGCCTCCATTGGAATTGGCCACAGACACACACGGACATCATCTGTTCTCTGCCGCATCGGCAGAGAACAGATGATTCCGGGGTAGCCAAAAGGACCGGCCTGTTTTTCATTCCGTGGGTTTTATTCTTTGTCTCGATTTCCTATTCTTTAACTTCAAACTCTTTCGGCCGAGCAGGTCGCTCGGCCGAAACGTCTGTGTGGGTCTGTGGCTAAGCAGCCAGCCCCAATGATTCCATGACGGCGTCGTGAAACACGGGTCTGAATTGCTTGATCTTGTCATTGTCCCTTCTGGGATGGACGCGATTGGTGAGGAAAATGGCGATCACGTCCTTCTCGAGGTCCATCCATAGGGACGTTCCTGTGAACCCCGTGTGCCCGACACTGTCACGGGAAAAACGCTTCCCCGCGCTGCTCCCCTCCAGCGCCCTCGTGTCCCATCCCAGAGCCCAGTCGCTTCCCGCCACAATGTTCTGCCGCCTGAAAAACTCCCTTACCGTCTCCGGCTTGAAGAAGTCTTGCCGCATGCCGTAATAGTGCTCTCGAAGCATGTTGGCGATAACATAGACGTCTTCAGCAGTACTGAACAAACCCGCATGCCCCGAGTATCCTCCAAGGGTCCACGCATTATCATCATGCACTTCCCCCTGCAGCAGCCTCTTCCTCCAGGGACAATCCTCGGTCGCCGCAAACTCCTCTTTAGGATAACTCCTTCCGGGCAAGTCATTCCCGCGCAGCCTGTCCCCGAATGAGGTAGTCGGAGAGCGGAAATCCATTCCCCTCCCCTCCCCTTGTGGGAGGGGCCGGGGGAGGAGGTCGCTCCCCCCTTTGGTAAAGGGGGGCCGGGGGGGATTTGTTTTCTCGCTCGTACCTCGAAAGAACGTCCTTTTCAACCCCAGCGGCCCATAGAAATGCTCGAGAACATACTCCGGCAGACCCTCCCCGGTCTTCTCCTCGATCACCCACTCCAGGAGCATGAACCCGAGATCACTGTAAAGGTTCCCCTTGCCGGGCTCATAGGCATAGGGCTCATCAATGATCCACTCTCTTAGCAGTTTCTTCCGATCCTCCAATGGGTGATCCATCAATTTTTCAAAGTACGGCTTCCAATCCACCAGACCCGCAGAGTGGCTCAGAACCAACCTCAGCGTGAGATCCCTTTTGTCCCTTAGCGACGAATTCGGAAGTACTTCCGCTAGCGTTTGATCCAATGTGAGCTTTTCTTGATCGACCAGTTTCATGATTGCAGGTGTGGTTGCCATCACCTTCGTGAGGGAAGCGAGATCGAAGACGGTGTCTCCTGCCATTGAAGCACGCTCAGGCACCAGTGAACGATGTCCAACATACTCAAAGAGAACAATCTTCCCTCGCTGGGCGACCACCGCCACAGCCCCCGGGAAAATCTTCTCTGCTAATCCGCTCTGCAGCACTCTTGTTATCTTCTGTCCGTCTTTCATGCTTTTAAACTCATCTTGAGAGCTGGACTGCCATAGTATAGCTCAAAGCATCTGAATCGAGATTCCTTGGGCAACGATGCAACCCTCATTGCCGACTATCTCACAATCGTATTCTGTGGGCAAGACATTCGGTCATCATTCAGAGTTCTCGCTACTTGGCGGCCGGGATTTGGGAGGAGGAAGGAAATGGGCAATAGTAAACAATGACAAAGATAACTCTTTGCCTTACTTGGATTTTCTGTTATGGTTCATGACTAATGGCAAAAGACGGAACGCCCCTGGAACACTCGGATGAATTTTGATATAATTGGCGAGCTTGATGAAGTCGAAACCGTGGCAAAGGGTCCGGGGATTAGGGATCTGCCTCGTTTGCAAGAGATCTATGGCCATGGTAACTGGCGAAAGCTGAAAGCCATTGCCCGGATTCGTCTGAGAACCGGGAGAATCCGCTTGGCCGAGCTTCACTGGGATGAAGCTCATGGTATCGGACGGAAAGAATTCAAACGCAAGAGATCCCTGGAGTAAGGCATGAAAAAATCGAAGGATTCCTCACCCCTATTTGTGGTTTGCATCAATAATCAAGAGTATCCGGCATCATTGGAGCTGCACAAGATTTATCGTGTGGTTCCGGATGAGCATGCAGCTGCTGATGGTGACATACGAATCATTGATGAGAGCGGAGAGGATTATCTGTATCCATCTTCCTATTTTGCGCCTATAGAAGTACCTCAACGTGTTGAAGAATCCCTGCTTCGACCTTCATGATCCGGGGCTTTCTCATCCGGAGCACCAAAAATGATTTTCATTTCAGACTCCATGGCTGGGCGGACCAGTGGGTGGATGGTTGTCATCTGAGGAGAACATGAGAGTATTCAAGTACTGGAGCATTGCGGAAACCACGGTTCTCATCAACGACGCGCCAAAATCGATTTCCTGTTTTGGAGGCTCGAATCATTCCGAAAGCGATGCTCTTAACGACGGCCACCAGCGTCTCGAAGCGGTTAAACGCCGCATCACCGGCACTGAGAGGGGTAAAGGCCACGATTACGAAGCAGACATCCGGGAAGAGCCGCTCCAGTGGATCGGCGACCGTGACGTCATTACGAGAAACCGCTACGGCGCAGAAGTCCTGAATTCAACATCCTGCATCTTTGTGGATATCGATGAGCCTGTGTTTCGCCTGTGGCAGATCTTTAGGCGAATCCGTTCCAGAGAACAGAAAAAGCAGGCCATTCTCGAGTTTGTCGGGAGACGCCTCAAGAAGGGGGACCTCAGGGATTTCGGCATAAGGATTTATGAAACGCACAGCGGCGTCAGGCTGATCATCGAAGGCAAAGCCCTGGACCCGAGATCAAAGGAGTCCACGAACTTGCTGCGCAGTTTTCATGCGGATCGCCTTTATTCAACAATTTGCAGAAAGCAAAACTGCTATCGTGCACGGCTCACCCCCAAGCCTTACAGGATCAAGATGAAACCGATTCGCCTGCAATATCCATACGAAGAGAAGGATCGGAAGAAGATCGACGGGTGGATAAGCGAATACAATTCAAAGAGCCAAGGATTCGCCTCGTGCCACATTGTGCAGGTTACGGGGGGTGATTCCCTCTCAATCGCAGTCCGATATCATGACGAAAGGACGAGAGCCCACTCAAGTTTGCCCCTCGCATGAGGTCTCACAAAGCCATCCACGGGTCGCCGCTGCGCGTCAAGGCCGAGGGCAAGGAATTCATTGGAGAAAACTGGATTCCCCGGTCAGGCCGGGGAATGACGTAACGACTCGTTTCCAGGCCTTTGACCAGACCGCAGGAGCGGTGCTGTTATACACAGCGCATTAAGTAATTGCGCATAATTTGCGGACAACTTCGTTCCCTGATCTCCATTCGCTGAACTTGGATTCTACCGACTCGACAACATCATCAAGAGTCGGGAAGTATCGGTTGTGCAA
>Ga0209163_1001758_pt1 | contig 21322 bp, 16 predicted proteins | sample MTBAKSrepl2MetaG_FD_187457 | JGI IMG/M metagenome (GOLD analysis project Ga0209163, IMG submission 187457) | Enrichment culture microbial communities om Arthur Kill intertidal strait, New Jersey, USA, that are MTBE-degrading - MTBE-AKS2 (Arthur... | ecosystem: Environmental > Aquatic > Marine >...
GCCAAGGCACCCCCCATCTTGGCTTTTCGGTTGATCCGGTGTCGCCGGGAGGATAGAGTGTGACACGCAGCCATCGCGCGTGTCAAGTCAATACTTGTCCTCATCTGAGGATGCATCAGACACAAAGGAGCACCTATGAACAGGTCCGAGCGTCCCACCGCGAAAACCACACGCCGTGCCCTTCTGCGGACGTCTTTCGGTGTCGGTTGCACCGCCGGCGCAACATTCCTGGCGGCAGGAGAAAGATCCGGGCCAGATAAGGGCACACTTGACCGCATCTTGGCCGAGCCGGTCTTGCGCCGCGACCTGCTGAAGGCGCCGGTCAAGATCGACAGGCTGGAGTTGCTGCGCGACGGCGCCAGGTTCCTGGTTCGAGTCCGCTCGAGCGACGGCACCGAGAGCGTCACCGTCCCGAACAACTCGCGGCTGTTGGACGTGTATCCGCTGTACCTCAAGCGCGTGGCCCCCTTCTTCATCGGCAAGGACGCCCGCGACCTGGAATCGCTGCTGTCGGAGGTCTATCGTTACCAGAGCAACTACAAATACCAGGGGCTGGCGTTCTGGGTTTCCGTCGCCACTGTCGAGATGGCGCTGCTGGATCTCCTGGGCCAGATCTCGGGCAGGTCCATCGGGGAACTGCTGGGCACCGTGCGCCGTCGGGACATCGGTGTCTATCGCGCCAGCGGCAATCGGGGCAATACCCCCGAGCAGGAGATTGACTATCTGAGGCGCATCGTGGCCGAGACCGGCGCCCAGGCCATCAAGTTCCGTCTCGGCGGACGGATGAGCCAAAACGCCGACTCGCTCCCGGGGCGCAGCGAGGCGCTGATTCCGCTCGTGCGCAAGACGTTCGGCGACACGATGACTCTCTACGCCGATTCCAACAGTTCCTACGACGTGCCCAACGCCGTCCGCATCGGTCGGCTGATGGAAGAACACCGGTATGCGATGTTCGAGGAACCGTGCGCGTTCGACGATCTGTGGGCAACGAAGCAGGTGAGCGACGCGTTGACCGTCCCCGTCGGTCTGGGCGAACAGGAATTCAGCATGCGCCGCTTCCAATGGATCATCGAGAACCGCGCCGCGGACATCATCCAGCCCGACCTGCACTACTTCGGCGGCTACATCCGCTGCACCAAGGTCGCGCACATGGCCGCGGCGGCGGGAATGCCCTGCATCCTACACCTCTCCGAGTCGGGGTTCGCCTACCTGAACATCCTGCACTTCGCGTCATACGTGGCCGACCCGGGTCCGTTCCAGGAATTCAAGGGCGAAACCGACATCCCCTTCACGTGTGACACGTCGCCGTTGACCTGCAAGAATGGCATCGTGCGGTGTCCCTCCGGGCCGGGCTTCGGAATCCAGATCGGTCCGGACTACGTGCGGAAGTTCAAACCGATGAAAGACATCTGAATACCCGACAAGGATCAGCCACGGCGGACCAGAATGGCTATTCCTCCGGGCCGATGACTCGAACGGCCCCAATCTCCAAGAGCGGCTCCAGCAGATTGGCGGCTCCGCCATGTTCCACGATCCGACCCCCAACGACCTTATCGAGGTTCACTCCGGTGAACTCGACCACGCGGCCGGTGGGCTTGATCCCCAGCCACATGCCCCGATGGGTACCTCGTGCCGTGATGGCGGAGGCCACCCAATCCCCCTCCGCAATCTGCTGATCGATGCGGACTCGAAGGTCGGGATAGGTCTCCCGAACCCCGGTGATGTGTCTCCTCGCTCCTTCCAATCCCATCGCGTATCTTATGTTTCGGTAGACTTCGACGTAGTCCGGCGCAATGAAGTCGGCCAGGCGGGTCACGTCCCCTGTATTCACGACCTCCTCGATGTACCGCCGAACGAGTCGCTTGTTCTCTTCCTCGCACACGGTCACACCACCTGGGCCTTGAAGCCGCAGAGCTGGCAGAAGTCGCGGACCTGCTCCTTGTAGTCGCCGTAGAAGAAGATCTGGTGGAAGCCGGGGAAACTCAGAACCTCCTGGCTGCCATCGAACTTCACCTTCACGGACACGACGCACCCGCCGCTGGGCGGCACTTCCATGTTCTCGACCACCGTGCCCGCGGAGACCAGGACCGTAGTCGGCGTCTGCTCGTTCCCCGGCAGCAAGTCGATACTGGTGACCCGCTGGCCCCGGCGCCAGATCGTCCGGGGCACCGCGTCGCGATTGCCGTGGTGGTGCTTGATGTCGAACGGCTCCGGCGGCTCGCTGTAGCCGTCGAGCAGGGTCGGGCACGAGCAGTGGGCGCCGATGATCGTGTCGTCCGCGGTGTCGGCCACCGGGTCCTGCTGGAAGCCCGGCCGGTCGAACAGGTAATGCGTCATCACCAATGACGCGACCGCGCCCACATCCGCTTCGCAGGCGGCGGGGATGCCGTCATCGTTCATCCGCGACCACGCCATGCACGGCAGGCTCACGTCGATCTTGCCGAGAGCGCCGAGGCAGTCCATTGTGATCGCGTCGCCGCCCTCACGTTCCAGGAACCGGCCGGCGACGTAGTAGCTCTTGAGACCATTGATGACATCCTGGCGGGTGGCGTCGATCCGCCGGCGGGCGTGACGCATGTACTCATCAGCCATCGTCACGATGTCCTCGCTGTCCGGCGTCCGGCGGTACTCCTCGATGAACGACGAAGCGGGGACATGCCGCAGTGTGATGCCGGTATCCGCGAGCATGGAGTCATACCGCTTGTTGCCCTGGATCACGACGCAGCAGGTCCGGCGCATCTTCGCGGCGGCACAGAGCATCCTCATCCCGTAGGCCGCCTGGCTGAAGTCGTCGGTCGAATAGACCACGCAGCCGGGCGTCTGGGCCAGATTGATCGTGTTCGTCGTGAAGGACGAGCCCAACGGCGAGTAGACAATCGAAAGGATCTGGCTCTGCGCCACCTTCTGCGCGGTCGGCCATGCGTGCTGCTGGCGGTCCAGCATGACCAGCACAAGACCATCGGCCTTGGCCTCCTCGGCTTGGGCGACCCATGTCTGTCCCTCCGCCAGGCTGTAGAGGGGTCTGTCACGCAGATCGAACCGGGCTCCGAGCTGGGAGGCCGTCTCCGCCATCTTCGCGGAGTACATCGCCCGGGCGGCCTCGCCATCGTAGACCGCGCCGGGCCAGAGCATGCCGTAATCCTCCTGGCGACGGACGAAGGCCGCCCAGATCGTGGGTTTGTACCGAGCGGCGGGTCCGCATTGGCGGATCGGCGCGACGGCCGCCCGCTCGCGGCGCAGGGAAGAGCACCCGGCCAGCAGGGACGAGCCCGCCAGAAACGCCGTGGAACTCACCAGAAACTCACGCCGGCTCACGCAATCGTGATTGTGACAGTGCAGCGGACATCTTCCAGCAGTCATCGTGACCTCCCGCAATCAGAGAACCCTTTACGCGTGGGTCAGGGACCCGTCCTACACAGACCGCGAGAGCCATCCTATGAACCAGAGAGCGGAAGTTCAAGGATTTCCCGAAGCCACAAGGGGGACTACAGCATAGGGCACATCACCGCGTTTTCGGAAGCACAGTCATCTGGCGTACGCGATTGTCCGTGAAATACAGGCTTATGCCTTCGGAGGGAGTGTGATACAGACAGGTCCCCGCGACTCCATCGATATCCTTGAAGAAGACCTCCTGTTCCGGCTGGGCTCGTGCTACTTCGGCACTGCGGGCGTTCTCGATTGTCTTACTGGGCGATCCAAGAACCTGGAAGACCTCCTGGATCGGGGTGCCTACCCCGATCCTGTTGCGCCACAGGTAGCCCGGGAGGAAGAACACCAGCTCGCGAACACGATCCGTGGACATGATCACCTGAACGCGGGCCGGATATAGCATGACATAGCGTGACGGCAGATTGTCTGGGTCCAGTGCCTCTTTTCCGAGGAAATAGCCTTCCGGTTGTCCCAGTTGTTCGATCACGTCCCTGCGATTGGCGCGGTCGATGTCCAGCCCAGCGATCCGGGCGGCGAAGTCCCGCGATACTCTGTCGTGCGACCCACGTGAAGAAAGGCCCGAGTACTTGGCCAATTCCGCGTCCACCGCCGCCTCGTCGGAAAGGTCGCCTCGTCGAAGGGCCTCGATGAGCCGGGCCGGCGCCAGGATAGGTCCCAGATCGAGCGGTTTGCCCTCGTGAGACACGCGGATTGTCCGTCCGGTCTTCATCGCCAAGGCCCAGAACCGCTCCGGGGTGATCTTCGGATCGACCTGCGCTGCCAGGGCGTAAGCACCTGCGATGTACGGAATCGCCCAGCTCCAGCCACCTTCGCCATAGAGCGCATATTCGTCCTTGCCGGTCGGACTGGCCGTGGCTCGCGCATCCATAGGCACCAGCAGGTGATCGTGATTCGCACACATGTCCTGCCCCCACCGCGCGGGCCGGTATGAAGCGAAATCATTCGGATCGGCCCGGAGGTCTCGCCCCAGGCCGTGAAACTTGAAGCCGTGTACCTGCTCCACGGACGAGCAGATGACCAGCAGACCGGCCGCTTTCGCCTTCTGTGCCGCCGCCGTGATCTCTTCATAGCCTTTCTGGCCGCGACCCCACCCCAGCGAGATGGAGATGACGCGAATCTTGCGGTCCGGCGGAAGCTGCTCGTTTACCCGGAGAATCCGCTCCACAGCCTCGGCATCGTATCGGAGGCTCAGCACAGGCTCGCTCTCGGTGCCCGCACCTATGTCCATAGCCCAACGGCCGACATAATAAAGGTCCGCCTCCGGAGCGACACCCACCGTCTTGCCCACGGCGATGGACGCCACGGCGGGCCCGTGCATGTGGGCCTTCGTCTCGGGTGTCACATTGATCTCTTCGTAGAGGCGCAGGCGGTCCCCATACTCCTGGTGCTCGGTCAGTAACGGATTGTCGATGATCGCGATCCCGACACCCCGGCCGGTGATGCCCTGGGCGTGCAGAGCGCGAACACCGAGGCCTGGATTCTTGCCCGTCTCCACGACCTGCCGCCGATCGAAATCCGCCGGCATCCGACTGGAGACCGGCCAGACTGTCCCATCGTCGAAGATAGCATGCTGCAGCGCGACTCCCGCCTCCCGCAGATCGAGCTTGGACAGATTGCAGCCGCGAAGGTCCACTTGGAAAGCACTGTCGTTCGCGGGGTCGTACTTCGGCATTGATGTCAGTTTTCCACCACGAAAACCGCACGGGGCCGGCCGCCGATCAATTTTGGGGAACGTCACCCTTCCTACCGGTCGCTCGTTGAGGTCGGCGCCGGCCCCGCCGATCAGCAAAACCGCCACCGTAGTCACGATCGTCAAATGCCACGATGTCACCGTTCTGAGTCGCGTGACCACGCTTCATACCTCCAAATGCGAACCGCTCTTCCCATGCACCAAGCCTGCATGTATGAGAGTATAGTACGCCGCCACGACTTCGTCTACCGTTCACCAATCGGCCAGAAGACCGTATCGCCCTTGTCCCCCCAGAGCTTGGGTCGATCCATCGAATCCCGGCCGGGCGTCCCGCCATCATCGGTGAAATCAGGTCCCACAGTGTAGAGGGTGAACCCGTCGCCTGTCAGACGGTACACCAGAGGCCCGTTGCTGTACGGGTCCATCGGCAGCTTATCGAGGTATCTTTCGCGGACAAGGGTCTCAAGGTCCGGCGCATTGCTCCCCTTCTCCATCCGATACCGTTTCACCGCCACCACCGTTACCATCGCCTCATACTCCGCCCTCGCCTGAAACGCCATTTCGGACATCCGTCGCTCGGGCAGCGGCAATGTGTACACCAACGCGTATCTCCACTTCCCCAGAAGGCCACTCTCACGACCCAAGTCCTCAATACCACTGATTCGTCGCTCGTATGGTGAAAGCCCCGCCAACTCACCAAAACGCCGGTAGAGATGGTTGACCCTGGCGGTAGTCCTGTTTCGCGAGGCATGGATCATGCTGCCCCACAGATCCAGCAGTGTCCTCCAGAGCTTCCGGCCCCGACTCTCAGAAGCGTCGGAAGTCCATAGCACTCCGTAGCGAGTCTTCTTGTGCGCGCCGACAATGCGGTGTCCGCCTCCCAGCCCTCCGTCGGTAAACATGTGCTGGATGGCGTCCAGCGCTATCAGTCGTTCTCCTTCATAACCTGCAAGCAGATATCCATCTGCGTATGGTGCGGTAATCCGGGCCTGCAGGTCGGAGAGTTCCAAAGGCGACAAGTCGGTCGTGTTCAGAATCTGCAAGATCTCGCGGCAGGCTCTCTCACCGACTGACCAACCGGGCAGTTGCTCGGCCAGAAAGGCAGTTCTCTGCCAGTGAGCACCCGCGCGCAGTAGTGTCAGACAGTAACCGAGCGACTCTTCGCGACCTCCCTGTTCCAGAGCGAAGCGCGATTTCCATAGCCCCATTCTCGTGAACCTCATCAGAACTACGAGCGCAGCATGCTCGACAGAACTGACGATCTCCGATTTCCCGGGGGACCTTCGGTATACCCGATGGCATTGCGCCCGTGCGGTGGCGAACTCAAGCTGTTGCCAGGACGGGGAATTGGCCGCGATCCAATTATCGAGGACCTTCCGGTCCCGTGATGTCAGCGGTTCATCGGGAGGCTCCAAATGCCTGAACCATGACACCTCCTGGAGCGTCTCGTTCGGTTCCGCGACAAGGCCCATGGCCTTCTCATAGTACGGCCAAGCGTTGTCCTCTGCCCGATTGGACGGACGATGCAGCGCGTTCAGTTGCGCCAGATAGTCGACTGTGGGGTTCGGCGTGCCTCGAATAAACCAGATCGTGTAGGCAACGAATAGAAGGAAGAGCACGCCTGTTGCCTTCAGAGTCCGGACAAGTGCCCGCACCCACCGCGGCCGCGGCCGCCGGTGGGAATCCGCGGCATCCCGAGGCGAATCGCCCCCGCTCTTCTCGTGGGACTCGATTTCCATAGCGCAAACCTGCACGTAGTCCTACGGACAAGTCGGCAGAAAATCAAGGACCAACCGGCCAGAAGACCGCATCGCCGTCGTCGCCCCACATCCGCGGCCGGCGGTTGTGGTCCGTGCTCATCTTGCCGCCGTCATCGTTGAAGTTCGGGCCTACACTGTACAAGGTGAACGCGTCATCGGCAACCTGGTATGTCAACGATCCGTCACTGTAGGGATCGGCCGGAAGCGAACCGAGGTAGCCGGCCTGCATCAACTCGTCGAGTGACGCGGGATATTGACCTTTCTCCAAATGGTAGCGCCGCAACGCCAGGATCGTGAGCGTCGCCTCGTGCAAGGCCTTGGCGCGGAACCCGAACTCCGCGGCACGGTCCAACACCGGGAGCATGAAATCGAGCAGGGCATAGCGAAACTTGGGCAGTGAGCCCAGCAGGTCTCCGTCCGTAGGGACTTGACGCTCGCGTCTCTCATAGGGACTCAGGCCGGACAGCTCTTTCTGCCGGTCCAAGATCCCGCACGCCATGGCCACCGTGTCGTCCCGCCGGGCGTGGATCAGGCTCAGCGCGGTCCTTAGCAGAGGGAATTCCGCCAATTCCTTGTGGTCCCCCTCCATGATCGCGGACATCCCGGCCACCTGAGACGGAATCAGGTGTCCGCCGCCCGGTCCGTCGTCGGTGAAGACGTGCTGGACCAGGTCAAGGAACACCAGACGCTCGAACGGCATCTCGACGCGCGGGTAGGGTCCGGGATAGAGGCCGGCGACTTGGCGTTGCAGGTCCGCCAGCAGTCCGGCGGTCAGATCCGGCCGTTGCGCGACCCGCAGAATCTCCTGGTGGGCCATATCGGCAAAGGCCAGTCCGACGTATTGCTCGGTAAGCGTCTGCGTGCGTTGCCAGTGACGTCCTGCCTGCGCCACGATCAGGCAGTCCTCCAGGGCCTCCGCAGTTCTCCCCTGCTCCACGTGGACGCGGGACCGCCATACACCCACATGTCCCAAGTCTCTGAGCGAGCGGAGGTCCGCTGTCCTCACGTTCATCAGCAACGGTCCACGAGAATTGCCGGGATACTCGTACGGCTTGTACAGGTACGGCTTCGAGCCGGCCATCGCAAGGGCCTCCCAGGCCGGCTGGTTCGTCTGCACCCACGTTTCGATGGCGGCCTGCGTCCCTGCGGAAAGACCCGCCAAGTCCCAATGGTTGGGGTCCCTGGGATTCTTGAAGGCCGCCGTCTCTGCCAGTTCGGAATTGGGTTCGACGGCCAGGGCGATGGCCTTCTCATAATGCGGCCAGGCGTTGTCCGATTCCACAATCTCAGGGCGGCTCATCCGGTTCAGTTGAGCCAGGTAGTCGACCTTGACCACCGGCCGGCCACTGACGAACCAGATCAGATAGAACCCGAACAAGAGGAGAAACGCCGTGGCCGCCTGCAAGGTGCGGACCATGGTCTTCGCCCAGAGCGATCGGCAGCGGATCTTGGCCCGCCGGCACAGAATGGCGAGAAGCTTCGGATCGCCGAACTGCTCGATCAACTGCCTGGCCTTCTGCTCCCTCTCCGTCGGGTCCGTCACGCCCCGCAGTTCGTCTTCGAAATGCGCCGTCAGTTCCGCCTGCACCTCCTGGCGGGCCTTCCTGCGATAGCCCATCCTTCGCACAATCTGTCTGATGAACTCAGTCGCGGAGGCGGGCAACTCATGCACGTCGCGATCATCGGGTTTGTTTTCCATGGTTCAGACCTCCTCACCGCTCGTTACAGAGCGGCTTTCAGGACGCCGCCGAAGAGCAAGTCCAGACCCTTCGCCAAGCCTTGAAGCTGGGCCTTCTGGCGGGCCAGGTCCTCCTTTCCCTTGCCGGTGATCGAGTAGTAACGTCGGTTCCGGCCGGAATCTGTGGTCTCCCACTTCGCCTGGACGAGGCTCTTGGCCTCCAGGTTGTACAGCAGCGGGTACAGCGTCCCCTTGCCCAACGTCAGGATCTCGCCGCTGTGCTGCTCGATCGCCTGGCTGAGTTCGTACCCATACATCGGCCCTCGGGAGAGGATTTCCAACACCACCACTGGGGCCACGCCCTTGAGCAACTGGCTCTCGAATCTCATGACAACCTCCTGAATTGTCCACGCGCGTGTATTATGTTACACATATTATGCTATGCATAATACTGGCTGTCAACAACAATTGTTCGGATTCCGCGTTTTTTCTGACGCGCCCCTTTTCTTGCATGTTGCGGCCTTTCTTCGACTTGGCAACGATTGTCCCTTGACGCGCGCGCCTGCCGGAATTACGGTGTCCGCAGGTGCAGCGGGCCCTACGGTGTGCCCTGGCGGGCGGGCGATGGCACACTCCACAATGGCTGCGAAAAGAGAGGCCCAGGATGGCAAGAGCGAGGAAGACCTGGCATGAAAAGCTGGAGAACCCGGTGCCGGGACTGCCGAAGGTTTGCGAGGTGCCGGACAAGTGGGTTAAGATGATGGGCGGCCGGCAGATCCTCGTGCCCACACCAAAGATGGTCGATGATTACGTGCGGACGGTACCCGAACGAAGACTGGTCACGGTGGGCCAGATCCGCCGGCGACTGGCTGGGCCGTTCCGGGCCGATTCCACGTGCCCGATGACCATGGGCATCTTTCTCCGCATCATCTCGGAGGCCGCGGAGGAGGACCGCCAAGCCGGCAAGGAAGCGATTACCCCCTATTGGCGCGTCGTCAAGGATGACGGCAGCCTGAATCCCAAGTTCCCCGGCGGCGTGGACGGCCACACCGAAAGGCTTCAGGCCGAGGGCCATAAGGTCCTGCCGGGCGTCGGCAAGAACCCGCCGAAGATCGCGAATTTCGAGGAAGCGTTAGTCTCGTAGGACTGTGGCATGCGATGGGTCCGCTTTCCGGAGGTGTACTGCCCATCATTCCGATGGTCTTCTTTGGGCGATCACGACGCGGTCGTGCTTCTCGAAATCCTTCTCTACTTGAATCTGGGCGAAAAGGCCGGTCTGCTCCAGAAGCTCCCGGACGGCAGGACCCTGCAGGTAGCCAATCTCCAATAACAGAATGCCATCAGGCTTCACGAATGGGCCCACCTTCTCGGCAATCCGGCGGTAGACGTCCAGGCCCCCCTCCCCGGCGTAGAGCGCGACGTGCGGTTCATACTCCTTCACATTCCTGTCCAGCGTCTCATATTCGGCGGCACTCACGTACGGCGGATTGCTGGCGATCACGTCGAACTGGTCGAGCGGCGAGATCAGCGGCTCGAACAGATCGCCCTGCCGCAGTTCGATTCGCTCCCGGAGATTGTGCTTCTCGACGTTCCTCGTCGCTACCGCCAGCGCCCCGGCGGAGATGTCTGTCGCAATGACCTTCGCGTCGGGCACGTTCCTGGCAATCGCCACCGCGATCACGCCGCAACCGGTGCACAAATCGCAGACGAACTGCGCTCCCTCCCGCCGGCGAAGAAACTCGATGGCCCGCTGCACAATCAGCTCGGTCTCGGGACGGGGGATCAGGCAGTCGGACGTGACCTCGAACTCGATGGAGTAGAACTCCGCCCGGCCGACCAGGTACGCGACCGGCTCGTGCTGGCCCGCACGCTTGACCAGCTCGCGCAGGGACTCCAACTGATCCTGCGGGACCGCCTTATTGTACTGCGTGTACAGCTCGATCCGCTTGAGGCCCAGCACGTGGGACAGCAGCAACTCCGCACTGAGCCTGGGTGCGTCCACGTCCTTCTGCGTCAGGAAGTCGGTGATCCAAGTCAGCAGTCTCTGGATCGTCCAGTCGCTCATCCGTGCCGCCTCGCCACGAGGAACTCCCCTTCCCGGAAAATGCGGACTGCGAAGTCGTACTTGTCCACCTCCAGGGCGATCTCCAGGTCCTCCGGATGAAAATGCGGCTGCGCGGGGTCGTGAAATTTGGCCACCTCGCCACTCGCCAGCACCAGCGCGCGAACCGCCTCCCGCTCCGGCCGACGTCCCTGCATCAAGTTCCGCAGATACAGGGCGCACTGCTCATCCTCATCCGTGCGCACGGCGGCGTTCCATCCCATCGCGACGATCGTCACCTCCGCCGGTGCGGCCCGGCGAACCATCCGCGCGGTCGCATCAGCCACGACGAACGACCCGGCGTAGACCTCGGTCGCCCCGGTAGCCGCGGCCACTCCGACAGTCCCCGCCCGCGTCGACAGGATGACCACCTTGCCCTGCAGATCGGCTTGCATCAGTTCATGGGGCGAGTTACCGAAATCGAACCCTTCCGGCTTGATCCCATTGACCTCGCCCACGCAGACCTTGCCCACACCCTCGCTGCGTAGACGCAGGGCTTCTTCCACCTCCGGCACAATGACGATCCGGTCCGCCCCCCGCGCGAACGCCACCGCCGTCGTAGTGAACGCCCGAAACACGTCCACAATGACCACGGTCCCCGTAGCCCGCCGAGCCCCTTCGATCAGACTCTCGATCCTGACTTCCATACGATTCTGTACTGCTACCTCATTCGAGCTACAGGCGTTCCAGGGCTTGAACGCCATCATTCAAAGGGTTGATCCACTGGATAGGCTTGGGGACACGAAGTCGCGTGTGGCATTTCTCCCATATCTCCCGAATAGCGTCATCCCGCGTGACGATGATCCCGTCCCCCGCACATGCGGCTTCTAATAGCAGCACATCCTCTCTCAGCCCATCTTGCTCGGTGGGTAAGAGCCCTTCGCAGGCTTCGTCCACGTGGGTCAGTCGCACACCTTTGCGCCAATCCACTTTCTTCCTCGCGACCATACCAGCACGCCACCGCACAGCAAAGGAGCTTGCGTGCTTGTGCCACTGCTCTTGGAGCGCCTCTGTCATGACAATGTGGTGGCAAATATCACGAATTGAGACGAGAGCCTCGCGGCAGGACCGCGACACGGGATGCTCCGTTTCACCCGCGGACCGAGCCACACAGGCATCGATCACCAGGAACTTGGATCGCTTGGCCTTCACTCGGCGGCACCTCTGCGTTCGACGGCATCCAGATAAGTCTTCTCCGCATCCAGTTCCACTTCGTCAAAGTCCTGTGGCCAATCCCCAAAAGCCCCGTTCTCATCCAGGTCCGCCGGCGTGACGATTGTACGCCCATCCTCCTGCCGTCGGAACCAGTGTAGCTTGACTTTATCCGTAGCCAGCCTCCCCGCCGCAACAAGCGTCTGAACCTCTCTCAGAAGCAGTGAACTGTGCGTTTCGGCAACGACGATAACACCACGGTTAGCCGCGTCCACCAGAACATGGGCCAGGCGCCGTTGTGCTCGCGGATGCAAGTGAATCTCAGGTTGCTCAAGGTAGACCGCTTGTCCGCGCTTCGCCGCAATGAGAGCGACTACAACGGGTAGCGATTGCGACAAACCAACGCCGACATCCGCTATGTTAACAAGGTCGTGAGCCCCGCCACGCCTGCCATGCACCAAACGTCCGACACGTAGTTCGACCTGGGTGTCATCCACAGGCTGGGCTTTCACTTTCCAGGTCAATCCCATGTCTCCAAGGGCCGATCCAAGTTGCGTTAAACGAGGGGCACGTTTGGATTGCCATTGCGTAATGATGCTCGCAATATAGTTCTCGAAGGTCCCTGGGAATAGCGGCCCAACAGCGCTCTTGGCATATGTGCGTCGCGGGTTGCCTCGCAACCCAGGCAGATGTATTAGCCCTTGCAGGTGGGAGACAAACTGGCCGCCGGGGGAAAGCGGTACCAGCGGAATCCGGTATCGTCCCTTCCCTCGGCCAGACAGTCCAAAGGAAAAGAAGCATCGTTCGCGACGTACGGACCAACGCAAACTCTCCTTGGTCTTCTTTTCGATCTCGCTGCGAATGGTCTTGAAGGAAGGCGGAAGAGCTTTGAGAATCTCACCATAGGGCATGTCTGGCACAATGTGCAGCTTCGCCGCGTCATCGCTGTAATCCATTGCATCCAGTTCAAAACCTACCCCCCTCTCACGTCTGAAGACCACCTTAAGACGAGCGCCGTTCGACAGTTCGATCCGCACGGCGAATCTGGACTTCTTCGCCCTGCCCGCGATCTGACTGAGAAGTTGTTTTGCGGAAGTGAAGCGGACGTTGGGGCCGTCCAGAAGCAGAGCTCCTGGATCACTTGGAGCATCAAGGGTTTGTTTGAGTAACAGGATGGGCTGCATTATACTGGACTTGCCCGAGCTGTTTGCCCCGGCGAGCAACGTCAAGGGACGCAGTTCAATCTCCTGTTCGCCAGCGATGGACTTGAAGCCGCGAACGGCGATCTTGGCTATGGTATCCGGTTGACTGTCCATGCGAATCTCCTTCTGTCAAGGCGAGGCCCCGCCTGCCGAACAAAGCGGCATTCTACACCCATGGTGCGGTATTTCAATGGATTCTCACGGAATCGGACACCCGCGGTTTGCCCGCAGGGGCATGGCGGCACGGGCATCCTGCCCGTGCCTCAGAATTCATGGGCGGGACGCCCATGCTACGAAACGCCTTACGGCGTCACTACGAGCGAGGATTGATTCCGGTCCGCAGATGGGTATACTGAGGACAGAGTGCGTCGGGTCTGGGGATCTTGAGAAGGGGATACTGCCATGCGCCAGCGCCGGGGATTCACGCTGATCGAACTGCTCGTCGTCATCGCCATCATCGCGCTGCTGATGTCCATCCTCATGCCGACGCTGGCCCGCGTGAGGAAACAGGCACGGGGCGTCACCTGCCAGGCGAGTCTGCACCAGTGGACGCTGATCTGGTCCATGTTCACGAGCGACCGGAACAGCTATTTCCACGAGGGTCTCGGCGGCGAAAGCCAGCAGGGTGAAGGACGCTGGCCGGTCGTCCTGAAGGCGGAATACCGCAACCTGGACATGCGCCTGTGCCCCATGGCGACCAAACCGCTCTCCGAGGGCGGGCAGAATCCGCTCGCCGCCTGGGGCGTCTTCTCCGACGGCACCTTCGGCAGCTACGGCTTCAACGAGTGGCTCTGCAACCGACCGAACAGCAGCAACGCCGCGAACTACTGGAGACACGTCAACGTCAAGCCGGCCGACGAGATCCCCCTGTTCATCGACTGCTTCTGGTACGACGTGTGGCCCTATGCCGTGGACCAGCCGCCACTTTACGATGGCGCGACGGAGAACCTGGCGGGCAGCAACGAGATGCGGCGCGTCTGTCTCAATCGCCACAGCGGCGCGGTCAACGCGGCGTTCCTCGATTGGTCGATCCGGCGGGTCGATCTGAAGCAGTTGTGGACGTTGAAGTGGAACCGCACATTCGACACGAACGGCCACTGGACCCTTCGGGGCGGCATCCAGGCGGAGGACTGGCCACAGTGGATGCGGCGTCTCAAAGACTACTGACGGTCGCCAGCCGCCTCCTCTATTCCACGGTCGGGCAGACGGTCGTTCCGCGTCCGTTCAACCTGCCGGCGACCGGCAGCGCGGGTGATTCAAGTTGCCCCCCCTTCGGGAGGAGGGCCCTCCCCCGGCCAGCCCGGTCCCACCGCAGGACCTGACCACGCCCGCGACGGTTTGGCGGTCTGGTTACAGGACTTTGACCTTTACAGCCGGCCGAAAGCTGGTAGAATCTTGCGTTTTCTGTCGGCTTGTGCAGATATCGGGCGTACCAGTGAGCGGGCGCCCCCGGCGACAGGGACCTGAGGTTGGAATTCCGTATGACACAGATCGCAGTATACGATACGACGTTGCGCGACGGCATGCAGGCCGAAGGGGTCAGCTTCTCGCTCGAAGACAAGCTGTCCATCGCCAAGCGTCTGGATGACCTGGGCCTGCATTACATCGAGGGGGGGTACGCCGCCTCCAACGCCAAGGAAATGCAGTTCTTCCAACAGGTGGTCAAGCTGGAACTGAGCCATGCGCGGATCTCCGCCTTCGGCAGCACGCGGCGGGCCGATTGCAGCGTCTCCGACGACCTGTCCCTCAACTCCATCCTGGCCACCAAGGCGCCGGCGGCTACGATCGTCGGCAAGACCTGGGATCTGCACGTGCGGGAAGTCCTCGGCTGCTCCCTGGATGAGAACCTGGTGATCTGCTCCGAATCCGTGCGGTATCTCAAATCCAAAGGGCTGGAGGTCATCTTCGACGCCGAGCACCTCTTCGACGGGTACCGGGAGAACCCCGAATACACGATGAGAGTGCTGCAGGCGGCCGCCGAGGCCGGGGCGGACGTCCTGGCCCTGTGCGACACCAACGGCGGGTCCCTGCCGGAGCAGATCTTCGAGATCACCCAGCAGGTCTGCAAGACCTTCGACTCCGTGGTCGTCGGCATCCACACGCACAACGATTCCGGCTGTGCGACTGCCAATTCCCTGGCAGCCGTCCGGGCAGGCGCCCGCCAGGTTCAGGGGACCATCAACGGCCTGGGCGAGCGATGCGGCAACGCGAACCTGTGCTCCGTGATTCCCGGGCTGACGCTCAAGATGGGCCTCGAGACTCTGGACCCGGGGAAGATGCGGATGCTGACGGAGATCTCGCGGTTCATCTACGAGATCGGCAATATCACACCCGTGATGAATCTCCCCTATGTGGGCGGCAGCGCCTTCGCACACAAAGCCGGCCTGCACGTCGACGCCCTGCGCAAGAGCAAACGCACGTACGAGCACATGGACCCCAAGCTCGTGGGCAACGAGCGGCGGTTCCTGATCTCCGAACTCAGCGGCAAGTCGAACGTCCTGGCGGAGCTGGAGAAGGCGCAAGTCGCCCAGGACCCGAAGCTGGCCCGTAAGATCCTGGCCCGCGTGCAGGAGCTCGAAAACGACGGCTACCAGTTCGAGGCGGCCAACGCCAGCTTCGACCTGCTGATCAAGAAGGTGTTGGGCACCTTCACGCCGTCCTTCGAACTGATCAAGTACCACGTGGAGGTGGAGAAACTCCGGACCGGCGAAATCGTCACCGAGGCCACCGTCAAGCTGAAGGTCGGCGAGGAGATCGAGCACGTGGTCGGCGAGGGCGACGGTCCGGTCAACGCCTTGGACGCCGCCCTGAGGAAGTCGCTGGAGAACTTCTACCCGTGCATCCGGGAGATGGGCCTGATCGACTACAAAGTCCGCGTGGTCAACGCCCGCGCCGGGACGGCCGCCCGCGTCCGCGTCGTGATCGAGTCCCGGGACAAGCAGTCCCTCTGGGGCACGGTCGGCGTCTCGGAGAATGTCATCGAGGCCAGTTGGCTGGCGCTGGTGGACAGCGTCGAGTACAAGATCCACCGAGCGGCACCCGTCCCATAGGTCCTGTCCATCTCACAAGTCCTATCAAAGAAGCAGGACTTATGGGACTTACAGGACTCTTGAGACCAAGAAAGTCACTCCGCGTGCACAATTTCGCGAGCTGCGGCCTGCTGTCTTCGTTTGCGCCGATTGACAGTCCGCCGGTCGGGACTCGGTACTGGCTGCTCGTCGCTGGCCGCCTGGAGGACTTCCGCCGCCGTGGCGGCAAATCCGTCGGCCCCGATTTCCTCCCACAGCCCCTCGGCCCGGTTGAACAACCCGCCGGAAACGATAATCCGCATCTCCGGCCAGGCATTCACCATCCGGATCCGGTCGATCAGCCGACGGACATCGGGCGCCTGTTTGGGCGTGGTCCCGTAGATCAGCAGGACATCGGGGGCATACTCGTTGATGTAGGCGAAAACATCGTCGTTCGTCAGTCCGCCGCCGAGGAAGCGCACTTGCCAGCCGTCGCTCTCGAACAGATCGGCGATCATCTGGGCCCCCAGTTCCTGGAGCTCCTCGCGGGAACAGCAAACCGCGGCCTTCTTGTGCTTGGCGGGCCGGCGGGGCAGCTTGTTCTGCAACTGGTCCACGATCGTCCGGTTGATCCGCGTGGCCAGATGCTCCTGGACGGCGCTGATCCGGTCGGTCCGGGCCAGCCGTTCGATCTCGGCCATCACCGGCCAGATCAGGTGCAGGTAGATCGAGTGGGCCGGCACGCCCCGCTGCATCGTCTCCTCGACGACGGCACGGCAGGTAGTGCGGTCGCCCTGGAGCAGGGCTTCGAGATAACGGGCAAGAGTTTCTTCCTTCACCATGCGATTCTCCTTGAACATTCCTTTGCTTGTTGGTAGGCCACTCGGAACCTGCGTAAGAACAACTTGGTAATGCATGTCAGATTGGGTAAAGCACGATCTGCTGGGGTGTATCGGAAGGCAGAGAAAAAAAACTTGAGTAAAAATAGGAAAGTACGGATATATAGCGAAGACGCGGCTTCTCTCAAGCGATCCCCATGTCTGCCTCATCGACGGCCTTGACGGATCCGGCACGCAGACGGGATGGGCCCCAAAGTCCGAGAAACGGCTGCCTCTGCCGGGCACCCCCGGTACCCCCCAATACCTGGAAGCACCGCAAGTCAATAGCCCACAGTAGGTTATGTGTTTGGGCCACGCGGCGACCTGCAGGAAACAGCGATCATCCGATAATGTCGCGGATTTCTCTTGTAATCACGTCCCCCGGTCTGGTATAAGAGAAGCATGGTTGGGTGCGTACCGGTCTCACCCAAGGTACGTGGGCAGGACAGTCGACCGCAGTTGGCGTACGCCGGGAGGAAGGCGGTGAGCAAGCTCGACCGGCATCCGCCCGGTGTGAATCCCCGGCCATTCTGCGCTGTGCCGTTCGTGCCCTCGCGTCATTCGGGATGGAGGATCGCCGTGTACAATCAACTCCCATGCCATATTATTCATATCTTCATACTTCTGGCGGAAAAAGACGAAAGATAGATTAGGTCGAGCGGGGAATCGTCGGGTGCATAGGCGTTTTCGTTGAAGACTTTGAGAGTCGTGCGTACCTCACGTCGGGCGCAGCTCTTCAGGGGCTCATACAATAAGGAGGACGACAATGTGCAAGAGACTAGTGCCGTATCTGTCCTGTCTGTTCGTGTTGGGGATAGTCAATGTGACCCTGGGCGAGCTGGTTGGTCGTTGGACCCTCGATGACGGGGCCAGCCAGATCCTCGACTCATCCGGGAACGAGAACCACGGGACACTCACGGCGGGCAGTCCTACGGAGGTTCCCGGCGTCTTTGGGAAGGCCCTGGAGTTCCACGGCCTGGGCGCCGCCGGCGGCGGCGGGGATTACTTCACGGTCCCGCATAGTCCGAGCCTGGACATCCGCAGCGAGATCTCCATCGCTCTGTGGATCAGACCCGGTGCGGACGATCCGGAGGGCAAAGGCACCGAGACGGCGCCGATGGCCAAAGCCTTGAGCACGGCCAGTCCAAGCTGGAGCTGGCAGGTCCGCTATGGCTGGGGCAGCACGCAACCTTACATGGCCTTTACGTTCAATACCTCGCCCCGGGCCTGGGCCTACCTCGGCGGGAAGCTGAACCGTGACGAGTGGTGCCACATCGCCTGCTCGCATGACGGCACAACGCTGAGATCCTATCTCAATGGCGCGGAGGTCGGCTCCACCGCCATGGGGCAGATCACCAGCAGCCCAACGCCCGTCCTGATCGGCTCGGACGGTTGGGGATGCGATTGGATCGGCGGGATCGACGATGTCCGGATCTATAACCACAGCATTACCCCGGAGGAACTCGCCGATATCCTCAAGGGCAGTGAAGCGGAACTGGCGAAAGACCCGCTGCCCGAGGACACGGCGACGGATGTGCCCGCCGGCACGGTCCTGAGTTGGACGGCCGGCAATTACGCCGCGACGCACGACGTCTACTTCGGCACCGTCTTCGAGGATGTGAACGACGCCAGTCGGGGCGATGCCAGGGGTGTTCTGCTCAGCCAGGACCAGGTGGAAACCACCTTCGATCCGGACGGCGACCTCGAATACGGCCAGACCTACTACTGGCGGGTGGACGAGGTCAACGCGGCCCCCGACAACACGATCTTCAAAGGCGTGACCTGGAGCTTCACCGCCGAGCCCTACGGTTACCCGATCACAAGCATCACCGCCACGGCATCCAGCGCGCAGCCGGGCATGGGCCCCGAGAACACCATCAACGGCTCCGGCCTCGACGCCGACGACCAGCACTCCACCGAATTGACGAAGATGTGGATGGCTACCGGCGCGCAGCCGACCTGGATCCAGTACGAGTTCGACCAGATCTACACGCTGCATGAACTGTGGGTTTGGAACTCCAACCAGTTGATCGAGAAGCTGATCGGCTTCGGTGCCAAGAACGTCACGGTGGAGTACTCGACCGACGGTGCGACCTGGACCGCCCTGGACGGTGCACCCGAATTCGCGCAAGCCCCCGGCACGCCTACCTACAAGGCGAACACGGTCGTCTCCTTCGGCGGCGTGGAAGCCAAGTTCGTCAAGCTGACGATCACCAAGGTCTGGGGCCTCGCGCCGCAGACCGGCCTGAGTGAGGTGCGATTCTTCTACGTCCCGGTACAGGCCTTCGGGCCGGTCCCCGCGGATGCGGCAACGGACATCGCCATCGATAGCGCTCTGAGCTGGCGGCCGGGCCGGCAGGCCGAGTCGCACGAGGTCTATTTTGGCACCGACGCAGCCGCCCTGACTCTGGCGGATACTCCGGGCGAGGGAACCTACACCCCTGCCTCCCTGGACTTTGGAACCACCTATTTCTGGAAGGTCAACGAGGTCAGCGGCGGCAACGCTTACGAGGGCTCCGTCTGGAGCTTCACGACGCAGGAGTTCGCCATGTTCGAGGGCTTCGAGGCCTACAACGACGACGACAATCGTATCTACGACACCTGGATCGACGGCTGGGTGAACAACACCGGCTCGCAAGTCGGGTACGAGGTCTCGCCGTTCGCCGAGAAGAAGATCGTCCATGGCGGCAAGCAGTCGATGCCGTTCATCTACGACAATGAGAGTTCGCCGTTCTACAGCGAGGCCGAGCGCGAGTTCGCGACCGCCCAGAACTGGACCGGCAATGGAGCCAACAGTCTGTGCCTGTGGGTCCAGGACGCTCCGGCGAACCTGTACGTGACCGTGCAGGACAGCACCGGCAAGAGCGCTACGGTAACTCGGACGGCCGCCACGACGGCCGGCCAGTGGACCCAGTGGGTCATCCCCTTCAGCGACCTGACGGGTGTGAACATGAGCCGGGTCAAGAAGATGATGATCGGCGTAGGCAACAAGGCCGCTCCGACCGCGGGCAGCGCGGGCACCTTCTTTGTCGACGACCTCGGTGTGGGCAAGCCTGCCTTGTAGGATCGACGCAGGCGTTTTCTGGATCGCGGTTCGCCGTCAATGGACGGACGAACGGAGATCTTTGGCAGTACACAGTACGGGGCCTGGGCCATGAGACACAGGCCCCTTCTATTATTGTTGCTCTGGATGGAGGACAGTCATGGACAAGAAGGTAACAGGGAGTGTCTTCGTCTTCGCCCTGCTGGCGGCGCTCGCGTCGCCGGTCCTGGCGGGCATCAACGACGGGCTGGTCGCCTACTTCAAGCTCGATGAGACGAGCGGGACCTTCGCGGAGGATTCTTCCGGCAACGGCAATCACGGCACGTTGGTCGGAACACTGCTCACGTGGGTGGAAGGACGTGACGGCGGGGCTCTCGCGATCGCAGCTCCTGCCAGCGGAAACGTGGAGGACCGCCTGGAGTTCCCGACGGCGGGCATGTCCGCGACGGCCGGGACCGTGTGCGTTTGGGCCTATCTCACCGATCCGCAACCCTCCTCGGATGGTCGGTACATTTTCGGTCATACTACCCAGCCCCAGTTCAACAACCGCATCCAGCTCTATATGCAGGATGGCACCAACGTCTCACGAAGGCTGGACATCGGGTTGGGCGGTTCGCACACGACCAGGGCAGACGTCGTCGAATTGCCGATGAACGAATGGCTCCACACGGCCATGACCTGGGACAACGGGGCCTATGCCGTTTACGTGGATGGCGAATCGGTGGCGAGCGGTTCCTACACGGGCCTGACGGCTCTCCACCCGGTGGCCAATTTCGGCAACGATGGGAGCAATGCACCGTATGAAGCTTTTGCGGGCATGCTCGACGACGCGCGGGTCTACAACCGAGCGCTGACGGCGGAGGAAGTCAGGACGATCTCGCGGATGCAGCCCGTGGGCCGGTTCATGGCAAAGAACCCCAGCCCGGCGGACAAGAGCGAGGACGTGCCCGTCGACGTGGGCCTTGCCTGGACAGGCAGTGAATTCGCGGCCACACACGATGTCTATCTCGGCGCCACGTTCGAGGACGTCAACGACGCCGGCCGGGGCAATCCGGGGACTGTGCTGGTCGGTCAAGGCCAAACAGATACCTCATTTGATCCCACCGGCATTGAGTACGACACGACCTACTACTGGCGGATCGACGAGGTCAATGCGGCCCCCGACAACACCATCTACAAAGGGGTCGTCTGGAGCTTCACCACCGAGCCGTACGGGTATCCGATTACCAGCGTGACCGCCACCGCTTCCAGCGCACAGCCGGGCATGGGGCCGCAGAACACGGTCAACGGCTCGGGACTCAACGCCAACGACGAGCACTCCACGGAATTGACCGAGATGTGGATGAGCTCCGGCGCGCTG
>Ga0209163_1001761_pt1 | contig 21254 bp, 18 predicted proteins | sample MTBAKSrepl2MetaG_FD_187457 | JGI IMG/M metagenome (GOLD analysis project Ga0209163, IMG submission 187457) | Enrichment culture microbial communities om Arthur Kill intertidal strait, New Jersey, USA, that are MTBE-degrading - MTBE-AKS2 (Arthur... | ecosystem: Environmental > Aquatic > Marine >...
AAAACAATTTCTAACCGATCACGTCAACTGTGAGAACGAACACGCCAGATGGCTGATTCTGGATATCGCCATCGTCAGGATGCGAACGGCATACATGGCGGTCGAGATCATCCGGCGCAACAAGGAGTCCGGCCAGCTGGACATGGCAACTCGCAAAGTTGTCGCTTTTGTCTTTCTGTTGGATTACCGGCCTCGCGATCCGGACTATGACATGGGATACAAGGATATGGATGAATCCATGGGGCCCTGCGAAAGCGAGTGCCCTGAGAGGATCCTCATTCTCCTTACCCAGACCGATTATGAATATGCCCTGGCCTGGCGACAGCGCTGCCGGGACAACATCGCCCGCAAAAAGGCGTTCCGGCTCACCAAGGATGCGATCATCGAAACCAGGCCGATTTCCTTCCAGGACGGCCGGGCGCGAACCCGCTTCAAGGTCATCAACTGCAGGCCGCTCCGGCTGCTTTGCCTGGAGACCCATACGATATGCAGAGTGTCTCGGAGGACACTGCAAAGTATGCATGTCCAAAAAGTGGGAAACACCCCGTCAACGATAATGAGGTGAAAAATGAAATCAAAAATAGAACTGGCTGAGGCGGTCCTCAAGGAGTACTGCCGCTTAAAAGGCGAGCTTCTGGACAGCTATGAAACCGGCATAACCGATCTGATCACCGACCTCATGCATTTGGCCCACAAGGAAGACCTGGACGGAATCGTTCTTTCCGGAATGGCCATGCTGCATTTTGAGGCGGAGAAGATGGGAATGCACAATTGAAAATATATACGAAAAATAATCCCGTCAGGGGCAATACGCCCCCTGGGCTGTCTTGCCCCTATCACAAACACGGAGGCAAGCTATGGCAATACTCATAACAACAAATGGATCAAAAGCCGAGGTGGCAGCCAAGGGAAATCATTTTACCCTGGACGAAATGTATTCTCTCCTGGAGTGTTCCCATGTGGAAGCGGTTTACCTGGAAGACGGTCGCATTATGTGGATCGACGAGGAGGGTAAGTTCAAGCCCCACCAGGTCAATATTCCAGCGACTCTGCTGCTGCAGATGTCCGGCGGCATGCCGGGAGATTACATCGCCGGCATGGCTTTGATCACGGAAAGGAACGAAGTGCAGTAATGAACAGACAAGTACAAAAATTCCCCAGGGGGCATGACTCGCCCCTTGGGGTGTCCTGCCCCTTTCTCATCAAGGAGGCAAGACATGCTCTACATTCAGGATCAGAGCGGGGGATATCTGCCCGCTCCCAGAGAGAAAGTTTTATCTGAAGCCAGTCGACTCAGCGGATACCGGCTCAGGCGAGGTTCCTTCATCAGGTCCTCGGAAGATGCAAAGAATGCAATCCAGCACAAACTCATACAATACGAGTGCGAGGTATTCGCCTGTCTGTTTTTGGACAGCGGTCATCGGGTATTGGCCTGGGTGGAGATGTTCCGCGGTTCCATCAACTGCGCCACGGTCCATCCCCGGGAAGTGGTCAAGGAAGCCCTGCGGCTCAATGCCGCGGCCGTCATCCTGGCCCACAACCATCCATCCGGAGACAACTCGCCCAGTCCCCAGGATATCGATCTCACCCACAAGTTGAAGAACATTTTACAGGTGATCGATGTCCGTGTGCTGGATCACCTGGTGGTCGGTGAAGAGGTGAATGCCTTTTCCGACTTAGGACTATTAAACTGAAAATCCCTGACCAGGGGCAAGCCTGCCCCTGTGGGGAATAGCGTCTTGCCCCATTAATAAAATTTAAGGAGGCAAGACCATGACAGCACCTATACCTTTAACCAACGAGCAAATTGTAACTATCGCCCCGGCAGCAGGTTCCGCCGCACCCATTGACGGCGTGTCAAACCGATATTCGTTTGTGCCGACCCTGACTGCGGTCGATCTGCTTCGTGATGCCGGCTGGTTTCCGGTTCACGCGGAACAAAGCGCTGTCCGCAAGATCAGCCGTGACGGTTATCAGCGGCACGTGATCCGCTTTGCCAAGAACGGGCTCTTGTTTGACGGCGAACGGGTCGACCTGGTTCTGTATAACTCCCATGACTGTGGCTGTGCTTTCAAGCTGATAGCCTCGGTCTGGCGGCAGATATGCGGCAACGGGCTGATGGTTGCATCAGAGTTTGCCAACTTCAGCCACAAGCATATCGGTTTCAATCCTGAAAATTTCATGCATTCGGCCGGCGAGATAGCAGCCGCGGCCGGAACCATTGCCGACCAGGTCGAAGCAATGAAGGTTATCGAAATGACACCGGATGAACGAGGCATATACGCCCAGGCTGCCCATAACCTGGTTTTCACCGAACCTGAAAAAGCCCCTGTTCTCCCCGAGCAGTTACTTGCCGAGCGCCGCTTTGATGATAAAGGCAACGATCTGTGGACGACCTTTAACGTGGTGCAGGAAAATATCATGCGCGGAGGACTGAAAGGGATGAAAAGAGACAATGGAGGCAGGTTGCGTAGGGCAACCACCCGGCCGGTCAAGGCAATTGACCGCAATATTCAGCTCAACCAGGCCCTCTGGTATCTCACAGAGAAGATGGCCGAGCTGAAAGGTGCCAAGATCAGTCCCGCTGTTGTCTCTGCCTGACCTGTTTTCTATCTATCCTGTAACGCAAGCCGTCTCCTTCGGGGGACGGCTTTTTTTATCTTGCAAACTCACAATATCGCGATATCATATCATATCATCTAAAATCATATGATAGTATTTGTTTGGAGATAACTGTATGAGCGTTGTGTTATTTGGTGGTGAAAAAGGCGGAACCGGCAAGACCACCCTGGCAACCAACATGGCTGCCATGTTGGCCTTGGCCGGGAAGGATGTCCTGCTGCTGGATACCGACCGCCAAGGAACCGCTTCGTTCTGGGCAGCTGTCCGTGAAGAGGCGGATGTGGAGCCGAATATCTCCTGTGTTCAGAAGTTCGGCAAAGGCCTGGCAGCCCAGGTGCGTGACCTGGCCGGCCGTTATGATGAAATTGTTATTGACGCCGGCGGCCGGGATTCCATGGAATTGCGTTACGCTCTCGGCGTGTCCAACCGGGCCTATATCCCTGTGCAGCCGTTCCAGTTCGATATCTGGACCTTGCAGCAGATGGAGGAGCTGGTGGATATGGCCAAGGGCTTTAACGATGAACTGCAGTCCTTTATTGTCCTCAACCGGGTGTCTGCCAATCCATCTGTTCATGAAGACCAGGAGACCCGGGATTTTTTCACCGTAGAAGACTTCCGGCACCTGACCCTGGTTGACTCGATGCTTCGTGATCGGATCGCTTTTCGCAAATCAGCCCGGGACGGCCTGTCCGTGGTGGAATGGAAACAGGACAATAAGGCGGCCCGGGAAATGAACCAATTATTTGAAGAGGTGTATGGTGGCAGGTAAAAAGAAGACCCCACTCCGTTCGGCCCCGGAAAGAAAAAAAGAAACGGACCTGGATCAGTTTGCCGCGGGTGCAGGCAAATACGGCTCGACCGGGGAAGAGGTGTACCCCTGGGAAGAACCCCACATCCGAGAGGATGTGAAGAAAAATCTGCCGCTGAGAATCCCGGAACCGCTCTATATGAAGCTGAAATTCATCGCCGAAAACACCCCGTACAGCATGAATTCCTTTATCCTGGAGCGCCTTACCGAACAAATCGAGCAGGAGATTTCCAGGATGACTGGAAAAGGATGAATGAAGTGGATGCCTTGGGCATCAATAAACAAAGAAACCCGGTCATTGACCGGAAGAAAAAAGAAACAGCGTGTATGAAGAAACAAAGAAACGAAGAAACTTGATGTTCGAGAAATTTAAAATTATATCCTGTTTTTGTAATGAATTTATGTCGTCAAAAAATAGCAATCAGAAATCACTTGAATCCCGAATTTGGGATGCTGTTTGTTCTATCCGTGGGACGTTGAAAAGAATGAATGACATAGCAGGAGGATAACGAAAAAAATCAATTTGAACCTTTTTCATTCTTTCTTGATAATTTGATTTTGCCTCCGATTTATTAATGGCTTAATATTTAATTTTACTCTGACTCCATTTAATACAAAAAGGACCTGAGATTATGATCAAAACAGTAAAGCAAGCCTGTAATTTTAATCCTGTCATTCAGGATTACAGAATGAGCCAAGGAATAGAAAATCTGGCTGATTTGATTAAAGATCAGGGTGATGGTCGTGAGTTTTTTGCAAAAAATTTTGTAACCCATGGTATGGAGCAGTTATTCCGTGAGGGTATGCTTCGTCTATCTGGTAAGTCAGATCAGGCAGTATTTGAATTAACTCAGGCAATGGGCGGTGGTAAAACACATATGATGATCGCCCTTGGCTTGCTCGCCCGCCATGCTCATCTTAGGGAGAAAATATTACCCGCTGATTTAGCAGAAAGGATCAGCTTTGTTAATGCCCGTATTGCAGCATTTAATGGAAGAAATGATCCTGAAAATTTTATTTGGGGTGAGATAGCAAGTCAACTTGGCGAAGCAGAGGCAATCAAGCCTTATTGGGCAAATGGCCCCAGATCTGTTGACCAGAAAGCCTGGAAAAAGATTATCGGCGATAAACCCACGCTAATTCTACTCGATGAATTGCCACCTTACCTGGATAATGCCAGTACTCGTGTAATTGGTCAGGGAACATTAGCTACAATGATCACCTACAGTCTCGGCACCCTTATGAGTGCCGCACTGGAACTTCCCAATTGTTGTATCGTTATTTCCAATCTTACTGGAAGCTACAGGGCACAAACAAAGGCACTGGCTGAAACTATCTCAAATTTGCAGCAGGAGACCCGGCGCCAGGCAGTCACCATCACACCAGTTCAATTAGCAGGTAATGAAATCTATGAGATCCTAAAAAAACGGTTAATCGATGATATGCCCGATGAACGGGTTATTGCTGATGTTGCAGAGGAATATGCCCAGCAAATCAAAAAAGCAGAAGATGGGGGATACATTACCGCCGCTAGTCTGGAACAGATCGCTGAACAGGTCCGGGAAACTTACCCCTTCCATCCAGCCTTTAAGCATCTGGTAGCTCTGTTTAAAGAGAATGAAGGATTTAGACAAACCCGTGGCCTCATGCAATTCACCGCACGCTTGTTGAAAAGTGTTGATGAACGGCCTACTGATGATGTGTTCCTGATAGGTACTCAACATTTGAACCTCAATGATGACCAGGTTAAAGACGAAATAGAGCGGATTGCTCCTAAACTTGGCCCAGCGATAACAAAAGATATTGCTGATAATGGGAATTCAATCGCTGAGTTGATGGACGATGAGCTTGAAAGTGATGCGGCAACACAGGTGATGACCTTATTGCTTGCTTCATCACTCTCACGTGCTGTGGGTGGCCGCATTGGACTTACTGATGGTGAGATTATTGAATTTTTAGCTGCACCCAACCGTAAACCAGATGAGTTTCTCGAAGCATTACAAAGGGTCAGGGATCAGGCATGGTATCTACATCGTGAAGAACAACGTTTCTTTGTAAAAGAGACAGAAAATCTCGCTCGACAGATTGAACGAAATGCAAAAGATATCCCTCAACCCAAGATTGATCAGGCATTGATAAATCGTCTCGACGGCATACTGCAACCGAACAGGAGAAATGTTTATCAGGAACTTCAGGTGCTTCCTCGTCTTGATGATGTAAAACTAAGTGGGCCTCGTGTGTTAATAGTGATACGTCCGGATGGTAAGGTGCCCCCCAGTGAGCTGGATGCTTTTTTTCAATACCAGCAGGAAAAGAATAATCTCCTGGTTCTTTCCGGACAAGACAGTCACCTCGCAGATGCTGTGGAGGATAGGCTGCGTGAATTATATGCCATTGAACAAATCAAAAAGCGCCTGAAACTTGGCGATACACTTTATGAGGAAGCACGCGATCGCCTGGAGGAGGCGGAAGACCGTTTTAACAAAGCACTTTCCGCCGCTTATAATCGTATCTATTTCCCTGGGATAGATGAGACGGACGGAAGCGAAAAGCTTTTAAGTGTAACAATTGATAATGGTCTCAAAATCGGCGTTGGGGAAAATTCTGCAGAGGTACAGATAGAAAATCTACTCGCCAGTCCGAGGGCCAATTACAAACTTGCTAAAGACCTGAAAGAAGACTTCATTCCTTATTGGGCTATGGCAGAAGAAGAGTTATGGCCATCTGGAAAAGGAAACCGACGCACTCCATGGCGTGACGTGATAATGAGGGCTAAAGCCAATCCCGGCTGGCCATGGATGCCAGGTTCGGGCGGGATGGATACTTTGAAAGCTGAAGCGCTGAGCCAGGGCCGCTGGCGTATGGGTGAAGACGGCTATATAGAAAAGGGACCATTTCCTAAAGAAAAAACAAGTGTCAATGTATTGATTCAGGCGTCTAACCCGGAAACTGGGGAGTCCATTCTGACACTCACCCCGCGAAATGCGGGAGAAAGTCCCGTAATATATTTCTCTACAAAACCTTCGGTTTCAGAAAAAGATCCATATGTAGAAGATATTGAAAATTTTAGTACAGGTGAAGGTACCCTGTATTTCATGGTCAAAGATCCTACTGGTAAGTATGAAAGCGGGCCACCGACTCGCTGGTTGGCGGAATTAAAAATACGCCATCAGGTGGAAGCTGTGGCCGACAAGCGCAAGGTTACATTACAGTGTACTCCAAAAGCGGATATGTTTTATACACTCGATGGAACCAACCCCAAAGATGGCAGTCCCTATGAAAACCCCTTTGAAGTGGGACCAGAATCAGCCCCCCTGTTAGTTTTCGCTAAGGCTGGTGAAGCTATGCACACAGCTAATTTCCAAATTCCTCAAAGTGGTGCAAAAAGAGTTCAGATCGATGATACCAAACCCGCACGTCTTAATAGCAGCAAACGAGTGTTGCTTGATACTACCGATCGGGTGTTTGGTGTTATAAATCGTTTTAAGGACCAGAAAAATACCTGCTTCAAGGGAGTAATTATTGAGATTGGCGAAGGCGAAAATACTGTCACAGTTCGTTTCCAGGAGCGTGAAATAACTGCCGCTATGATCGAAGGTACAGTAAATAGCCTGCGTGAAGTTCTGGGTGACGGTCAATCCCCAGTTGCCTTGACGATCAAAGGTGGTATCAGTTTCGATAACGGCTTTGCAGCAAAAGAATTTGCCAAAATCGCCGGTCTTGAACTGAGACCTGGTGATGTTATTCAAGAGGATTGACGTATACTCCATGCCAGCCTGGAAGCTATGGAATAAAATAAACAACTTGGAAAAATTCGAATGCCGGCTCCAAAAGAAAACAAAGATACAAAACAGGAAATTGTACATCCTACCCTGGGTTTTGGTGTACCAGCAACAAGTGATCCTCATCATTTCAAGGTTATTATTCCCCGCGGCAATAGCGGCAAAGTACAGATCAGTGAATACCTTGGACTGCAAGCTTTAAGTGATGAGTTTGCTGTTATTGACCGAGTTTTGTTGGAACGGCCTCGCTGGAGTGCTATCCGCAGTGAAATCCAGCGAGCATTCAATGTTAGGCTTAAAGAACATAATCTTAAAACTTCTGCCTGGAAGGTGGGAGAAAATCCCGTTGATCGGCTTCTTGGTAAAGAGTTGTGTGTGTTGACTTGGGCCGTTGAACACATGGAGATGGAAAATGTTCCAGTAGCTGTGCGCAACTGGCTTGCCCTACGCCCTGAAGAGAGATGGTGGCTTTTTGGCATGACTGCTATGAGCACCGGAGGCATCGATGACGGCAATAAAGGCTGGCGTTTGGCTCTCCGACATGCCCTTGGGGACATAGCCCAAAATGAGCTGCTCCTTAAACCTCGTATTTCCAAAAAGAGACACCGTGAAAATACGTTACCGCTGTTTGATTTTTTTAATAAAGGATAATCAATGGCTGACTTAACGCCAAATGCATTACATGATACACCGGCCCTAATAGAAGCTGTTTTTCCAGCCCAGAAGGTTTCTTTTGAAGCGCAGCGAGAACGCAAAGCTGGACCAGCACAAACCTTGACAGGCCTAGGATCATATTGGAAAGGGCGCAAACCGCTGATCTTGGTGCGCGCTGTTTTGCTAGGGTGTTTACTCCCTCAGACGGACAATTCAGAAAAAGACTTGGAAATCTTTGAGAAACTGATGGCCTTTGATGATGAAGGTCTTGCTCGTCGCGCTTTGATTCAAAATACGCTTAAACCCAAAGAAATTGCCGCACGAATCAACTTAGATACTCCTTGGAATTTTTTCAGTCACAATATCAAAAAAGATGATCCCGTATTCTATGATATAGAGGCTCAAACTTTTCCAATGAATTGTGCAGAAAAGGGAATCAACATCCGTTGGCGAAGGGACATTAGCGAACAGGACAAACTCCTCATTTACCACAAGACTTTAAACACTATATCAAGTTATACAGAAAAAGCTTCCCATTGTAAGCGTCCGGAGGAAGTAGACCAAACTTGGCTCTATAAGCCCGTCTGGCCAGCTGTAAACAGCCATTATGCCCACTTAGGTCTTGAGGCTAGTTCACATCAAGAATTGATAGAAAAGTTAGGCATCCTACGATTCGGCCATCGACCCCAGGTTGGCGACACCTTCTGCGGTGGTGGTTCTATTCCCTTCGAGGCCGCGCGACTTGGTTGTGATGTCTATGCTTCCGATCTCAATCCCATTGCCTGTATGCTCACCTGGAGTGCAATTAACATAATAGGTGCTGATCCTGAACAGGGAGCAGAAATCGAAAAGAGCCAGCGAGAGGTGGCCGAAATTGTCGATAAAGAAATCATTAGACTTGGCATAGAACACGACAAGTATGGAAATCGTGCCAAGGCGTATCTTTACTGCCTGGAAGCCCGGTGTCCAGAAACTGGATGGATGGTTCCAATGGCACCGAGCTGGGTAATCTCTAAAGGTCGTTCTGTAATAGCGAAACTAATACCCGACTACAACCATAAGCGTTTTGATATAAAAGTACTATCGGGAGTCTCTGCAACTGAGATGATTGCAGCGGAGCAGGGAACAGTTAAAGACGGAGCACTGGTTTATGAATTAAATGGCAAAACTCATTTTACTCCTATCAAGACATTACGTGGTGATTACCGTGATTTGAGTGGCAATACTTATAACCAATTGCGCCATTGGGAAAAAAACGATTTCAAACCACGACAAGATGATATCTTTCAGGAGCGATTATATGCTGTACAGTGGATAACAAGAGAAACATTAGATCAAGGCCGAAAAGAATATTTTTTCACAGAAGCAACTCCAAATGTTATTGAGAAAGAGAATGCTATTAATGAGATAGTTAAGCTAAATCTTAATAAGTGGCAAGTTGAAGGATTGGTGCCTGATATGGCAATTGAGCCTGGAGCAAAGACTGATGAACCCATTCGCACGAGAGGTTGGACCCATTGGCATCATCTTTTTACCCCACGACAGTTACTGTTATTAGCAATACTTCAGAAAGCGATTAGCAGGTCAGACCATCCAGAATTTACTTTTTATAAAATAGCAAATACAGTGAATTGGATCTGTAAATTATGTCTTTGGGCCACTTCGCCTGCTCGAGCGACAGGAGGACCTGGCGATAACTCTGTACATGTGTTTTACAATCAGGCACTTAATACTCCCATGAACTATGCAAGCCGATCGTGGATAGATTATATGTCTGTATACAATAAAAGTGGGATTTCAAATTCGCCAGTAAGTCAAATTAATTTTAAAATAAAAACAATAAATGCACAAAACATCGATGAAGATATTGATGTATACATTACAGACCCGCCTTACGCTGACGCAGTCCATTATCACGAAATAACCGAATTCTTCATAGCATGGTTACGCAAGAATCCCCCCCCCCCATTCGACAAATGGACCTGGGACTCCCGACGTGCCTTAGCAATAAAAGGATCGGGGGATGATTTTCGCCGAGGTATGGTCGACGCATACAGCGCAATGGCAAATCACATGCCGGATAATGGTATTCAATGCGTCATGTTTACCCATCAAGATACGGCTGTATGGTCTGATATGGTGGGCATCTTCTGGGCAGCCGGATTACAGGTTATGGGTGCCTGGTATATTGCTACAGAAACCACTTCGGAATTAAAGAAGGGTGGTTATGTCCAAGGTACAGTTATCCTGGTTTTACGAAAACGCTCGGAAGGAGAGAAATCGGGATTTAAGCAACGCATCCTGCCTGCGGTCAGAAATGAAGTTAAAACTCAGATCGAGCAGATGATGCACCTTAATGAGGAAGTTGAAATCAAGATGGGTGAGCCGGTTTTTAATGATTCTGATTTGCAGATGGCCGGTTATGCAGCCGCACTTAAGGTATTGACAGCTTATACGCATGTTGGCGGTGAAGATGTAACAAGCTTTGCTTTACGCCCCCGACAGCGCGGTGAAACAACCGTAGTCGATGAGATAGTCCAGCAAGCCGCTGAAGCTGCAAATAGCCTTCTGGTACCGGAAGGGTTGGGTGCTGATACTTGGCATAGTGTAAGTGGCATCCAGCGTTTCTATCTGCGGATGATGGATATGGAAACCACTGGCGCTTCCAAACTGGACAACTATCAAAACTTTGCCAAAGCCTTCCGAGTTACTGATTACACAAAAGTCATGGGCAATATGACTGCCAATAAAGCACGGCTTAAACGAATTTCGGAATTCAGCTCGCGTGATCTTACCGACATTACCGAATTTGGAAATTCTTGGCTTGGCAGAGTCACCATCGGACTACAACAACTCCTATCTGAAACTGAGCCCCAGATCGTGATAAGTCAGCTGCAGGCAGATTTGCCGGAGTTTATGGAGATACGACCGGTGTTGATCGATCTCCTTGAGTTCATTCAAAATAAAGCTCCAGAAACTGAAGTGCGCGAAGTTGCTGAGATTCTCGCCAATCGTTTGCGTAACCTGCGTGCCTTGGGACAGTAACTTATAAACCATGACTATCCGACGATACTCTTCCCGAACACATCATTTAGACCGAAGTTTTCTTCTACAGCACCTTGAAGGGGCACGCAGCTATAAACGTATCGCTGGCTATTTTACCAGTTCGCTGTTTGAAGTGGCGCATGAGTTTTTGGATTCTATCCCGGATGTAAAGATTGTCTGTAACGTGGATATTCATCCGGACGACCTAAAGATTGCGCAGTTGCGTGAATCCAAAATGATTGGCCGCTGGAATGAGACTGCCATTGAGGCTGAAGCATTATTGAACCGTTCTCGTTATCGGCGTTTAGATGAGTTTATTGCTAAACGCGGGCAGGTTATACGAGTAGCTCCGGATAGTATCTGTGGTTTTCTACACGGTAAAGCTGGAGTAATCGAGTTAGCAGATGGGCGCAAGCTTGGATTTATTGGATCGATGAATGAAACAAGCAGTGGCTGGCAGCGCCATTATGAGATCCTGTGGGAAGATGACTCACCTGAGGGAATTGCCTGGATTGAAGACGAGTTCAACTTTTTATGGAATGCTGCTCGTCCGTTACCTGACGCGGTTATACGAGAGGTCCGGCGGCGTGGAAATCGACACGAGATTATTATTGAAGACATTAAAGAGGAAGAAGAGATTGCACCTGCCGCGCTGATTGAATCGCCCATGTATCGACAAGGGCTCTCATTGCAACCGTGGCAGCGGGGTTTTGTTGCAGAATGCATAACTCATTACCAAAATCACAGCACCGTTCGTTTACTGCTAGCCGATGAAGTAGGGCTTGGCAAAACCCTTTCAATGGGAACTGCGGCACTCGCACTCTGCCTATTGAATGAGAAGGAAAAAAAGAATCGCAAACCAGCCATAATTTTTGCTCCTGCAACTCTTTGTGAACAGTGGCAGACCGAGATGATTGACAAGCTTGGAATTCCTTGTGCCCGCTGGCATACGCTGAGAAAAGAGTGGTGGGATGATAAGGGACGCGCAATCTCAGCATCAGGCCAAGAACAAATTGCTAAATGCCCTTTGCGTATTGGCATTGTTTCCACAGGTTTGATGATACGTGACTCAGCTGAACGGCAACATTTGCTCGGTTTGCGGTACTCGTTGGTGATTCTTGATGAGGCACATAAGGCGAGAACGCGCAAGGGTTTTGCCAGTAATGCTGGTACTGCGAACGAACTTTTGGCTTTTATGCATAAAGTTGCTGCAAGTTCCGACCACGTATTATTGGGTACAGCGACACCTATTCAAACTGCCCCGGAGGATTTATGGGATTTAATGGGTATATTACATCAAGGGCGGGGCAATTTTGTCTTGGGGCATGACCTTGCCAAATGGCATCGCCCAGTAGATGCCCTACCAATAATTTCCGGTAAAGAATTAGTCTCCACAGTAGAACATGCCTGGGAATTACTGCGTTCGCCACTTCCACTTGTAAATTCAACTCAAGATCAACGTGCCAGGAAGCTGTATAGCTCCATCCGCAGCGATCTCGGATTACAAAACGATAAATGGCTTGCTGGAAGCTTGACAGATCTGAGCAGTGAAACCCGTGAAGATTTAGAGGATGAGCTGGACAGGGATATTGCCGGCGCTACCTTTTTTCAACGCGAAAACCCATTTGTCCGTCATATAGTCCTGAGAAGACGAACAACACTGGAAGATGAAGGTTTGCTTAAAAAAATTGGTGTTGATCTTCACCCGAATAGTAAACTTTCAAGACAACTTCAGGCTTTCCATGTGCTATTTGAAGGTCTGGCTCTCAGGACCAGCGAAGATTTTCGGGCGGCTTATATTGAAGCACGAAACTTTGGGAAGGCTCTCAGCAAGCGTGGTAAAGGTGGTGGCTTTATGAAAAACCTGATGGAACAGAGGATTTGTTCCAGTATTGTCGCTGGCCTTAAAACAGCCGAATACCTTCTGGAGGGGCATTCAGTTTATGAAGAAGAAGACGACCTTGAAATAGATATTGCACTTGAAAGTGATGAAGAGCGCACGGTGCTCCTTCGGCTGATTGAAAGACTGAAATTAGTTGATGGTGATCCGAAGCTGCGGGCCATTATTCACTATCTTGATCAGGAAAAATGGTTGGAACATGGGGTCATTATTTTTAGCCAATACTATGATACTGCCAAATGGGTGGCAGACTCGCTGGCTGCACATTATCAAAATGAGGCTATTGGGCTTTATGCAGGAGCTGGACGTAGCCGACTTTATCAAAAAGGAGATAGTGTCAGTATTGAACGTGAAACATTGAAAAAAATGGTCGCAGAACACCAGACCAAAATTATGGTAGCAACTGATGCAGCATGCGAGGGATTGAACCTTCAAACCTTGGGAACTTTGATAAACGTTGATCTGCCCTGGAACCCTACCCGTCTGGAGCAGCGTATCGGCCGAATTAAAAGATTTGGTCAAGTCAGAGATAAGGTAGATATGCTCAATCTTGTCAATGAGAAAACCGTTGATCAGAAAGTTTATGAACGGCTGTCAGAACGAATGCGGGACCGTTACGATTTATTCGGTGCGCTGCCTGATACTATTAAAGATGAATGGATTGCGGATATCGAAACTCTTGGTGAGAAAATGGATGAATATATCCACGCGCAACGACAGGCAACCGGCTTTGATCTCCGATATAATGCTACTCTGGAGCCGTCAGAAAAAGACTGGCGGGATTGCTCTTCTGTCCTATCACGCAGTGATTTTTACAAAATTATGAGTGAGGGTTGGGGTTAATCATCTTGGTTTTAAAAAATAAATCCCTTTTTTCTCGACAATGCTGGATCAAAATCCCGACGCGAGACTTCTCGCCGATCAACTCGGAAGGCCAAAAACAAATGAATGCGAACAGAATCTGTTACTATATCCAAAAAATATTAGGGGTTATCACCATACGATAACCCTATCGATATATAATTATTTAAAAGAATAGGCTGCGTTGAGTTTTTGTGAAGACAATTTTTATCAAAATATGATAAAAATAGTTAAGTAGTAACAAAATACATCTTTTCAAGGTAAATTCTTAAGTTGGCTACAGCTGAACAAATAAAAGCTCTTTTGAAGTCCCATCTTGATGGGGATGATTCGCATTTTTTTTCTGTGGCCATGCAATTGGCCGCGCATGAAGCAAAACAAGGGCACGGCCTGCTTGCGCAAGAAATCCGTACCCTGATTGATGAGGCTAAAAAGAAACGTTCCCGCCCTATCCCTACTTCGAGACCAGTTCCTCTCGCACAGCCGAAAGGGGAATTGTCTTCACTCCTTGCTGCATCATATCCTAAATACCGCCTTGCAGACATGGTTCTGGATAAAAAAACCATTGGCCGGTTAACACGAATAATAAAAGAGCAACGACAACTTAGCAAGATTCGTTCTCACGGTCTGGTTCCGAGGAAAAAATTATTGTTGGTTGGCCCGCCTGGTACTGGAAAGACAATGTCGGCAAGTATGCTGGCGGGTGAGTTAGGACTTCCTTTGCTCACAGTACGTCTTGATAATCTTATCACAAAATACATGGGAGAGACAGCCGCAAAACTTCGGTTAATTTTTGATGCTATCTCTCAGTCCCGTGGTGTGTATCTGTTTGACGAATTTGATTCGATTGGTTCCCAACGCGGACAGGTAAATGATGTTGGAGAAGTTCGCAGGATTCTAAACAGTTTTCTGCAGATGATCGAACAGGATGAATCTGACAGTGTAATAGTTGCAGCTACAAATCATCCGGACATCCTTGACTATGCTCTATTTCGTCGATTCGACGATGTAATTGAGTTCTCGCTTCCTCCGCAGCCATTAATCGAAAAACTTCTGAAGGATAAATTGTCCGCTTTTCAGGATTCCCAGGTTGATTGGAACAATTTAGCCAAGAAAGCCTCCGGATTAAGTTATGCCGATATCTCCGCTGTATGTGGTGATGCCCTGAAGGATGCAATTATTAATGATCGCGACAAGGTGGATTCCGCGCACATCATGGACCTTCTGGCAGAAAGAAAAGCCGTCCGAAACAAACGCCCGGCGTAACACTCTAAATAACTGATGCCAGAAAATCAGAACAACCTCCCCCATATTTTTATCACAGACAGCACTCGAACAGAACCTTACACACCTCCCTCCTCAATGGGACCAACTTTTCGGCTTCCGTCCCGGACAAGGCAAAGTCATGGGCAGAGGCTTTTGAGCCGTTTTGACCAGATAAGACAAGAGGCTGAGCAAACTGTTGCTGACCAAAGGGCTTTTGGGATTGATGCCGGTAATGGCATCTATTTGCAGTTTGAGAGCGAACCAGATTTTGAACTCAAACTTGATAGCCTCGAAGTTATCCGAAGCGGAATAGAACTGCTTGCCGTTCAGGAAAAAGATAACAAGTTCTATGCAACGGTATTTGTTCCTGAAGGAAAACTCGACATTTTAACCAGCAAAGTAGCAAATTATTTAGAACAGGATACACGAACGGGGAAACCGAGGAATCAGCCCTTAGTTGAAAGTATTTCTGAGATTCGACAAGCAGCACTGATGGGTCTATGGACCGATGAGCCCGCTGAGTTTCCGGCTAACGATTCTGATTCTATATGGTGGGAAGTTTGGTTGCGAGCCGGTGAAGACCCAGAAGCAATTGTCAGTTTTTTCAGGGAACATGCTGGGAGAATTGGTCTCAATCTTAGCCAGGAAGAGATTCGTTTTCCTGATCGAACCGTTGTCGCTGCTTACGCATCAAAGAAGCAGATGAGTCGTTCCGTAAAACTTTTAAACTGCGTAGCGGAACTTAGAAAAGCTAAGGAAACTGCGGAGTTTTTTGCTGCAATGGACATTCGCGAACAGCGTGAATGGATTGCAGACCTGAAGGATAGAACTATTTTCCCTGCAGGTAGTTGTCCGGCTGTTTGCATCCTTGATACCGGGATCAATAACGGTCACCCCCTATTAAATGCATCTCTTCATGTGAATGATATGCATGCGTATGATCCCGCCTGGAATTTGGCGGATCATGACGGACACGGTACCGAGATGGCTGGTATGGCAATCTATGGTGATATTACGGAAGCTCTTGCCCATGGTGATCCAGTTGAACTAAGCCACCGCCTTGAATCTGTAAAAATTTTGCCGCCAGTCGGTGCCAATCCTCCTCATCTTTATGGGGACATAACTGCTGAGGCTATTGCCAGGGCAGAAATTCAAAGCCCCGGTAGGTCAAGATCATTTTGTATGGCTGTTTGCGCAACAGACGAGAGAGACAGGGGACGTCCATCCTCGTGGTCCGCACGTATTGATAACCTATGTGCAGGAGCCGATGATGATACTCAACGTCTCGTTATTGTTGCAGCGGGTAATACTGACCAGGATTATAGGCATTACTATCCTGACAGCAACATAAGCGACTTTGGTATCCATGATCCGGGACAGGCTTGGAACGCTGTCACCGTAGGAGCATATACCGAAAAAGTATATATAGACAGCTCTGATTATCCTGATTGGCAACCAATTGCTCCTCAAGGAGATCTCAGCCCATCGAGTAGCACATCAATGACCTGGCAGCGTCCATGGCCTATCAAGCCTGATATAGTAATGGAAGGCGGCAACATGGGGCTCAACCCGGGAACAGGAACTGCAGATTATGTTGACAGTCTTGGTCTCTTGTCTACCGGTTACCAATTTGCCATCCACAAACCTTTGGTGGTGACTGGTGATACGAGTGCAGCAACTGCCATAGCTGCTCGAATGGCTGGAAGACTTCAGGCGCAATATCCTCAGTATTGGCCTGAAACTATACGAGCTTTGCTTATCCATTCGGCTGAATGGACACCTGCAATGACAAACAGGTTCAATCCACGGACAAAGCGTGATTATGAAAAATTGTTGCGATATTGCGGTTACGGTGTGCCACAGGTTGAAAGAGCTTTGTGGAGTGCCCAAAACAGCCTTACATTGATTGCCCAAGAGTCACTACAGCCCTTTGACAAAAAAGAATCGCGATATGTTACAAGAGATATAAATATTCATACTATTCCTTGGCCGGTCGAGGTCTTGCAGGAACTTGGTGACACTCAAGTCGAAATGCGAGTTACACTTTCTCATTTTATCGAACCGAATCCTGCCCGCCGTGGTTGGGGTAGAAAGTATAGTTATGCAAGCCATGGCCTTGGTTTTGATGTCAAAAGACCGCTTGAAACGTTAGAAGACTTCAGGGCCAGGATCAACATGGCTGCCCGTGACGAAGAAACTGGTCGAACTTCAGACTCCCCGAGTGATGCAGATTGGATTCTTGGCTCGCAGTTAAGGAAGTTGGGTTCAATTCACAGCGATACATGGAGGGGAACCGGTGCCCAGCTTGCGGAAAGAGGATATGTTGCCGTATATCCAATAATTGGTTGGTGGAGAGAAAATCCGAGACATGCCCGATGGAGCAAAAAAGCACGCTATTCGCTCGTCATCACAATCAAGACGCCGGAAGTTGAAGTTGAACTTTACACCGCCGTACAAAATGTAATCAGACAGACAACACGGATACTAATTAATATCTAAAATCAAAGCGAGATTGTTCCCAAAATAAAGGCTTTTTTTCTGTGGCCTCTCCCTCCAATAAACAACACAATGTGTAAAAGGGGAATTCGTTAACTGAAGGATCTGGGTTTGGTCATTCAGCTGGGAGCAAAATGTGATGCCGCCATATTCGAACATCATAGTGATCAAAATAAAATAGCTAAGGAGCCTTTAACAATGGCTGGATCTACCTTTCAAACCAATCCTTATGACTTGTATAAACTTCTTGAAGACTGCCACCGTGGAGTACTGCAGTTACCAGATTTTCAGCGGAGCTGGGTTTGGGATGAAGACCGTATAAAAAGCCTTATTGCTTCAGTATCAAGAGCTTTTCCTGTTGGGGCCTTGATGACCCTTGATACTGGAGGGGATGTGAATTTTAAACCTAGACCTGTTGAGGGTGCTCCTGATGATGCCAAACAATTTTCCCCGCATTCCTTGCTTCTGGATGGACAGCAAAGAATGACCTCGCTTTATCAGGTCGCTTTGCGTGGTAAGGTGGTCGAAACTATTACACCGAAGAAAAAAAAGGTGAAACGCTGGTTTTATATAGACATCCGCAAGGCACTTGATCCTACTGTTGATCGGGAGGAAGCTATTGTGGGTGTTCCAGAAGATAAAATTACCAGGGAAAAATTCGGACGTGTGATTGATCTTGATCTCTCTACTCCAGAACAAGAATATGCCATGCTCATGTATCCAGTGTGGCAGGTTTTTGACTGGGATCATTGGCAGGATGGTTTTGATAAACACTGGAGAGGAGATGAAAACGAGGAGATTCGAGAGGAGTTCCGAAACTTTAAACGGCAGATACTAGAGAATTTCAAATATTACCGGGTCCCTGTTATTTCTTTAGACCGTTCAACCTCCAAGGAAGCCGTCTGTGTAGTTTTTGAAAAGGTTAATACCGGAGGTAAAGCACTGGATGCTTTCGAGCTGGTAACGGCAATGTATGCTGCCGAAGGTCATGAATTAAGAAAGGATTGGTACGGAGCCGATGGGACACCTGGTAGGCATAGGCGTTTTGCTGATACTATGCGGCCAGCAGATTCAGAAAGCGGTATCCTTGCCAATGTTTCCAACACAGATTTTTTACAGGCTGTTTCACTTTTCTATACCCGCGAACGGAGGCAGGAGGCTGAAAAAGCAGGAAAAAAGGGCAAAGACTTGCCGGCCGTTACAGGTAATCGGCAGGCTTTATTAAGCCTCCCCCTGCATGCCTATAAAAAATTTGAAATGCTGGTAGAGAAGGGTTTTGTTCAGGCCGCGAAATTCCTACATATGCTGCACATCTACCGCATTTTCGATTTGCCATATCAATCACAGATTGTACCACTGGCAGCAATACTTGCCGATATTGGTGATGCTTGGGAGCATGAAGCAAATCGGGCAAAGCTGGTACTGTGGTATTGGAACGGTGTCTTTGGCGAACTCTATGGTTCTGCAGTGGAAACACGGATAGCCAAGGATTTTATCGAGGTTCCTCCATGGTTGAAAGGAGGCCCTGAACCAACAACAGTGAGTGAAACAATCTTCAGGGCCGACCGATTGAAAACTATGCGCATGAGACTGTCTGCTGCCTATAAAGGAATGAATGCGTTGCTAATGAAGGAAGGCGCCCAAGATTTTCGTTCAGGGCAGAAGTATGATCATACGGTGTTTTTCGGGGAGAATGTGGATATTCACCATATCTTCCCACAGAACTGGTGCAAGAAAAATGGTATTCAACCCGCTGTATATGATTCAATAATCAACAAAACACCCCTTTCCTATAAGACCAATCGTATTATCGGTGGAGTCGCTCCGTCTGAATACCTTGGCAAGTTGGAGAAAGGTGACACGAATACTCCACCGATTAATTCAGATAAGCTGAACGATTATCTTGCTTCTCATTTGATTGATTCAACTCTTTTACGTGCCGATAACTTTGATGCTTTTATGATTGATCGGCAAAAGCGCTTGTTGGAATTAATTGCACAAGCAACAGGGAAGACAGCATATGCTGGAGATATCCCAGAAGAAGGGGAGGATGTACAGGCCGATGCTGATTCAGCCGAGGCTGAAATGACTATTTCTTACGAGTGAACAAGATGCCTCGCCGCAATGATACAATTCTTGATATCCTTTATGTTCTCCCCTGGTGGGCATCAGTAATTGTCGCCTTGGTTGCGTATATTGCGTTCAAATTCATCGCTCCCTCAATCGAAACAGAGAGTGTCATCTTTAAGAACATCGGACAAATTGGTCCTAAATTTGCTCCGTTTATCGCTCTTTTTTTCCTGCTTCCAGCTCCTTTCTCGTATTTTGAAGAAAAACGTAAGAAGAAGCTGGTGGACAAGCAGAAGGACATCGAATCTATACGAGCTTTGTCGTGGAGGGATTTTGAGCACTTGGTTGGAGAAGCATATCGGCGTCAGGGGTACACAGTCCTGGAAAATACCAACACCGGTCCGGACGGAGGCGTAGATCTCCGGTTGAAGAAAGACGGCAATCGTTTTCTTATCCAATGCAAACAATGGCGTAGCCAGAAGGTAGGCGTAAAGGTTGTGCGCGAGTTGTATGGGGTTATGTCTGCAGAACATGCAACAGGTGGGATTGTGATTACCTCCGGCATTTTTACCCAAGAGGCTAAGAACTTTGCCACTGGCAAACCGATTGACCTGGTTGAAGGTAGTCAACTGGTTACCTTGATCGGACTTGTCCAGAATGGCAGGAATATTAAACCTGAGCATGTATCATCAAATACGACCGGCAGGCCCTGTCCTCAATGTGGTGGAGCGATGGTGCTGCGTGAAGCTAAGCGGGGCAATAATGTCGGCCAGAAGTTCTGGGGGTGCTCAAATTTTCCCAAATGCAGGACTACGGTGCCGTATACAGATTGAGCAGCTACTGATCAGAATGATAACTATCAACCGTACCGTCCTTCTCGTCACCCCCAAACAGCCATATATAGACTGGGCGAACAGCTTTGAAGATACTGGACCCAGCTTGTCAGGAGATGAACTTCATCATACAGCCATTCTTATTCCTGATACTTACGATGAATACAACTATGAAAAATGGCTCAAGAAAAACTATAAAGACATTTTCCTTTTAGAGTTGGAATCCTGGATGGTTGTACCTGAATCATATCCTACAATGACCTACAAAGTCTTTATGGAATGGTTTGAAGTCAAGGTTGCTGACACTGTAATCGATATGGGAAAGGGGTCGGTAGAGATGGAGGAGTATTGATTGGGCAGATTCGATAGTTCTCTCACTCGCGTTCAGCCAATATTCAAAGCATTGTATGATAAAGATGCTTCCGCTAAGTCCTGGGTAGGCAAATTTCTCAAGTTGGGATCCCGAGCAGGCCAATGTGATATTCCCGACATTATTCAACTCACACATCAACCGATCTTCGAACTTTCAGCAGATCCTCCGAAAGCATTTCTTAAGTGGCTTGTCTCTAATCCCGATAGGCTCACCTATCCAAACTATAAATGCTCACCCAAGACTATGAGAAAAAGGTAGCTTTTGATGGCTGGTGACAAAACCACTTTTTCAGAGGCGATTAGGACAATTGATAACTGTAATAAAATTCCTGTTCAAGCCTGGTGGCGACTCGAGGGTGTTACCAAGGTTGACTGTGCACTCCGCGGGAAGGACTTTGTTGTCTTTATCGAAGGGAAAAGAGGTTCATCCGGTTTGAGCGTACTTAATTGAAAAAGTGGACATACTGTGCCTTTCTAAAGAAGAGACCAATCAACTTTGGAAAGGAGATCCAGTATGTCCACGAGTATATTGTATCATGGTTTTG
>Ga0209163_1001770_pt1 | contig 21191 bp, 17 predicted proteins | sample MTBAKSrepl2MetaG_FD_187457 | JGI IMG/M metagenome (GOLD analysis project Ga0209163, IMG submission 187457) | Enrichment culture microbial communities om Arthur Kill intertidal strait, New Jersey, USA, that are MTBE-degrading - MTBE-AKS2 (Arthur... | ecosystem: Environmental > Aquatic > Marine >...
GAACATGCCGAAAATACGGGTTGCCCTGGATTTGAATAACAAAAAAATGATAACCGACTACCATGCGAAACTATACGCACATGAACTGCTAAGGCGCTGCCCGTCCGACAGCGTGGAGCGTTTTACCGCGGCCTTGATGGATTCGCAGGTTGACCTGAACCCACACCAGATCGACGCCGCCTTATTCACTTTTGGTTCGCCTCTTTCCAAGGGGGCAATTCTCGCCGATGAAGTCGGGCTCGGCAAGACCATCGAGGCTGGGATCGTTGAGGCGAGACTGCAGCAAAATGTTGCATAAAAACAATTGTGTGTAATCAACTGGAGCCTGAGATGACCACTCACAAACAACCAAAGAACGCAATCCAGGGAACCCTTTTCGAGGAGGATTACCTGTTGCGGACGCTGGGTTCTATTGTTCATACACCAGACATTGCTTTAACCGAGCTTGTTGCAAATGCCTGGGATGCAGGCGCCTCGCGAGTTGACATTATAATACCCAGCGATCTTGAGGAAAATATGATTGTTGAAGATGATGGGTGTGGCATGACCTCAAAACAGTTTCGTGAGAGGTGGATGAAGCTTGGATATAATCGAGTTAAGCACCAAGGCAAATACGCGGAAATGCCTCCAGAGCGAGAGTCAATTCGACGGCCAGCATACGGCAGAAATGGTGTGGGACGTCATGGTTTATTATGCTTTGCACCAAAATACAAGGTGGAGACTTTTCGAAAAAAAGAAGGAAGGCGTTTTCTAGTCACCACGGTCAGCCAAAAGGATCCTTTTGTTATTGAGAGTGAAGAAATTATTGATGCCAAGAGACATGGCACCCGATTAACGGCCGAAGTATCTCGTAACCTCCCTGCTGCCGACAGAATACGAGAAGTACTATCTGCACGATTTTTACACGATCCCCAGTTCACAGTAAGTGTCAATGGCAAATCTGTCCCTCTGGCAGAACATACCGGCCTCATTGAACAGACGACCCTTGAAATTGAAGAAAACGCTAAAGCTGAAGTTTATGTCATTGACGCGACAAAAAGTTCAAAAACAACAAAGCAACACGGAATAGCGTTTTGGGTAGGTGGCAGGTTGGTCGGCAAGCCGACTTGGACCCTTGGAGAGGTGTTGGTCATCGATGGGCGAACAAAATTTGCCAAAAGATATACGGTGGTAGTTCGATCCGATGACTTTTTTGATGAAATCCTTCCCGATTGGTCTTCTTTCAAGGACTCTGAACGGGTAAAGCAATTTTTCAATATCATATCGGAATATGTCAATCAGGTTTTTCTAAAAGTTTCAGAGGAGCGTATCCAGGAGACAAGGGAAGCGGTTCTGCGAGAACACAGGACTCAACTTGAGATGCTACAGCCTTTAGCAAGATTAGAAGTTTCTGAATTTGTTACTGAGATAACAACTCAGCAGCCAACCATGCAGTCGGAAACTCTTTCTGTTGCAGTGAAGGCTGTTATTCAACTGGAGAAATCAAGAAGCGGAAGCTCGCTATTGGAGAAGCTCTCAAAACTTTCTGATGAGGACATTGAGGGTCTGGATCGTCTTTTGGGAGAATGGTCAGTTAGGGACGCACTTACTGTATTGGATGAAATAGACCGTCGCCTGGCTGTAATTGAAGCTATCGGTAAATTATCAAGTGACCGAAAAGTTGATGAACTTCACACCTTGCATCCTTTGGTGACCCAGGCACGCTGGCTTTTCGGGCCTGAATTCGACACCCCTGAGTATGCTTCGAATTTATCAATTCGGAAAGCAGTTGAGAAGGTTTTCGACCAGAGAATTGATCGGGAACAGTTTATCAATCATCTCCGAAGACCTGACTTGTTGATTCTCTCCGACGCCACACTTTCCACAGTATCCTTGGATGAAATTGATAGAGGGAACGGGTTAAACTGCTTGAGAGAAGTATTACTTATTGAGCTGAAAAGAGGTGGTTCCACCATCGGCCGGCAAGAAATGAATCAGGCCTTCGATTATGTCGAGGATCTTTTGGGATGCGGTTTGCTTGACGGGACCCCTTATATGCGGGCATTTGTAGTGGGTCACGAGGCTGACCCGAAGATACAGGAAGTGAGGAAATTTGGTGAAAATCCGGAAAGGGGAAGGATACAGGTTTGCACCTATAGCCAGCTTGTGAGGACTGCGGAACGGCGTCTTTTCCGGCTTAAAGACAGGTTGACTGAAAGGTATGAAGATGTCACCGGAGAGAGTCTGCTAAATAAGATTCTGGCTGAACCAAAACAGCTAAAATTCACGGAAACAAATCAAAGCTAACAGCTGCACAGCATGTTGAATTGAGGGGGAGATTTGTGAAGCTTGTTCAAGTGAAAATTGAAAATTTCAGGGGATATAGACATCTTACAACCATTGATATCGACAACATGACTGTCTTTGTAGGTGCCAATGATGCTGGCAAATCAAGTATCCTCGAAGCCCTGGATATTTTTTTTAACAAAACAGCCCCAGACTTGGATGATGCCTGTGTCTCTGGAGATAAAGCCGTGGTCAGAATCGCCTGCGTGTTCGATAACTTTCCCGGTTCTGTAATTATTGACGCAACAAATGAAACAACCCTTCAAAATGAACATCTTCTTAACCCCGATGGATTGCTTGAAATTCACAAAATTTATGATTGCAGCGGATCAAAAGGGAAAGTCAAAGAAATCTTTGCTTGTGCTGTGCATCCTGCTGCTGAAAATGGAAATGATCTGCTGTCGCTGACAAATGCGAAGCTGAAGGATCGTGCAAAAAAAATGGGGGTGGACTTAGCAGAGGTTGATCAAACCAGAAATGCTGAACTTCGAAAGGCAATTTGGGAATACTTGGAAGATCTGCAAGTTGTGGATTCGGAAGTCCCTTTATCAAAAGAGACAGGTAAAGCGATATGGGAGGTCCTCTCAAAGCAAATGCCAATCTTTGCTCTTTTCCGGTCAGATAGGGCAAGTACAGATCAAGATGCAGAAGCTCAGGATCCATTACGGACCGCAATTAAAGCAGCCGTGTGGCAACTAGAGGCTGAACTGAACGCAATTACCGATCAGGTTCGAAACCAAGTGCAGGAAGTTGCAGAACGGACTGTCCAAAAGATTTCCGAAATAGCACCAAATCTGGCAAGCCAGCTTACCCCAAGAGTTACCAATAAAAATTGGGATACCCTTTTTAATGTATCACTTACCGGTGATGAAGAAATCCCAATAAATAAAAGAGGTAGCGGAGTCCGCCGTTTAATACTCTTGAGCTTTTTTCGTGCGCAGGCAGAGAAAGCAGCAGAAGATGAAGAAAAGAATGCGATTATTTATGCCATTGAAGAGCCTGAAACAAGCCAACATCCCAACAACCAAAGAATGCTCCTTGACGCTTTTATGGATCTTGTAGCTTCGCAAGAATGTCAGATCCTGCTCACGACCCATACCCCGGTATTGGCACGTCATATTGACCAACGATATTTGCGATATGTCTTTCAGGATGAAGATACCCAATCTGTTTGTCCTTGTGATGATGCTGTAATAGGGAATATTGTGCGAACTCTTGGAGTGCTTCCTGACCATAAGGTGAAAGCTTTTCTTGGGGTTGAAGGTCGACATGATATTTCTTTTTTAAGATACGTTTCATCAAAACTGAGCGCTGAAGATAGCTCTATTCCGGACCTTGCTGCTGCTGAACAATCAGAAACATTGGTCTTCATTCCCTTGGGAGGCAGCAGTCTTGATTTGTGGGTTGACCGCATGAACGGACTTAACCGCCCACAGTTTTATATGATGGACCGCGATACACAACCACCAGCTCCTTCAAAATATCAAAATCAATTCGATCAATTTATTGCAGAGGGACATCGTGCATGGATGACAACGAAGAAAGAATTGGAAAATTATATTCATTACGACCTTATCAGGCAGGGACAGGCAAATTACTCTGGTACAGGAGATGATTTCGAGGATGTGTCACTCCTCTTGGCACAAGCAACGCATGAAGCAAGTGGCAGCCCAGTGGCATGGGATGATATCCTGTCTGATCCGGAAAAGTTGAAGAAAAAAGAAGGCAAAGCAAAACAAAGGCTGAACAATGATTTTGCCTCCCAAATGACTCTGGAGCTGCTTCAGCAATGCGATGAAGCAAACCTTCTGGTTGGTTGGCTGCAAGAAATTGGGCAAACCTTGAATGCTGAATAACGCATATGGAGTTTATAGATGGTTGAGCAACCTGAAAAAGTGGCCCTCAGATCCATGGATATCGGTGAAGAAAAGAGAGTGAGGCTGAAAGCCATGTTCCCTGCCGTTTTTACCGAAACTTTGGACGACAAGGGCGACTTAGTCGAGAGCATTGATTTTGAGAAGTTAAAGGCCGAGCTGGGAACCTTCAGCGATCTGTTCGAGGCCAGGCGGGAGCGGTACGGCTTGGACTGGCCCGGCAAGAAGGACTGCATGCGGCTGATTCAGCAGCCGTCCGTGGCAACGCTCAAGCCCTGCCGAGAGGAATCGGTCAATTTTGACGAGTCCGAAAACCTGTTTATCGAGGGCGATAACCTGGAGGTTTTGAAGCTCCTGCAGAAGTCCTATTACAGCAAAGTGAAGATGATCTATATCGACCCACCGTACAACACCGGTAAGGAGTTTATCTACCCGGACAAGTATTCAGAAACGCTCGACACCTATCTGGCCTATGCTGGGCTGGCGGATGACGAAGGCAGGAAGTTTGCCACCAACACACCAAATGAGGGCCGATTTCATACCAAATGGCTGAATATGATGTACCCCAGGCTATATCTTGCCAGGAACCTCCTCCAAGATGATGGATATTTCGTAGCGAGCATTGATGACAGTGAGTTGGATAACCTGCGCAACATTCTCAATGAAGTTTTCGGGGAAGAAAATTTTATAGCGACACTTGTCTACGACAGAAATCGTAAAAATGATGCGAAGTTGTTCTCTGTTGGGCATGAGTATATGGTTGTATATGCCAAGAATAAATTATTACTAACTCACTTAGATATCCGTTTGCGTGCGCCCAAAGAAGGAGTCGATGAAATTAGGGAAGAGTTTAAAAGACTACGTCAAAAACATAATGACAACTGGGAACTGGTAGCAGCAGGACTCCGAGAATATTACTCTACTTTTGATGAAGATGATCCACGAAAACCTTTAACCCGGTACACAAAGGTAGATGAGCGAGGGCCATTTCGATCAGATGGTAACCCAAGTTGGCCAGGCGGTGGTGGTCCACGTTATGACGTCCCTCATCCGACAACAGGAAAACCATGTAAAATACCAAGCCGAGGTTGGGTTTGGCCCACTTACGACCGAATGAAGGAAGAAATTGAAAAAAATAACATTGTTTTTGGAATAGACGAAACAACGGTGCCTGGAGTCCGAATGGATTTGTTTGAGAAAGACGAACAAGTCATGAGGAGCGTTACATTTAGCTACGCTCAAAAAGCTAGCCAAGATTTTGCAAAAATTTTTGACGGTAAAAAAACATTCGATAACCCCAAAAGCTATATTGATTTAAAGAAACTTGTGCAATATTTGACAGTCCCTGGCGATTTAGTTTTAGACTTCTTTGCCGGGACTGGAACAACAGGACACAGTGTCATTGTTAGCAATGAGCCTTTAAAAGCTAATAGAAAATTCATATGCGTGCAACTACCAGAACCTATTGGTGATAATACAGAGGTAGCCAATAATGCGCTTTCTTTTGGTTGTGTTACAATTGCAGATATTTGCAAGGAACGTATCCGCCGTGTCATCAAAAAGATCGAAGAAGAACGCGCCATCAAACAAAAAGAATCCGCAGGAAAGCTGCCCGGCATGGCGGAAGAGCAACACGACCTTGACCTTGGTTTCAAGGTACTCAAGCTCGACCGGTCCAACTTCAAGGTCTGGGACGGCTCCGACCCGAATGCCACTGAAGAGCAAATCGCCAAACAGCTTGAACTGTTCGTCGAGCACATCAATCCCAAGTCTTCACAAGAGGACATCCTCTATGAACTCCTGCTGAAATCCGGCTTCATGCCCACGGAAAAGGTCGAGAAGCTCACGCTTGCCGAAAAAACCGTCTTCTCCATTGCCGAAGGGGCGCTCCTCATCTGCCTGGAAGATGAAATCACCCGCGATCTGATCGACGCCGTTGCCAAGGCAGAGCCCATGCGTTTTATCTGTCTCGATAAAGGGTTCAAAGGTAATGACCAACTCAAGGCCAATGCCGTCCAGACCTTTGCTGCCCGCAACCAGGGCCGTGAAAAAGCTGAACAAGTTGTTTTCCGGACCGTTTAAAGAGGAGTCGAATGAAACTGAAATTTGACTCCAGCCTTGAATTTCAATTGGACGCCATTGGTTCCGTTGTTGATCTGTTTGAAGGACTACCCCCAAAACAGAGCGGTTTTGAAGTAAGCTTCGGGCAGGCGAGCGGCAGACTGTGGAATGAACTTGGTGTCGGCAATCAGTTGATGCCGGATCATGCTCAGCTTTTGAAAAATCTTCATGTCATCCAGGAACGAAACGTCATCCCGAAATCCCGCCAGCTGATCGAGCAGGATGACACATATGCCTTCCCCAATTTTTCGGTGGAGATGGAAACCGGCACCGGCAAGACCTATGTCTACCTGCGCACCATTTTTGAACTGAACAGGAAATACGATTACAAGAAATTCATCATTGTTGTTCCGTCGGTGGCCATCCGTGAAGGGGTTCTTTCTTCCATCGACATCATGGGTGAACATCTCCGGGGACTTTATGACAATGTGCCCTTTGATCACTTTGTTTATAACTCCAAAGATCTTTCTAAGGTCCGCCAATTCGCGGTCAGTAAGGAAATTCAGATCATGATCATCAATATTCAGGCTTTTCAAAAGGATGCTGGTGATATCGAGGATTTTTCAAAACTCTCCGACGAAGAAAGGAAAAAGCTGAACATCATTCACCAGGAGCAGGACAAGATGTCCGGCCGCAGGCCCATTGAGTATGTGCAAGCCGCAAACCCCATCGTGATTATCGATGAACCGCAGAGCGTGGATAATACGCCCAAGGCGAAGCGGGCCATCAAGACCCTGAAGCCGCTTTTTAGCCTCAGGTATTCCGCCACCCACGTCAATCCGTACAATCTGCTCTACAAACTCGACCCAATAAAAGCTTATGTGTCCTTGTCAAACACTTTCATCAGATAATTCCTGACACTGAAAGACAGAAAAAGACTCTCAGTCACTCCCAGGTTGTCTGACTCAATTCACTACTGAAAAGAGTCGTAAATTACCTGCAGTTCAGACTTGATCAGACTGAATTGCAGGGTTTAAGTTTTTCAGACATGCTTGATTGTCTGAATTTTCAAAGATATATTTCTTTCTCATCTTTGGAAAACACTGCCTCCTCATCCACGGTGGAAGCAATATACAAAATACTATCAGCTGGCGAGTTGATACTCCCAGTTGACAATTTTACTGATGAGCGTGAAACGATTTTCCCAAGTAGCTTCGAATAAACGACGTACATGGCGGCAGATAGCATTAAATCCATGTCGCTGCTTTGTGAGCAACACCTTTAATTTATTCTCCCAGAAAGAACGCTGCAGGGCCAAACCTCCAAACACCGCCTTATCACTGATCTGGAATGCCAAATTGTTTTCGACTTGATCGCCAATGCATTGCTCTTGCAGAGATTTAAATTCGGCTTCCAACTCCATCAACCAGGCCTTTCGCTCCAGCTCAGCAAATTCCCGAAGCCTTTCTTCCTCCTGGCGCAGATCCAATTCCTCTTGACAATTTTGGATAACTTTTACGAGATATCGGTGGGAAGTTTTATTTTTGAGACGGCCTTTGTCCCGTTCCGTCGCAAAAATTGCCACTGCTTGACGAATTGCTTCCGGTGTATAACGAGCGGCAAGCCAGTTTCGAAGTGTGCCTGCCAGATCCAACGCCTCGAGCCCAAAACGTTTGAATGCCTCATCAAGAAGAATGCGGCTTACCGGCTGCGTCTTGAGGATGTCGACCCGGTTCTTTTTTGTATGGTCCTCGTGCAATTCCTTAATGAACTTTTGATCCTTTTCCGGATCGGGGCACGCCTTTCGTAAAACCTCAATGCGGCTTTTTCCTTCAAATTCCGCTCGGCCAGCATGATTTATTCCAGCGGTATAGGCCCGGACAATTTCGCGAATTGCACTGGCAAGCAGGTTCGAACGGCTGCTATCGTCAAGATAGATTGTGCTGACAGCCTGTTCAAATTTGCCGAATTCGCCCTCGATACCGGCCTTGTTTTGTCCTCTTTGTGGGGTGGCAGGAATCATGATAGTCGTTTTCGCGAGGTGGTCCCGCAATTTTTTCTCATCGTGAATAGGTTTTCCGTCATGTAGTAAAGCCAAAGGGGGGCAACCCAAAAATTCTGTGCTGTCATCGAAAGCCTGGCGCACACCATCTGCGTTTTCCGTTTCAGTGATTACAACGGCAGTATGGCAGCAAGTTGCCTGATCAATGGTGCCTTGCCAATTATAGGAAAGAACCTCTCCGCTGCCGGTGCATTGTATCTTTACGCTCTTGCCGTCGGTTACCAATATACTGCCAGGTTGGCATCGCTCGGTGGAGCCTCGATAACGAGGATCCTTTTGTTTTTTCAACGGCAGTAGACCACAAATAGTCAATACCCGACGAATCGGTGTGGGTCCAAGATTGATCCGAGCTGTCTCATATTTGAAAAATTCCCGGATACCACCGGTCCATCCGAAAAAATCTTCAAGAATTTGGCGAAACGTGGTGCTGGCAGACAGAGGGATGAAGGGTTGAAGGATAGGACGGCCACCTTCGAAAGGCTCTACCTTGTCCTGCTGACGCCAACTTCGGTACGTCGCGTATGGAATCTCAGCATATTGGCAAAATAGTTCTGGTGAATCATCCCAGGTGTCCGATATGTCAAGAATAAATCTAATAAAACCGTCGCTATATGTAGTACGGCCTGTCTTGTGAACCACCATCGCACCGGGATGCGCCAACCGGTATTTTAATGCCATCTCGCGAACTTCCCAACCACGATCTTTCCAGCCTGACATACCTCGGCCACCGTTTTTTTCCGGACGTCCTGGTCCGGCAAGCTCAATCATCTCTAAGGCCGCTTCCAGCTGGGCTTTACGCTCATAGACCTGACTGCGGTTTATTCCTGCCCTCTCGCAGATTCTCGACAAAGGACCATCCAGCTCCATGTATAGCTCGGCTGCGTTGTCTTGGATAAGTTTATGCATGGCGATCAATGTCAGCTTGTTATTCTTGCTATCTTCTTTTATATTCATAACTGAAACAGGGGGTTGATGGTATATATGGAGTTTGGCGACAACATATATTGCCTATCATTCTCCCTGTTTCAACTATTTTTTATTATTAGAAGATTTGTTCTCCCATTAACCAGATTTGTGGTTTTCCTCCATGTGAAACCACCCGGAACAGATCCACCCCCCGGCTATCAGGGCTTGTTAACTCTGACGTATCTGCTCCCAGTCCTTGCTCAATCTTTTTCACCGTCTGCTCCGCTATGCCGTAAAAACGGTCACCTGGTACCAATAGACCGCCGAGTCCATGATGAGTACGCCGGTGATTGTAATGTTCAACCCAGCGGCCTATACCCCGCGCGGCATCGGTCAAATCCATAAACTCATACTGCTCAACGCATTCTTTCTGGAAACTGGCATTGAGCGCCTCGACCTTTCCGTTTACCGCTGCCTCTTTTGCCAGGTAGAAGTTGATTTCATATTCTTCCAGCAGGGCCTCGAAGCGGGAAACTCCTTTCCACGAATGAAAGGCCGAGCCCCTGTCACTCATCACTCCATCCGGCCGGCCATAACGCTGCACAACAGATTCGAAACACTGGATAACCGGTTCTGATCGCTCCGCTGGGGCCATTGCCCACCCGGCAATGAACCTGGAGTAATCATCCTCAATGAACAGAACACATTGTTTTTGCTTATGGATGTAAAAGTGATAGAAGTCCAGGTGATATAATTCTCGGGGCCGGCCAGCCTCATAGCTGCCGACATGCTCTTTACGTTTCAGCGAAGGAGCTAAATATCCGTTTTCTTCCATCACATGACGAGTCGTGCCGACAGAAACCTTGAAGCCGTCGCGTTTTAGCATGTTCCGGATTTGGCTCGGCCCGTAACCCGGATGGCGTCGCCACATGGCAAGAATTCGTTGATCCCGTATTTCTTTTGGATCTTCTTCTATTATGGCCGCAGTGGGATCTGTATCCGCAGAATCATTGAGCTTCTTGCTTCGACGCTTCAGCGCCCGGCGCCATTCATAAATTGTTGTTGCTCTGGGGCCAAATTTTTCTGCTGCAGATTTCACATCGTTGGCCGCGGCATATGCGAGGATTTCCTTCTTCTGAGCCGGTGAATATCGTTTCCCTCGAGCTGGCACGGTTGACTTGCGGCTTCCAAATTCTTCATGACCAGTGCTTCTATTCTCCATCTTCACCTCTCCTTCCGTTGAATGTTGGCGGGAGGTACCGAGAAGGTCTCTATATGGTTTCTCTGTTAGGATTTTCTCGCTGTCAGTGATGAAGAATTATAGTCTATGACACTTACGGATAAGCAAAAGGAAGTTCTGGCCGCTAATGGGCACCTGCTCGTAAAGGGCGGTCCCGGTTCCGGCAAAACGACCATATCAATCCTGAAGGCAGGAAAGATCGTCAAGGAGGGCCTGAGAAGCGGCCAACTCATTTTATTTTTAAGCTTTGCGCGCGCGACCGTGTCAAGGGTTTTCGAAGCCATTGCAGAAGAAGACGAAATTACCCCTGACGTTAAACGTCATATTGAGGTCGATACTTATCACGCCTTTTTCTGGCGGCTCATCAAGACACATGGGTATTTGCTCGGCCTGCCACGTTGCCTCGGCATTCTGACACCGCAGAATGAAGCGGTTGCTCTATGCGAAATAAGGAATGAATACAAAACAGACAACAAACTAACTATAAAAGAAAGGAAAGAGAAAAAACAACGAGAATATACTGAACGGCGAGGCCTCGCCGCTGAAGAAGGATTGGTCTGTTTTGACCTTTTTGCAGAGCTTGCCGGTGCATTGCTACACGGAAGCAACAAAATCAGGCAGTTGATCTCAAACGCTTATCCCTTCATCATACTCGACGAGTTCCAGGACACTGCACCGGATCAATGGCGTGTCATCCAGGCGCTGGGACGTGACAGTCAGCTCTTGGCGCTAGCAGACCCTGAACAACGGATTTTTGATTTCATCGGTGCAGATCCCGAACGTCTTCAGCATTTCGAGGATGAGTTTGCACCTTCCAAATTTGATCTCAGCGATGAAAATCACCGCAGTAAAGGAACAGATATTGCTCATTTTGGAAACGATATTCTAAATGGGAAGTTTACAAAAAAAAACTATGACGGCGTATATTTGGACCTGTTCGAGGCAAATCAGAATCAGGCGGTTACCAAAATGGTGACCGAAACCTTGCAGGCACGGAAGCGACTGATTGAGGATGGTCCGAAAGATTGGTCATTGGCAATTCTCGTCCCTACAAAGCGCATGACTCGCACTGTATCAGATGTTTTTCGGGAACCACAGGGCAAACTACCAAAGATTGAGCATCATGCTGCTGTCGATATGGAGGCAGCTATCCTTGCTGCCGAGATCATCGCTTACATATTGCAAAGTCACGGTGGAAGGGGTGATGTTGCCGAGTTTGTTAGCCTGATTTGCAACTACTTCAGAGGCAAAGGTGGTGATACCCCTACCAAGACTGGTCTTCAAGAAGCAGCGCGCATATCTGCAGCTTACCAAAAAACAGTTGAATGTTATGAGGCTAACAAAATTGTTCCTAAGAAATGCATTTATTTACCAATCGAAGCAGCCTATGAAGCATCCCACAACTTTGTCTTGGGGGGTAATCCTGACAACGACTGGGTCACTGTACGAAAGCACTTGGAAAATGCTGGCTGTAAGCGACTAAATGAAATTGGTGCTGAAGTCCGAAATATCCGCCTATTGGATCGGGGGACGCAGCTTCGTGAAGCTCTGTCGCAGAACTGGCGAGATAAAGGCCGATATGAAAACGCTTTAGGGATTGTTCGTCAAGCCTTTGTTCATGAGCATTTCTCGACTAACACGAAGCCGGAATCGGGTGTGGTCGTTATGAATATGCACAAAGCGAAAGGTAAGCAATTCGATGAGGTGATCATCTTTGAGGGCTGGCCACGGACCGTCCGACGCAAGATCGTGGCAAATCCTGATCGGATTGTACGGGGCAATATGTGTGACAACATTGATGATCAAACGCGGCAGAATTTTCGTGTCAGCATTACCCGTGCAAAACGGCGCACGACCATTCTCACACCAAGAGCGGATCCGTGTGTTCTCATTCCTCAAGATAAAGATTAGAAACCCAACGAAGTTTAGAGCAAATGAAATTCAGCGCCATAAATCAATCGACAGGAAAAGGATGCTGCAATAGTAAGAAGCAGAAAAAGAGCTCCATAAAAAATCAATTCACTGGATGCCGAGAACGGCTGCGGCCCTACGGGGTCAGAGCTTATCCGATCATCGCAACAGCGTTCCATCCGAACGCAACTCCGTGCACTACGACTTGGTGATCGGAAAGAAGAGGTACCCGCCGAAGTTCGTCATTTCGGTCGCTACGAAATTTGCAACCGGAAAATACATTGACTGACAAAACAGAAAAATTGAGCATGTGAAGATATCAAGTTCCTTGTTAATCAAGTTTTAATCTATATGGCTGAAATTACGTTAGCAAATTTTTTCTACTTTTTGTAAGTATCGAGAAACTAGATAATAAATTTGTCAACTACACTTAGATCGAAGAATATATAAACTCAAATTCCCAAGCAACATAACGTGGCCCGACCCCTTACAAGCATCTAGGCTGAATTAAATGATAAAAAAGATAACTATATATTGAAATTCAACCGAAAGGATTATTTTTATGGGCTGGCTCAAACATGGTTATGACAGACTGGTACCATTATACAAAAAATATTGGTCGAATGTAATCGAACTGAAAAACTCGAATGAATATTTTTCTAACCCGCATTTAATCTGCTTCACGGAAAATTACGAAAAACAAAAAACAAAGTTGTTTACTGTTGGGCAGCAAACAGGACCCCGGCAGTGGCATCAAGACATAGAATTGGAGAACGGCACAGACTCTATTGAAGAGTTAATGGAAGCTTATTATGGCTTTTACTCCGGATGTTACTATGGGCGATCACCATTTTTTCAAGCAATCAGGAAAATTGAATCGATGCTTGGAATAACTAAATGCGAATCACTGGTAAGCGAAATAGACAAAATGGATTTCGGAGGCAAGGCTGCGAATCCTGAAATGTCTGAAAAAATTTACCAGGCATTCCCTGTACTGCCGAAGGAAATAAAAATAGCGAAACCAGATGTTGTAATATTTTTCACCGGCAAAAAATATGATAAGCGAATGAAGGATATTTTTCCAGGAGCTGAATTTCAACCAGTTATTGATGATATCCCCAGAGAACAGTTTGCCCGAATAATCCATCCAGATTTACCTCCAAAAACATTCAGGACCTATCATCCCTTTGGTCTAAGAACACAAGGACTGGAACGAGACGCCCTGGGTGAAAATGGATGGTTTGAGACAGTTCTTGCATGAAAATGTGTGGCCACCCGAGGCCATAACCCAGAGCGCCATGCTTGAGCGGCTAACAGGACGCTACACCGGGACGCCGCGAGCGTCGCGCCCCTGAGCTTGAATGTACAGCCGTTTGATGTACCGCGCTGAGCTTATTCTGCGCTAGTAAGTCGGCGTATTAAGATCGCCAGCATCTATCTCGTTTAAATAGCAGTTTGTCTCAAGTTGAGGTGTTCTGCGATATCCTTCAGCCGCCTTTAAACAGGATTTTTTATTATGGAATTTTACTAGGCATTGAAGATAATAATAATTTTCATAACACTTCAGTTTCATACCTTGAACTGTTCAATATCTGGAACCATTCATTTTTCAATACTTTGCTGGTACCAAATAACGAGAACCAACGAGATCGGCTGAGACTCTTTATTCTGTTAAAACGTGTAAAACCAAAGTTGTCATGATCGAGTCAAAACAACTTCATGTTAAAACCATTACCGAATATCCCTGCAACTCTATTTCTTGACAATTAATGGTAAATGAGCGGTAACGACCTGTCCAACACTTTGAAATTACACAATTATCACCGGCCTTTCACGCCGGCAACACCGGTTCAAATCCGGTTGGGGACGCCAACCAATAATTACAGGCACTTGCATACTTCATGGGTGCCTTTTTTCCTGTCTGAATAATTCCTTTTTTCCACCCCTGTTTCTCCCCTCCGGGCGCAGGCATATTTTCGTTTTTTCGGCTTTCCCCGTCTCCGGCAGGCATGCAAGAGATCAGTTGCGTCGATCCAGGCCGACCGGTTTCGCAGCACGCTGACTGTTCCCTTCCCGTCTGGCAGGATTTGTCCTGTTGTACAGGAACACCCCGGTGAGCATCAACCAGGCAAGTGTTCTCTTCACCCCGCCTCCAGAGCCGGGATGATCTGCCGGATCCCGTCAATTCCATCCTGGTCGGAGCGATGGTCCCGGGGTGTTCCTCCGGCGCACCGTAGATCTGCGTCTTGCGGCGTCGAACGCCAGGGAGCAATGAATCCCGTTCCGCCTGCCGGGAAAGCAAATTGCCCTCTTTTGACTGACTGGCACTGATTTTGCTTTACTACTCGAAAAAAGAACAAAACATAGACCTGCCGTCTTGCAGGCTGATCGATCAAACAGGCCGCACCGTGTCGGAAACTCCAACGACCAATAATAATAACCGGAAGCCGATCGGGGCAATTGCCGAGGTTCATGGCCCTGTCGCCGTCATCGCCTGCGACACGCTGCCCCCTCTGCGACAGGCCTTGCGGGCCGATCTCGATCACGAAACCTATCTGTTCGAGGTCCATCAGCACATCGATGAGCGGCATATACGCGCCATCACCCTGCACCGGAGCACCGGTCTGAGCCGTGGCATGGCAGTTTATGACACCGGGGCACCGCTCCATATTCCTGTGACCCCCGAATGCCTGGGGCGACTGCTGAACATATTCGGGGAACCTCTGGACGGCAAAGGTTCGCTGGTAACCCGGGATTTCCATAACATTCACAGCCCGCCGCTTCCTTTGCAGGAAACGGTCGGCATTGGCGAGGTGCTTCCGACCGGAATCAAGGTCATTGATCTGTTGTGTCCTTTTTTTAAAGGCGGCAAGATCGGATTGTTCGGCGGTGCCGGGGTCGGTAAGACCGTTCTGATCATGGAGTTCATGCATGCGGTCGCCATCCTGCATAAGGGTGTGTCAGTGTTCGCCGGAGTGGGCGAACGCATCCGTGAAGGACATGAGCTGTGGCACGAAATCCGCAAGGCCGGTGTTCTTCCGCAAACCATGATGATTTTCGGCCAGATGGACGAGTCGCCCGGTGTGCGGTTCCGGGTAGGCCTTTCGGCCCTCACCTATGCGGAGTACCTCCGTGACGCCCTGCACAAGGAAGTGCTGTTCGTCATGGACAATATTTTTCGTTTCGTGCAGGCTGGCAGCGAGGTTTCCATCCTTCTGGGACGCATGCCGGCCACGGTTGGTTACCAGCCCACCCTCACCACCGAGGTGGCGGAGATGCAGGAACGGATTCTTTCCTCCCCTGAAGGCGCAGTCACTTCGGTGCAGGCAGTGTATGTCCCGGCCGATGACATGACGGATCCCGCGGTGGGGGCCATCTTGAGCCATCTTGATACCACGGTTATCCTTTCGCGGAGCCAGGCGGGGAAAGGGATCTATCCCGCTGTGGACCCACTCCGCTCAGGCAGCGCGCTCATGGACAGGCATACTCTGGGAGTGCGGCACTACGCCGTAGCGGAGGGAGTAAGGGAGCACCTTGCCAGGTATGAGGAATTAATGGATATAATTACCATGCTGGGCATGGAGGAGCTGTCTGACCAGGATCGAAAAATCGTCATGCGGGCCCGCAAGCTGCAGCGTTACCTTACCCAGCCGTTCTGGACCACAACCTCGCATACCGGAATACAGGGCGTTTCCGTCCTCCTGGAGGACACCCTTGCCGATTGCGAGGCTTTTCTGGTTGGTCGCTATGATGAATTGACCGAGGACCGATGCTACATGCGCGGCACCATGGAGGAGCCGAAGCCGTGAAAATCTTCACCCTTGCCCTTCATGATTCCACCCGTTCCGAGGAAATCCGGGAGGTGACATCCTTTGTCGGTGAGGACAAATCGGGCAGTTTCGGAATTCTTCCCGGACATGAACGCCTGATGACCATCCTCATCACCGGGCTGGCCAGGTTCCGCGTCCGCGAAGGCAACTGGCAATATCTGGCGCTGCCCGGCGCGGTCCTCTATTTCCGTGACAACGTGCTGACAATCTCCACCCACCATTTTTTGCTGGACGACGACCTCATGCGCATCAGCCAGCTCCTGCGGCACCAGTTGCTCGTCGAGGAGGAAAAGCTCCGCTCAATAAAGGAAAGCCTGCATCGCATGGAAAAAGAGCTTTTCAGACGCCTCTGGGAGAGGGGCCGTATGGGGAGGTGGTAGCAATGGCCGCCCCGCAGCCGGATGATCTGGAAAAGCAGGTCGAGCGCAAGGTACGGCGGATGAAAAAAGCCGAACGCGAACGACCCACTCTCATCGGCCAGACCGTTTACATCGGAATCCTGGGTTTGCTGTTCGTTCTGCCGGTTGTCGGGGGCGCCTATCTGGGAAACTGGCTTGACAGTCTGCTTGCCGGGTACTCCGTCCGCTGGACCATAAGTCTCATCCTGGTTGGAGTGATCGTGGGAGCCGTGAACGTTTATTTTTTTATCAGGGAGTAGACAGTGGCGGAAGAAGGTCTGCTTATCGGACCAATCTTTTCTCTTGGCCCCCTGGCAATCACCAATACGGTGGTGACCACCTGGGTGATCATGGGTCTGATCTGCCTCTTTGTCTGGATCATGCATCGCCGGTTGCGCACCGAACCGGGGCCGGTGCAAACTGCGGTCGAAGGCATCGTCGCCGCCATTGAGGACGCGGTTGCCGCCGTTGCACCCCTGCACGCCGGGCAGATCATGCCGTTTGTCGGCACCCTCTGGATCTTTCTGATCATTGCCAATCTCAGCGGTTTGATTCCAGCGGCTCATGCCCCGACACGCGACCTTTCCGCGACCTCAGCCCTCGCCTTCCTGGTGTTTCTGTCAACGCACTGGTTCGGTATCCGTATCCAGGGGGTAAAAGGGTACCTGCGCCATTACCTGTCGCCCAGTCCGATTCTACTGCCTTTTCACCTCATCAGCGAAATTACCCGCACCATCGCTTTGGCGGTACGGCTATTCGGCAACATCATGAGTCTCGAATTGACCGCATTACTGCTCCTGCTGGTGGCGGGATTTCTTGCCCCCGTTCCCATCCTGATGCTTCATATCGTGGAAGCGCTCGTTCAGGCCTATATTTTCGGCATGCTGGCACTCATCTATGTCGCCGGCGGGATTCAGTCACAGCAACTACGGCAAGAAAAAAGGAGTAGCCAATGACCGACCTGTTCATTTTCGTTCTGGCATCAACGGTGACTGCGATCGCCGGAATCTCGGTAGGGGTGATGCTGCCCGCCGTTGCCATGGGCTGGGCAATAAGCCGCGCCCTGGATGCCCTGGCGCGGCAGCCGGAAGCAGAACGCTCCATCATGAGAATCCTGTTCATCGGCATGGCAATGATCGAGTCGCTGGTGATTTATGTGCTGGTGATTGTGCTGATCGTTCTATTCCGCAACCCGCTCCTTGAATATCTCCTGAAATAGAGAGCTGAAAGAATGGATATGCCGGCACTCACTCCAACAGGAGGGGCCAGACCGTGGAAATGAACTGGTCGACCTTTGTCCTCGAGATCATCAATTTTCTGGTCCTGGTGTGGATCCTCAAGCGGTTCTTCTATAAGCCGGTGCTGGAGGTGATCGCCCGGAGAAAGGCCGGAATCGAGAAGACCCTTGCCGAAGCGAAAACTTTCCGCGCCGAGGCAGAAAAATTGCGCGAACAGTACCAGAGCAGGGTTGCCGAGGAGGAACAGGAAAGGCAAATGGCGCGGGAAACATTAAGCCGGGAAATCGAGGCCGAACGTGCACGCAGAATGGCGGAGCTGCAAACCGTTCTTGCGCAGGAACGGGAGAAAATACGGGTTGCCGAGGAGCGCCGCAAGCTCGACGCCATGCGCAAAATGGAGGAAACCGCGCTTGTGCACGGGGCCCGTTTTGCCACCTGTTTGCTGAAGGAGACCGCGGGAAGGGAAACGGAAGCGCGGCTGGCCGAACTGGTCGTCGCCGAACTGGATCAATTGCCGGCTGAACGCCTCGCCGCCCTGCGGGGCAGTGACGGAATGAGCCGCGAAGAAGCTGTGGTGGCCAGCGCCTTCCCGCTTTCCGATGACCTGCGTCTCCGTCTCCGGCAATCACTGGCAACGATTGCCGGCCGGGAGGTAAGATTGCGGTTTGAGCAGAACAGCGAGCTGCTGGCCGGATTGGAGATCACCCTCGGGGCTTGGGTGCTGGGCGCCAATATCCGTGATGAACTGAAGGGGTTTGTTGCCCTGGCTCATGATGCATAAACATTCACAGCTGCAAACCAGTCTCCTCGAACGCCAGTCTCAATGGCTGGATCGCTACGAAAAGGGACTTCGCGTCACCGAACAGGGCAAGCTTGTTTCCCTCGGTGACGGCATAGCCTGGATCAAAGGCCTGCCGTCCGCCGCCATGGATGATATCCTGCTCTTCGCCGACGGCAGCCGGGCGATGGTTTTTGATCTGACGGAAGGGTTGATCGGTGCGGTTCTCCTGCGGGATACCGATGCCTTGACCGCCGGCACCACAGTATATTCCACCGGCCGGACCCTGAGCATACCGGTGGGCGATGCACTGCGCGGGCGGATCATTGATCCGCTGGGCGACCCGCTTGACGGAGAACCGCCGCCCTCCTACACGCGCCGGCAACCGCTGGAGTCGTCCTCGCCGCCCATCATGGCCCGTGATTTTGTCCGGAAGCCTCTGTATACGGGCATTAAAATCATTGACACCCTGATACCCATAGGCAAGGGACAGCGGCAACTGCTGATCGGCGATGAAGGTCTCGGGCGCAGTTCCATCGCCCTGGACACGGTGATCAATCAACGGGGACAGGAGGTACGGTGCGTTTATGTGTTGATCGGCCAGAAACGGTCCACGGTTGTCAGCACCATCAATACCATGCGGGAATACGGAGCGATGGATTACACTACCCTGGTCGTCGCTGAGGCAAGCAGTCTGCCCGGCCTGCTCCATCTGGCCCCGTTTGCCGGATGTGCCGTCGCCGAGTTCTGGATGCAGCAGGGCCATGATGTCCTGGTGGTCTATGACGACCTTTCCAGCCATGCCAAGTTCTACCGCGAGCTGTCTCTGTTGCTGCGCCGACCTCCCGGAAGGGAGGCGTATCCCGGTGATATCTTTTCCGTTCACTCCCGCCTGCTGGAACGGGCCACCTGCCTGAACGCAGCCCATGGCGGCGGCAGCATGACGGCTCTGCCGATTGTCGAAACCCAGCTCGGAGAAATCGCCGCTTACATTCCGACCAACCTGATTTCCATAACCGATGGCCAGATTTATCTGGACCGCCGGCTGTTCACCGGCGGCTTTCGGCCCGCCATTGATATCGCCCGCTCCGTGTCCCGCATCGGCGGTCAGGCGCAGCACCCTCGAATGAAGAAAGAGGCCGGCCGCATGAAGCTGGATTATCTCCAGTTCCTGGAGCTGGAGATCTTTACCCGCTTCGGCGCGCGCCTGGAGAGTTCGATGGAAACCGCCATTCATCGGGGACGTCTGTTGCGGGAAATACTGAAACAGGATCGACTCTCCCCGCTTTCAGCGCCATTCCAGATTGCCTGGATGATTGCATTCAACGACGGCCTTTTTGACACGGCAGCCCCGCAGGCAATCCCGACGTTGATGGCGGAACTGGAGAAATCGGTTCGGCAGTCCGTCCTTACCCTTGATTCCCCCCGGGAGGAATGGAGCACGATGCTCGCTGATCTGTTCCCCCCTCTCACAAGCGGCAATTGACCATGACCAGGCGGCGAAAACTGGAGAGTCAGCGCCACAGCCTGGCCGAGATCCGCAACATCATGAATTCCATGAAAACCCTGGCCTATCTGGAAACGCGCAAGCTCGCTCGTTTTCTTGACGCCCAGCATGTTGTGGTCAATTCCATGGAGGAAGCGGCCATGGATTTTATCGCCTTTCATCCGCAAATCCTGCCTGAAACGAAAGAGATCGAAACAAGCGCTGCGTATATTGTTATCGGGACGGAACGGGGTTTCTGCGGTGATTTCAACCACGCCCTGCTCAGGCGGCTTGAATCAGTCCTGGAGGCCGGCCCGGCAATCGATCCGATACTGATCGTGGTCGGACGCAAACTGCATGCCCTTGTGAAAGGGGACGCTCGTGTTGCCGCCCTCATCGATGGAGCCGGTGTCGTGGAAGAAGCAACGTTTTTGCTTCAAAGGGTGCTGGATGAACTCCTGGCCTTGCAGAACAGGTTCGGTGTTCAGACAGTGTACTGCCTTTATCATGGCGAGGAGGGTGCGATGGTGGTACGGAAGCTGTTGCCCCCTTTCCGGCGTCTCCGGGATAAAGCACCGGACCTGCCCCACCCGCCGATCCTGAACCTGTCGCCGGGGGACTTCCTGATTTCCCTTACGTATCACTACCTCTTCGCCACCCTGCACGAAATTCTCTATGCCTCGCTCATGGCCGAAAACCACCAGCGCGTCGCCCATCTGGAAGGGGCGGTCAGGCGCTTGGACGACGAAGCAGCCGATTTGTCCCGAAGAGGCAACATCCTGCGCCAGGAAGAGATCATCGAGGAGATGGAAGTGATCCTGCTCAATCAGGGGATTGATCACCGGAAGGATTTCCCGGCCGGGTGAACCGGTCCGATTTTATTCCAAACCTTCACGTTTTCCTGCTCCGCCGGCGGGTTTTCTCCGGATGCCATTGCTGGTTCCGCCTGCTGCCGGCAGCACGCTGTGGTGCGACAATTTACCAGATTGCATTCTCAATCCCCGGGTATAACAATAGAGACAACAGGCACAAATACCGAACCTGTCAATTTTTACCTGCGGAGGCAATGATGGTTGCGGAAA
>Ga0209163_1001783_pt1 | contig 21031 bp, 22 predicted proteins | sample MTBAKSrepl2MetaG_FD_187457 | JGI IMG/M metagenome (GOLD analysis project Ga0209163, IMG submission 187457) | Enrichment culture microbial communities om Arthur Kill intertidal strait, New Jersey, USA, that are MTBE-degrading - MTBE-AKS2 (Arthur... | ecosystem: Environmental > Aquatic > Marine >...
AACCGGCTGTGCTTCGCGTTCTTCGCACCGGTGAACAGCAGGGAGTAATTGCTGTCCGGTAGTCCGGTGATCTGGACAACCCCGCTTGCCGGAACGATCACCGAGCGCACGGCCCGCGGTACCTTCTTCCCGCCTTGCAGTTCGAGACGCAGGTTGTCACAGAGGACCGCAGCTGCACCAGGCGGCAGGTTTTCAAGGATCAGGGACGCCACGATCAGCTCGCCGGGTTGTTGATCTCGCCCGTGATCACCTCACTCTGCAGGGCGACGAACTCCTCACGGGTCGGTGTCGCGGCAATCACTCGCTGCATGCTGAAGAGCTGCTCGTTCCAGTCTGCCGTCAGTTGATCCCGCTGGACTGTCTGTAAGGACACCCGCAACCGGCTTTCCTCCAGCGCGATATCGTTGAGTGTCTGACCACCAGCCACCGGCAGGTCATCCGTTCGAACGATCACACCCGACGTCCAGTCGCTGACCAGACCATACTCAGACAGGCTTCGCAGGAACAGCACATAGCGTTTCCCCGCTGTGACTGGCATCAGGAACCGTTCGGAGGTGACATCGGATTCGTAGGTGACGGCAAGGGCCTGGATGGCTTTACCGGAGATCGGTGCGGATGGTAGCGCCTGGTTCAGGGTGATGGTCTTCGCCACCGGATCGACACTGCGGATCACTCGTGACTGACCATCGACCAGCACACGGGCATTGACCTTGAAATAGGATTCCGGCTTAGAGTAGGCGATCACCGAGGTTGTCGATCCGGATGCGACCGTGTCTTCGACATCAACCTGTTCGACCTTCTGCCTGCGGGGAGTGGCGACATCGTTAACCGCCTTGACCAGGGTTCCGTACGAACCGCTGCTGGTGAATGCCTGGACGGATGGACTGGACGGCACCTCGGTCATACCATCGTCCAGCTCGACCACACGCACCTGGTAGCCGACGATCTCTTCCATGTCGATCAGTGCGGGCCTGTCCCATTCGGCGATCAGGGTGTAGGTCCGCAGACTACCGTTTCCGAGCTGGGTGCGAGCTTCTTCCTGCAAGAGGATCTGCGCCTGCTCATCTCGTTCAGCAATGCGTGAAGAGCGGTCGGTGACCTTCGCATTGAGTGTCGTGTCCACCTTGGCCAGCAGGCCGCTGATGGTCGTGGTCGAATCTCCATCGAATCCAACATCCGCAGCGTCCGACAAGTACCACGTCAGTCCCGAGGCGCTGTCCTCCACGATGGGACTGGTCAGGGTCAGAGCGGTCGAAGACTGGACCGAGGCGACTTCGTATTCGACAGGGTCGCTGCCGAGCCCGACAATCAGGATGACTTTCCCGACCAAACCCGAAGTGAATGACGTCCCTGAACCGGTGATGGACGACAGGTTCTTGGTGACTGACAGCGTGCCGGGTTGACGAGTGTTGCTGAGTGCCCCGTTGACGACCAGACGGTTCTTCGCTCGTCGTACGTCCAGGTCTGGCGTATCACCCACATTCGCATCCCCCCGGATCTGGTCGAGGGTGTAGCCGATCAACTGCTTGTTCACAACCAGCGCCCGCAGTTCATCGATGGAGGTGATCTGCGAACTCAGGGTCTGCGACGCGATCTGCTTGCGGGTGTAAGTTTCCAAGGCGAGGCTGATGTTCCGCTGGGAACCGTTCGGTTCATCGACGCGCACTCGGATGTTACCCGAGGTGAATACCGGACGGTTGGGTTTGCTGGGGATCTTCCTGGTGAGGATTTCCCGTTCGCCGTGGCCATCCTGCAGGTCGATCACCCCGCGCTGAAACAGGTTGGCCAGAATGTCACTGGCGGTCAGCAGGTTGTCGGTTGTCAGAACCAGGCTTCCCGAAGGACCATTCACCCGAAACTCATCTGCCGTGGTGTGGGTGTCGGTGTTCGGTTCGTGGATACGGGGGTCGGTCTTTACCTCTATATATGTCCGTTTGTCCTCGAGGGAGCCGTCCGGGTGTAACACGGCCAGCAGCAGGTCGCCCGCCGGGATCGTTTCGCTGCCATCGTGAATGGCAGCCGTCCAGCTGTCCTCGACCCAGACATTGTGTGTGTCACCGGTGACAAAGTGCTGCTTCGGGTTTGAGGTGGTCGTGGTATGGCGAATGCAGATCTGCTTCTTGTCTATACCTGGTTCGATACCGAGGTCTTTGATTTCCTTGACCTCGATCCGTTCACCAGCGATGAAGGCGACACCCGGCTCCAGATAGTAGCCACCCTCATCCTTAATCACCTCAAGACCAGAGACGATGCCATCGCTGAACATTTCGGACTGGCGGCTCAGGATAGCTGCCTCGAGACCGTCCTGGTTGAACTCGAGATCTTCGAGGGTAGGTTTGTCGCCGGAAAAAGGTCTGTACCGCTGCATCGACTACTCCACGATATGCACAACCGCCCTGGTGTGGGCGGGTTTGGTCTGGTTGATGATCTCGATCAGGGCGTCCGGATCGAAGGCGACATAGTCGGGGTTATCGACTCGGACCCAGAAGTGGAACGCCGTGGACAGATCGGAACGCGAATAGACACGGGTCTGGCCGTAACCGGGATAGGCCACTTGGTCGGCAGCACTGAACAAGTGCGATAACATTTCCTCGGCGTAGGCCGGTTGATCTTTTACTGACAGAACAAACCAGCTCTGACGATCGGCGTAGTATTCGACGACCTGCGTGCAGGACAAGCCGAACAGCATCTCGACCACGTATTTAATTCCGGAGGCTGTGCCGAAGAACCGTGCCCGATGCGGGTGTGTGGCCATCCGCCAAGCAAAAGCCGAGTTGTCTTCTCCCGGCAATCGCGATAGCCCTCGATCCCGACCATGGCGATCCAGATCGGCCGTGCGATCATCGGACAGGTAGAAGGCATCGAGCGCGGTCAATCCTTCTGGATCGAGCGGGTCCACATCGAGGTATTCCTCGCCGTAGGTGGCTGCCTGGTCGGGATTGAGAATGAAGCGGCGACGACGGCTGATATGTAACGAGTCGTGTGCCTGGTCCAGCACTGTGCCGATCGCGTCCAGCAACTGTCCCCAGGTCGATTCGTCCTGCGACTTTCGCTTGCGGACGGCTGCACTCAGCCACCAGAGATAACTGCCGATCCGGCTGCTCATGATGGATTTTCCTCCAGCGTGAACAGCTCGCGTGATACCGCCGGAATTGCGTTGCCCGGCAGGGTCTGGCTGCCACCTGATCCCTGGATCAGGCTATCCTGGTAGATGCGGCCCTTGATTCGCAGGGCCAGATCAACGCTGGTAATGTCGAGGAACTGGTTGGCAGGAAGCGTGATATCGGCAGTCGGCGCGGTCACTTCGACGTTGTAGATGCCAGGGATTGCAATCACTTGCTGAACCAGACGCGCTCGAACCAATCCTTCGCCCAGTTCCAATGCGCCGCTGAACCCGTCGATCTTTGCCCGGATTGCAGCATCCAGAGCGACCGGATCGACATCCGCGAAGTGGGTGATGGTCAGGGCAATGGTGGTTTCCACAAGCACCGGCGCGATCACACGAACATCGGCGGTCAGGGGTTTGCGGGCGTCGATGTAGGTCTGGACATCGTAGAGAAGCTGCGGTGACGGCACACCTTCTTCACCGAGGATGACCACACCAACGGTTCCCGGCCCGAACGGAAAGTCATCGAGAATGCTGACCGCACGAACGCCGGGAATCGCCATCGACCATGCCTGGTATGCCTTGCGGGTACCACCGAGACCAAGCGTATCCCAGGTCAGGATCGCCCGCTGCCGCAGGGCTTCGTCGGATTCGCTATCAGCACCTTCACGGACCAGTGGTTCCTCGTTCAACACCGAGGCGATACCATTGATCTTGGTCACCATGCGGGTGATCGAACCCACAGCCACATTCCAGGCTTTACCCGGAAGTTCAGCTTCAGCAAGTACACTGGCTTCGCTTGATCCTTCTTCGATCAATCCTGTTTCTGTCGTCAGAAATCGGTACTCGTTGCCCAGACTGTCCTTGCGTGATTTGCAGATCGTGCCGATGGGGATCGTGATATCGCTGCCAGCAGGAGTCGACGTTCTGAATGTCAATCGCAGTTGGGTTTTCACCGCTGCCCGGCGCTGGATACCGATTTCCCGCACCTTCAGGTCGAGCCATTTTCCGGTGGCAGTTGTTACCCACGACTGGTTGGTTACCGTCGTCAGCAGGCCGTACAGGTCATAGATTGCCTTCGCCAGGATTTCCAGCAGGTGACGGATACCCGCACCGAGATTGAAATTGGTGAAGGGAGTGTGATCAGCGACTTCCGTGAAAAGGTCGTTTTCAATCTCGGACAGGCTTCTTGTCGGGGGGATCTGGTCAGCCACCGGCCACCTCCGTCATGTCCTTGAGTCCAAACCCGACCACCAGTTTCTGCTGCGTGTCCGACCCCTTCGACCTGAACTGGATCGTGAATACCTTCTCCTCGCTGCTGAATCGGTCTGCCTTGATTTGCAGGGTTTTGGGATCGATGCGAGGTTCATCCTCCATGGCTATGCGGATGGCACGTTGCGCCAGAGCGAGATTCAATGGTGTATCCGGTGCGCCCAGCAGACGGTTGGCATCGCATCCGAACTCAGGATGTTTCCAGAGATCGGAGGGCAAAGTCCGCAACCGGTCCTGCACATCCTGAAGCAGGCAGTCCACACCGGAGACAACCGCCACGTCACCAATCGGAGTCACCATCAAGTCACCGTCCGCATCAAAGGCGATGTCTTTTCCTAGGTAATGGGTATCCATTTTCTCACCCATTTGCATCCATTCTTTCCTACTCAACCGAGCAATCAAGAGGTGCGCTGTTCATCGTTCCTGTCGCTTGGCCGACCACCGCAATCACCACTTCTCCAGATGGCAGCTTGACCATCAGGTTTTCCTGGATATGCTGCACGATGGCTTCTGCCAGGGCGAGATCGTTGGCGTCACGAACCTGGTCGGCATTCGCCGGATCGGACGCATCGATACCGTCCATGCGTTGCTGTTTCTTCTGCTGGATCAGTGACTTCAGGCTGTCTGCGTTAAGGGACATTTCTTCACCTGTTGTAGCGTTGGTGGCGGGGGAGGGATTCGAACCCACGACCTCCGGCGAATGAGACCGGCGAGCTACCGCTGCTCCACCCCGACATGTCTATTCTGTCTTCGTCACTTCTGACAGTTCCGATCCATTCAATGGCTGCACCGGTGTCGATGTCGGAGCACCTTGGTTGCCGATATGCTGATGAGCGTTAAAGAGCTGCTGGAACGTGTTTCCCTTGATCATCGCCTCAGCCGCTTCCGCTCCCAGGTCGATCTGGGGTGCGTTGACATGCACCTGTGATTCCGACTCGATGCACACGACACCATCCTGATCGATGGTTATCCTGGCGGTTTCCGCTTCGATAAGCAAGCTGCCTTGTGGTCCCTGATCTGGTAAAAATCCGAGGATGAACGGTTTATCCGGATCACCGTTTTCGAACCCGACCAGGACCTGATCCCCAATAGCAGGCAGCACCACCAATCGCATCGTCGCTGTCGCCCAAGGGGAAAGCATCCGGCAAGCGGGCAGTGGGGGAAGCAGCTCATCCAACGGTTGTACATCGCAGGTGTAGTGCTCGACATCTACCGCCTTCACTTCCCCCTGAACCGGGAACCGCATATAGGCCGACAGATCCGGCCGGACCATCTCGACGATGCGTTTGATCGCGGGTGCCAGGGAGCGGTCGTTCATGGACAATCCTCCAATCCCAGGATGGTTCGTCCACCATCACACCAGCGATATTCAGACCGGATGACATGGAAACGGTCGCCATCGACTGTGACGATTTGTGCGGTCTGCACCGGAACAATCAGCGATGTCAGCGTACTCAAACCGGCTTCCGACCTGCGAAAAGCCAGCACATCCACACCTGTTCGGAATGCATGCACCGGCTGCTGATCGTAATCCGGCGGTCCCCAATGCAGCACACCATTCCGGATGTGATCGTACCAAGATTCACCACTCTGCTTGCGAACCATGGCGGTCACAGTACCGACCGCTTCACGAAGGGTCACGTTGAAGAATGGCAGACGGTCGATGACCATACCCGACTCAACTGCATCCACCATCAACCCCAACTCTGCCAGGATTGCCCGAATGATTCCTTCTGCAGTCTCGTCCTGGTAGGTCGCCGTGATTCGTTTCGCAGCGAGGATCGCGTTGTAGTCTATTCCTTTGACCTGCAATGGTGATCGTGCTCCATCCACATCCCGCACGACACCACGAAACAACTCGATCATCGCATCAGTGCTGTATCCCCAGAAAACCTTCAGGGGCATACCGCGCTTGATCTGCGGTCCCTTTGCTTTCAGCAGATCCTCGATAGCCAGATCAACCGTCACCGCAGGTTCACGCAGGTCAGCCACCACCGTGAACGACTGCACCGATGGCGCGAAGTCACTACCTTCGATCAAGACAGAGATGCGCGGTCGCTGCAAGTCAGCCATTGTCCACCCCCGGCTGGAATGGTGCACCGCCATGCCCTGCCGAGAACCCGCGTTCGAACGCTGACACTTCTGGATCTACCGAGGTAGAAGAACCCGAGTCAGCCCCATCTGCGCTCGATCCATCCGCGCCATTACCTGCCAGTGCATCTGCAGCCTGGTTCTCGCTGGAATCGAACTCGGCCAAGGTGATGGTCACGTCGTAGTGGCCGAAGTCAGCATTCTCAGCCACTTCGAGATCGCGGATCAACACGTCCCGCACCCGAAACAGCTCGGTCAGTTCACTGACAATCGGCACTACCTGGGGAACAGCGGTCTGCTCGGGTTTGAACAGGGCGGTCAGGGTCTCGACACGTTCCTTGGCGGTCTCAACAACGGCCCCGCCAACTTCCCGGTCGCACACCTCGAGCTGCATGGAGATCTCGGCGGATTCGTAGCCGACGGCCTGTTTCACCTTGCCATTGCGGCCCGGCACTTCGATCTCGTCGATCTTCGCCGCCTGGCGGATGCGCATCTTGCGGGGTGGGACCGGGAGCACCAGGTCACCCAGCATCACATCAACAGGTCGATCATTGGTCAGGGTCTGCAGCAGTTCACCCAACATCGATGACGACCTCCTCGATGCCGTCCGATTGCCCAGCCAACTCTTCGAGGGCTTGCAGGAAGGCTTCGCGAAGCGAAGCGGTGTCCGCACCTGCAGGTGTGTTCACATTCAGGGAAATCCCGTGAATCGAACGGTCCATTTGCACCGACCGGTTGCCGTGGTTGACACTGCTGATGGCGTTGCTCACGAAGCTGGATGTGCCGGACGAGAAGTCACCGGTATCGGTTTTCCCGAAGGATTCCAAGGCAGGGATGTCGATTCCGGGGATCAGGCTCAAAGCACTGGTAAGGCTGTTGATCCCTTCGACGAAGAAATTCATCAGTCCGAAGAAACCAGCCTTCAACCGATCCCAGACCCAGGTGAATGCTGTGGTGATGTATTCGCCAACCATACTCCAGATGGTGCTGTAGAACGCAGCATAGCGTTCAAACAGAACTTTCAGGTTGGCGAAGAGCTGGGAGGCTGTCTCTTTCATGGCATCCCAGGCACCATCCCAGTCACCACGGATCAGCGCCAAGCCGACCTGAAAGACACCTGAAATAGCATCCCAAACAGTGACCACAATCTGCTTGATGATCTCGAATGCAGCCTGGTAGGCTGGCTGCACCCATTCGAGGAAACGGAAGAACAAGCCGTAGAGATAACCGATCCCGTAGGAAGCTGTATCGATGAACTGAACCAGCGGCGACGATGCGCCAGACATCGCACCGTTCCATGACTCGTACCAGCTACGTACCGCATCGATCAAGCTACCAAACACATTTTTGACCGTATCCCACAACAGCAGGAACGGTCGTTTCATCGTATTGAAGGCTGCTTTGATATTGTCGAAGGCCAGAGCAACAGCATCCCGGATACCGAGGAAGTTGCCTTTCCAGGCGATGTAGAACACTCCGGCCACCGCTGCCAGGGCTGCGACAACCGGGAGAATGGGTGCCAGCACAGACCAGACAGATGCTGCCAGGCTTCCCATCGCTGTTGTCAGGGTGAGTGTACCTGCTGTCCCGATCCCCATGGCCAGAGCTGCACCGATGATGCCCTGCGCCATGGTGCCGAAGGCCGCACCGGCCAGCAGTCCGCCACCGGCCAGCGTCATAACGACACCGCCAATCAACGTGATCCCCATACCCAGCTTGACCAGGCCGGGGTGGGTCTCAGCCCAGCTCCGGAACGATTCCACCATCCCTGAAATCCGGTCCAGTACCGGGCCGATCATCTCAGCCAGTGGTTTGCCCAACTCCTCCAGCGTGTTCGACAGGCGTTGTCTGGTCAGGGTCAGCACGGGGCCAAGCCCACGGTCCATCGCCTGCGCCATTTCGAGGGTGAGGGTAGAACCGCTCTGCATGGCGGAAGCGAGTGCACCAATATTCGAACGCAGGTCATCTGTTTTCCCAATCAACAGATCGACAACCGCGAGGGCTTCCACAGTCCCGAATGCCTGTTGGATTTGCAGTTTCTCGGCAGCATCGATGGTCTGACCGAACTTCTGCTTCAGGGTTTCGAGGACGTCCGCCATCGGCAGCAACTGACCTCGGGCGTCGGTGAAACTCAGTCCGAGCTGCTGTCCTGCCCGTGCAGTATTCAGCATGAACTGTTTGTATTTCGTGCCCGCTTCCTCGCCAGACATGGTGGCCTGAAGCATGCCCAACACCGAAAGTTGCTCTTCCATCGGGACCATCGCCGTGGTGGCCGCGGCACCAAGCCGGGAGATCGCCGCCGCCATGCCCGGCCCTGTGGTTTTGAACTGCTGCACCGCTGCTGCCAGCCCGCCACTGAACAGCTCACCGAACTGCGTGTCCGACATCTCGCCGTAGAAATCCTTGTAGATGCCGTAGGCGGTGGCGAACAGAGAAGTCATCTGATCGACGGAGGATTTGGTGGCTCGTGCGGTCATTGCGGAAAGACGGGTGAAGTCTGCTACACCCTCATCGGAAAGCGAAGCGATCCCGGACTTGATATCGTAGGCTGCGCGGATGAAGTCAGCCTTGCTGGTGCCTGCGAACTCACCGGAAAACCGGGAAGCGGCATTTTCCAACAGATCGAGGTCCTGGAATCCCAGAGAAGCCATTTCACCCAGTGCTTCCTGGGTGCGGATAGTGGTCGAAGCAGCTAGCGCAGCAAAGCCAGTCATGGCTGCACCAACACCTGTGAGAATGCCACCGAGTACACCCAGTTGCTTGGCTGAGTTGGCGAAGCGGTCGAGTTCCGCCGTCGCCGATCCCAGCGTCGCACCGAGGTTGGACGATCCCTGCAGATTGATCCGGATCGCCTGTGTGAACCCTTGCAGCAGACTCATCTGTGCTGTTTCCCTTTGCTTCGTATTGCCTTGCGTTCCTGATCCGCCAGCCATTCAGCGGCAGAGTAGATTTCAATCACCCGGTCCAGGGGCATGCTGTCCAGTGTTTCGAACGTGTATCCACCGAAGCGTGAACAGATCGCCGCTCGAACCTGCAGGTACCACGTCCGGTCCAGCTCTGCCCGGAACCGTCCTACACGTTTTTTACCGTGTAGCTCCGTGTATAGCCGAGGGCTTCCTGGATCTGTTCAGCGAGGGCTGTGATCCGGCCCGGCTGCCATTTGCCGGAGGCGTTGGTATCGAGGTCAACCGCATCGATTTCCGGCCAGACGATCAGCTTGCATACCAGCTCGAACGGAATCCGGTGTGCCGGAACCTTCATGATCTCGCTGAACTCGGTCCAGTTCGAACCACGAGCGATGAACTGTACGCCGCTTTTCGTATCCTCAATCAGGAATAGCGAATGCGGCTTGTACTGTTCCTTCAACCGTTCGACAATGCGTTCGAACTCGTTGGTCTTGGTATCGGTCATGACGTCACTTCCTTCCATGGTTAGAACAGTCCTGTCGCCGTAGTGGCGAAGCCGGTCATCTTCATCCCGATCGGGTCAGCGTCTTCGCCATCCGCAAAACCACCGTCGCAACCGGTAATCTCGACGCCCTTGAAGGTTTTCGAACGCACTGCCGCCGCACCCGGATAAAGCACGATGATGGTGGCGTTGCGGATGTCGGTCCAGTCGTCGTATGGGGCAAGTAGCCCGGCATTCTTCGCCAACTGCGCAGCATTGATCGCGCTGTTGATCAGCACTTCCTTGACCTCAAAGTCGATCTCGTAAGTCTTGTGGATGCTGCGCGTGACGCCGTGCGCCTGCGGGTAACCTGCGCCGAACAGGGGTTTCTTGTCCTTCTTGATCTTCCAGTTGAAATTCTGCAGGGCAAGCACCGGCACACCGTCCAGGATCAGCTTCACACTGTTGCCCGCAATGCCATCCGCGGTACCGAGATCTTCAATCCAATCAGCCATAGTTCAGCTCCTAGTCCAGGTAGATGTTCTCGAGGATGATCTCGAACGCCTTGAGGCTGTTGACCTGCAGAGTGACCACCGCCATCCCCTGGGCTCGCTGTTCATCGGTAGAAGCGACGGTGAGTTCGTAGCTGTCGATCTCGTTCTGCTGGATCATCAGGTCGAGGGGCCGTTTCAGGTCTTCCTCGAGGATCTTCAACCCTTCGCCCGCGCTGTCGTTGGGTCTGCCGAGGTGGGGGACAGCGGCGGCACGAACCTGTTTGCCCGCGCTGTAAACCGAGCGAAGTTTTTCGATCCGGTTGTAGCTGTCACCGGTTGGCGGATTGTTCTCGGACAGTGCGATGATGAACCCGACACCCGGCTGGAACCGCAGATGGTTGGTGTGGTTGGTGACCAGCTCGACTTGCGATCCACGCGACCATTCGGGCGAGATCGCAGATACGTTGACCGGCACCTGGCCGAGCAGAGACCGCGAAACAACCAGCGATGCCATCACACCGGATAGTGTCGATGTCAGTCTGTTCCAGTAAGCGATGCCATCAGAACCGGTGAAGTGACCATTCCCTGAGATGAACACGGCGTTTCGGTTCTTTACGGTAGCTGTTAGTGCGAACACCGAGGTTTTGTATGCTTCGATCTCGGCGGAAGTAGGATTCTGCGGATCAGCCGGGCTGAACGCAGGCAGATCAAGCAGGGCGAACCGTTCCCCGATTCCATCTGAGATCATCCGGTCGCAGGAGGTCAGGATCGACGCCCACAGGCCTGCATCCGCAGCTCCGACGAAATGAACCCAGTTGACATCCGGGTAGTCTTCGGAGAGGGTGATCGCGGTGAGGTAGTCGGCATTGGTCAGATCCGCACCATCGTGGCCGCCGGCCAGCGTTTGACCGCTCACGGCGACAGGCAGTGTGTTACTGGACTTCTCGGCAGTGATAAGTGTCTGGCCACCGTTGATCGCTTCAACCAGGTCGTCGACGGTTCCCGCCGTGAAGCTGTAGATCTGTTCCGACAGAGGATCGAGGATCTCGATGGTCCGGGTTGCACCCGTTCCTGTGACATCGACCTCAATGCCATCCCACCAAGTTCCCTTGTATGCGCCTTTCAGCGTGATCGACACTTCCGCCGCATCATCCGCGAGGGTGAGCTGGGAATAGGCAGCGTTGCTGGATACCATGCGGATCGCGTAGATCACCTGGCTGCCAGCATCGAGACGCTCTTCCAACGCTTTTAGAATCTCACCGCCCTTGAACACCTGCTTCGCGGTGGCCTTGTCTGAGATCGTCACCTTCTGCAAGACAGGACCACCCATGGCCGACGCTGCCACCAGCTCGACGTTGTTCGCGGGAGGGCTGACGACGACACCACCAGACAGGTAGTTGGTGTAGACATCCTTGATCACCGTTGTCATCGCGTCTCCCTTCCGGCGGGCTGGTTACGCCAAGTGCTGAACCGCTTGCGAAAGGCGGTAACGGTCATCCGGTCGGTTGGTTTCAATCCAGAACCCGCCAGGAAGCCCTGCGCCTCGACATCCGGGATCTGCTCCTGCTTCAGCAGCGTCCCCAAGCGGAGGGATTCCTCGACCGGTTTGGCCGGACTCGGTTCCTTGACGGGCGGTGTGGGGTCTGTCTTTTTCTTCTCGTTGGACATCGTTATTCCTTATCGATGTGAATGGTCTGCAGCGGGACTGCCGGATTGCCTTCGACCACTCGATGAATCACAAACGCGTAACTGAACGCCACCTGGTGAATGAACGGTTCACCGCTTTCCATGGGCGGCAGGTCGTTGCGGCTTTGGAAGACGATCCGTTCGATGTGAACCGTTTCTGACGTGTTCGGAACAGACAAATCCACACTGCCGAACCGCACTAAGTCGTCCAGTACAGCCATCACCAAATCGGCCTGTTCTGCTGCGATCCGGCCACCGTTTTGTTGTTTCGTTCCGGCCGCCCGAAGCGTGAACCGTAACACCCTGCGTTCTTTGATCAGCTTTACTGGAATGCTGTTCTGGAAACCGTCGAACCTTCCCGATCCCAGGGCTTCCCGACTTCTGGAAATCTCGTCGATCAGCAGGTAGGGATAGGGGTTGCCCGCTGCATTCCAAGCCAGGTCATCGCGAAATAGATGCAAGTCGGAAATCGTCGTTCCGATGTGCTGTGCGAGGGCGGATTCCAACCTCATCCCGCACCTCCGGTAGCAGACCGTAACGCTGCCTCAACACGCTTCGGAATTTCCCGGTTCGCCACCTTCTGCCCTTCTTCGTAGGCCGGTTCCATGTAGGGACGTGGCTTCGGTGCAACCCGGAAATAGACCATCTCACCCTTGGGATCGATGCCATGGTGCCGCATCCATGCCCGGAAGCCAGGTGTCTTGTCAATCCTGATCCAGTGGACTTTCGCTCCGAACTCAACCGCAGCCGCATAGGCGACATTCGTACCGACCACTAACTCCATCCGCGAAATTCGATGGATCGTGATCGACGCCCGAAGCTGGCCAAGATCAACTGCGCCCTGTTCCGTAAGCTTGACCACGGCTGTCTTCTGCACTTCCAGGGCGATGTCGTTCAATCCCTCTTCCAGAGCATCCAGAAGCTCCTGCGGATACCGACTGAGCACCTGCTGCGCCTTTGTCAGGGCTGGTAGATCGACATTCACTTGGAACAGCGGATCAGCCACGGTATTCCCTTTCAACCTGGACAACCTGGTAGACCGACGTCCCGAACAGGTCGATCGGTCTCACATCCGTCACCCGGTAGCGGTGGTTCTCGAATTCGACCATGTCTTTCTCCCGGATATCCAGATCAGGCAGCACATGGATGCTCCCACTGGTCCCGATCTGTTTCAGGTCGTCCGGTGAACCCGGATGCCATTCCAGGGGAAACGACTCGACCACCACGATCTCATCCGCTTCCACCGGTCCATCGAATGATCCCACACCGGTCATCTGCGGTCTGAACAACTTTCCGGCTTTCCCGGATTGTTCGATCAGATCGCGGATGTCCGCCTGGATACGCGTCTTCTCATCCGCAAGAAGCATGGTTCACCCGTACAGCAGGGGTTCGACATTGTCCTGGCGATTGGCCAGATGCACGGCGACGGCATCGCGGTATTGTTCGACATACCGTGCATGAAGCCTTGACCAGGCGTCCACCTGGCCGTCCCTGGACACACTCTTGTCCCCGCTTTTCACCGAGGGATACCGGGCGTAGCGTGCCAGCATCATCTCGGCTACACTGACCATCGCTGCCAGCAGCAAAGTCTCACGATCGTTCGTGGTCAGGTCGGGACTGACAGCATCATCAACAACCCGGTATCCAGTCCCGAAGTCTCGATTGACCATCACCACTCCGCGCTGGATCGACCGATTGAGCTGAACAAGGGTTAATGCCTGTTCCGCTTCCGGCAGATCGTCCCCGTAGGCACGGCGAAGTTCCGTGATCAGGTTGTCGAGACTGGTAGCCATGGATTACTCGTCCTTGGTGTCAGAACCGGTTGCTTCAGATTGATGGCCGTCCTTCGGTTCGAACAGATCCGACTTGGAAGACCCTTTCTTCGATTCCTTCTTCGAACCCGCCGACCGTTTCTGAGCAGCGAGGTCTTCCAGCAGACCACGATCCAGGCTCGACTCGAATCCCGGATCGTTCTTGACGACGCTGTCCGCCAGTTCGATTTCCTGGCCTGGTGCCAGTTCGATCCCGGCCAGGGCGAACTGCAGGTGACGGTTCGAAGTGTTCTTGTACTTCTTCATGAGGCCCTCCGTCACGCGATGGTGATCTTGAAAATCCGCGACGGATGCAGCACACCCAGCGACACTTCCATCCGCGCCACGAACCCGACCTCATCCTTCGGGACATCGCGCCAGGGCTCGACCGTGAGTGCGCTGCCGATGGCGTAGACGCCGATCTCTTCGTCCGGGGTGCAAAGCACTTCCGATGAGTTGGCCGAGGAGGTGCCGATCAGACCTGCGGTGCCGAGCTTTTTCAGCACACCGGCACGGAGCAGCTCGCTCTGGACCTCGGTGGGAAGCGTCCAGTCGTACATGTCGACCAGACGTGCACCACGCATCACCATCTGCTTGATGGACATTTCCTGGTCTTCGTAGAACCGAAGCGATGCCTTGACCGCGTCGAGGGTCAGCTTGCCGCCCGAGGTGACCTCAAAAATGTTCTGTGCGCCATCGTCGTTGGCCGCATCGGCCGCCGCACTCAAGACACCAGCAGCAGCGGCATTGATCTTGTTGCGCATCTTGCGACCGGCTTCCGCCTGCTGCGTGGTCAGGTCGGAGACGTAGCCCATCTTCAGATCCCGTGCCTTGACGATGATGAATGCTTCCACCGTTTCGAGCGGGAACTGTATCTCCTGCCCTTTGCGGATACGCTGACGGGCCTGTTCACCACCGGGTGCCATCCAATGCACATCCACATCCTGTTTCACCCGGTACTTCGGCACCTTGCCAGCGGGGAGCGGGTCTTCACGGAACACCAGCGGCACCCAGAACTTCTCCTCCAGCTCACGGCTGATCTCCGGCACCATCTCCTGTGCCAGGGCGACGAGGCCGTCATCGCTGGAGAGCGCCCGTTGCATCGCCTTACCCAGGGCTTCCATCCGGTCCACATCCACCTGGGTGAGGATTCCTTTGCGAGTCTTCATGTCAGAACAATCCTTTCGGGTTAAGCAGCGACGATGCCGTTGCCGTGGCCGTAGAGCAGCACACGGACCTTGACTTCGCTGTGCTGGACGCATTTGCCGTAGATGGTGTCGCCGGAAACAGCGGCACGAGGACGACCGTCGGCGGGATCGAACGAGATGTCATTGCCGGTGACGATTGCCCCGGACCAAGAGGTGAACTCGAGGACACTCTGCCCGACCATCACCGCACATCGCAGTTTTTCATCCACTGCCTGGGTGTAGTAATCGTGGGGGAAGAAGGTCTCGATCATCACGCCGATCGCTTCATCGGCCTGATCGTCAACCAGGGTGACCTCGTCACTGGCGGTCATCTTCACGAAGGTGCCGTCCGCTGCCGGACCGACGACCTTGAAGTAGGGATACTCGATCCCGGGATAGTTGGTGTTGACCAGGTTGGCCATGGGTTATTCCCCTTCTTCTTCGTCGGTTGCCTTGAAGCGGGCATACGAGTGCTTCAGTCCATCCCGAATCGTGGTGCGAAGCTCACCGATCCCGCCGGGCACTTCGTCCGGCTGGAGCTGGGGACGATGAGTGCCATTCGTGCGTGTGACACCCTTGGTGTCATCCACGATCTCGGCGGCTGCTTTCAGCGTGGTCAGGCTGCCCTTCAGCTCGTTCAGGGTCTCCTCGGACAGGCTCTGCAGACGGTCCAGCTCGGCCTTCTCCGCGATTTCATCCGCGAACGACCGCCCCGATTTCTTCATCAGGTCGAGGATCTCTTTGGCCGATTCAGCCTTCGCCTTGGCTTTTTCCGCTTTGCGGATCTCGTCGAGCTGCTTGGTCAGGTCGTCCACCTGCTTCTTCAGTTGCTCGTTTTCCTTGGTCAGGTCATCCTTGAACGGCTTTTTCGCCGCTTCGGCAAGCAACTCACCAGCCATCGAGGTGAAGTCTTCGGTGGACTGCTTTACCAGTTCCTTGACGTCCGGATCGTCCTGGTTCTCCAGCAGGTCATCCATGTGGGATGCGAAGGCCTCCGACAGCTTTGCCGAATCGCTGATCCCCGATGCGACGACCTCACGGAATCGTTTGTGCTTCATCGCTTTGTGTTGTCCTTCCCGTTGAGCGACACGAGTGATCAGAGCACGGTCATCGGCGGGGGTGCCTTCCAGCAGACCCACACCAGTGAACGTGATCCCGACCATTTCCCGAGTCACGCGTTTCCCTTTGAATTCTTTGTTGTGGTATTTCTTCAGGTGAATGCAGAGGTCCTTCTCGCCGGACGCTTCCCTCTGGCAGTACGAGCATCGCGCGGCTTCCATGCGACACTCCATCGAGACCACGGGGATGAACCCCTCTTTCAGCAGGCGGTATGCGGCACGTGCTGCTTCCACGTCTTGAGTGAACAGCACGCCGGTACATTTGACACGACCACCTTCTGTGTCCTCGAATTGTGCATTGGTGACCTTGCCGACCACCGCGCCGAGATACTGGTCGTGCTGCAGGTTGATCTTCTTGTCGATGATCGTCGCGGCGGCTTTTTTCAGCTCATCCTTGAGGAAGACATCGCCGTTTTTGTTCGTGCCGACATGGGCGAGGATGAACTCGAAGGTGGGTTCACTACTTTCATCTGCAGCCGCATCGGCAGTCAGATGAACATCAGTGACCTCGAAGGCGCGTCCGATCAGGCCGTTCTCCGGCAGGTCCAGCGAGGCTTTCGCCTTCGGCTTGCTTCCGATGACCAGGTATTCCTGGGCGTTCTTGCCGCCGTCTTCGTCCGCCCAACGGGCGAGGTGATAGGTGACACCTTTCCTGCGAAAGTCCACGTTGCTGTAGCGGTCGTTCATCATGGTCTTCAGCTCACTGGCGGTGGGGAACGCCTTGTCCCGGTAAGACAGGAGCAGGTGGGCCTTCATGCGAGATGAACCTTCGACCACTCCCTGGATCAGCTCACCGATCGATTCCTTTGTGTACTTCGTGCGCGAGGGGTAGCTGTGCAGTCCGTTGTCGAGGATCTCCTTGCCCTTCCAGCGGGTCATCAACCCCTCGATGAAGTGCATCTTCGACTCGTAGTCGTTCGCCCCGAACTGGGTGATGTAGGGCGGGTCGGCGTACACGAGGTCAACATTCACACGCGGCAGCAGCGACAGTGACTCGGTGTTGTAGGCCTTGCAGCTCTGGCCGTTGTCGAAGACCAGAGAGTTGGCGTCCTCGAGGCACTTGCGGAAGGTGGCCGTGAACTCGGACAACGGGATGTTGCCCAGGCTGGTGTGTTCGTACCGCTTGGGATCGTTGGATTTGCTGATCGACTCGGTCAGGGTCTTCTTTGACCGGGCGAACTCCCCGAACGCCGCCTTGATCTGGCAGGTGCGTCCGAGTGCGAACAGCGCCAGGTCCTTCTTGTAGCCCTGCAGCTCCTGGATGTTCGCCCAGGTGCTGTCGAGGAACTCGAGGATGGGTCTGGTGTAGTAGTAGCCTTCGAACGTCCTGACGATGAAATCCCCGGCCTTGCCGTTTGGCTTCATCAGGTCGTCCATCTCTTCTTCAGACAGGGTCACACTGCTGTTCTCGATCACCGCCCGTGCGATGTGGTAGGGATACTGCAGCAGGTCGTTGGTGACCACCCGCAGCCCCTTCATCTTGTACATGTAGGCGACGTTCGACCCACCGCTGAACAGGTCCAGCACCGACTCGACCACATCCGGCGTGTGCTTCCAGATCCACTCCAGCATTGCCGTCTTGCTGCCCATGAAGGCCGTCACCATCACCCGCTTGCCCTTGACCGCTTCAGCGGCGAGGCTGCCCACGGTGGTATCAGGAGCGATGGCGGTCAGGTCGTCCTCGGGCGAATCTGCCTTGGTCTTCAGCGAGGCTTCGGACGGTCCGCAGACAAACAGCCGTTCCTTTGCCTGGGAGGGCGAGTCGCCTTTCTTCGCACCGGCGAGGTGGTAGGCGTGATCGTGGCTGAACATCCGGGTCGCCTTGCCCTGCTGCTCGATGATCGCCTTGATCTGCGGTTCGGTGGGGAAGGCGTGGTCGCGGTAGCTGATCATCCAGTACGGGATCGACTTGGCGCTTTCGAGGAACCCACCGAAGAATTCCTCTGCGTTTTCCTTGGTGATGGTCGCTTCGCCGATCTCCTCGTACTTCAGCATCTTGCTGTCGGTGTCGATGGTCTTGCCCTTCCACTTCGTCATCAACCCCTCGATGAAGTGGTAGGCGGTCTCGTAGTTGGTGGTGGAGAACTCGGTCGCGTAGGGCGGATCGAAGTACGCCAGGTCGACCTTGATGCCTGGCAGTAGATCTGCGATGTCCTGGTTGAGCGCCCGGTTCTCCTTGCCGTTGTCAAAGACCAGGCCATTGATCGCGATACAGGTCTTGCGGAAGGTCTCGTCGAACTCAACAGGCGACTTGGCGAACTCCGGTCCTTTCACCACCGTCGATCCGAAGTGCCCGAAGCTGCCTGCGGCGTTCATGCAGGTCCGCCCGAGGGCGAACAGAGCGATGTCCTTCTTGAACCCCTTCAGCTTGTCGATGTTCGCCCGCACCTGGTCGATGCGCTCGTGAACCCCCTTGCGGAAGTACTTTCCCGCGAAGGTTCTGGAGACAAAGTCATCTGCCTTGGCGTTGGGTTGCAGCAGGGCGTCGATTTCATCATCCGACAATGTCACCGAATCGTTCTCGATGATCGCCCGCGCCACATGCCAGGAGAAGGTCAGCCGGTCGTTCGCAACAACCCGCAGCCCCTGCTTCTTGAACATGTAAGCCACAACCGCACTGCCGCTGAAGGCATCCAGCACCGAACCCACGCCTTCCGGTGTGTGCTGCCAGATCCAGTCCACTAGTTTGCGTTTCGAGCCGATGTAGCTGGTGACATAGTCCGGCGCTGCATCCTTCTGGTCGGATGCGGCCATGGCCAACAGGGCATCGCCTTCAAGTAGGAAGTGAAGGGTGTTGTCGGACGTGTCGAACATCGAATGCCTTTCGGTATTTTCTAAGAGGTGTAATCACCACTCGCGACAGAGAGGCCCCTACTGTGTTATATGCGAAAACGAGGAGATTTGTATAATTGGACTCCAAAGACCGTGTTAGACACAATCCTAAGGATCGTATTATCAAGCGATTGTGTTTTTGTTGAAATGCCTTTAAATGGATGGATGAGCATTGAGTTTTCGTAGATTTTGAAATTCAAGCTGAAGGGCAGTGTATTGTGCAGTTATTGGCGAAAGGCTATCTTTCATGGATAGGCTAATTCGATTAGGGATGGCGCAGAAACCACAAACCAACTCAAAGAGTTTTTGCGTCACTATTCGAATTGCTGACTCGTGAGTTCGTTGAGGGGTTACCAACAGGTGTGGCCATGCAAGGGCTAATCAAGAAAATTGAAGAACTTCGTGAGAAGCTTCCCGAGCTTCGAAAGCATTCACTCAAGGAAACCCCGACCAGGACAATCGTGATCGATGTCTTGCTTGAGGCCCTCGGTTGGAATGTTCGCGACCCCAATGAGGTCGAACTCGAGTATCCTACAATAGATGGTAAGGCCGTCGACTATGCCTTGAAAATCAATCGTAAACCTATTCTTCTTGTTGAGGCTAAAGCACTTGATGATTCACTCGAAGATGTAAAAGCAATTACTCAAGTAGTTGGATATGCTGCTAACAATGGCATTACCTGGTGTATCCTTACAAATGGAGTAAAATGGAGAGTATATCGAAGCATTGAAAACTGTCCAGCTCCAGAAAAGCTAATGTTTGAAGTTAATATATCCCCTAAAAAAAACGAAGACCTTTCTTCTGATCAGATCGCAACTCTTATGTGGCGTTTCTCGCATGAAGAAATGATTCGTGGAACCCTCGATCTTCTTGCTGATCAAATATTCGGTGACGGAAAGGTTCGTAATGCACTTGTAGAATTGATGACTGAACCAACTAATAGATTTTTGAAGTTAATAGGTGATACAGTAGGAGATGAAAAGCTATCAAGCCAAAAAATAAGAGAAAGCCTATCCAGAATAGTGAAGGCGACTCAATTTGAGACTATGGCAATTGGTTTTTTTGATAACATTGGAAGTGATAAGGTTAAAAGTAGAATTCTTGCGATAAGTGATAATCATGAGGAAACTTCAAATAGTAGAAAAGATAGCATAAAAGCTAAAAAATACGATGAAATTCATCATACAAGTGGAAAATCACAAGAGGTAGTTTACTTATATAGAACATTGGATAACTATTGCTTATCAATGAAGCCAGAAAATGTATCGCGAAAAATATTAGCCAAATACATTAGTTATTGTGCCGGGAAAAAGTGCTTTTGTAGTGTTTGCTTACAACAGAATGGGATTCGTATTTATCTTCCGCTTAAATACGACAGCTTGAAGAACCCTCCCGCATTTGCTCGTGATGTTTCTTCAGTTGGACACTGGGGGATTGGCGATGTGGAACTGCGAATTAACAGCACATCTCAACTGACGGAGTGCAACGACCTCATCCGGTATTCCTTCGAATCCAAGATCAGCGGAGATTAATATCCACAGACAATGCAACGACACTGGGCATGACGAGGAAGAGGAGGTAACTCTTCGATTTCGAAAATTTGTCCATTCAACGGCCCGCACACAGGGCACACCCGCTCATCCAGTGCCGTATACCAGATAACCTTTTCGACCTTCATGTCACGATAGAGATGTGTTCGTCCTCGGTTGTAGGCGCGCATGACTTCTGTCCGCGTGATCACTTCAACGCGATTCTGTGCCGTCTTGAACACCTTCTTGCCTGCGAAACGGAACTTGTCCTGATCTGAAGGCTTGATCACATCACCGATGTCCAGAGCGATGTGGCCGATATCCCGACCTGACAGTATACCTGCCTGCAGGTTGATCTTGATATCGTCCAGCAGTCGATCCGAGACCGTACCGAGCAATTTAATGTTGTAGCGCGCCAGCGCGTCCAACGCCCGGCCATCGATAGTATCCAACGCACTATCGATCATTGCCTGCCATTCTCCGACATCCTTCAGCCCCATCACACCACTATCCCGAAG
>Ga0209163_1001796_pt1 | contig 20829 bp, 18 predicted proteins | sample MTBAKSrepl2MetaG_FD_187457 | JGI IMG/M metagenome (GOLD analysis project Ga0209163, IMG submission 187457) | Enrichment culture microbial communities om Arthur Kill intertidal strait, New Jersey, USA, that are MTBE-degrading - MTBE-AKS2 (Arthur... | ecosystem: Environmental > Aquatic > Marine >...
TGGGCTGGAAAAACTATGGCTGACCATGACCGCCGTGGATCTGGTGCGTGGTGCTCTAGCCACCAGTCACGTGCAGCTCAAAGCCGGAGTGGCGATGAAAGATCTGTGGAAAGCATATCGGGCAGTTGTACAGGAGAACCCATTCCTGCGTTTGGTGAATGAACGCCGGGGCGTCTACCGCGTTCCCGAACCCAAGGTGTTGGCCGGCTCCAATTTTGCTGATCTGGGTTTTGCCTTTGACGAGGAAAGCAATCACCTGGTTTCGATCTGCGCGATTGACAACCTGATGAAAGGCGCGTCCGGGACAGCCGTGCAATGTATGAATCTGATGATGGGCTGGGATGAAATGATTGGACTGGAATTCCCGGGTTTGCATCCGGTTTAGTGGAGGAATGATGAGCGAAATCATGGTGCTTAAATTCGGGGGGACCGAAGGGGTCAACTTCGACCTGCTTTGCCAGGAAGTGGCGGGGTTGGTCAAATCAGGTCAGCAAGTCGTCGTTGTACATGGTGGATCCAACGATGCCAACTTATTGGGGGATGCATTAAACTACCCGCCAAAATTCCTGACCAGCCCGGATGGATTTACCTCGCGTTACACGGATGCCCAAACATTGGAAATTTTCTCCATGGCTGTGAATGGCAAGGTCAACACCTTCCTGGTTTCTAAATTCCAGCAAGCCGGGGTGAACGCCTTTGGACTGAGTGGACTGGACGGGCGTTTACTCGCAGCCCAACGCAAGAAAGCGCTCCAGAGTGTTGAAAATGGCAAACGAAAAATCATCCGTGATGATTACAGCGGTAAAATCGAGCAGGTGAATGCATCGATATTGACCTGGTTGCTTGATCACAACATGGTACCGGTAATTGCGCCGATTGCTGCCTCTGAATTGGGTGAGGGACTGAACGTGGACGCAGACCGGGTAGCTGCCATGGTAGCTGTTGCATTAAAAGCTGAAAAATTAATGTTATTCACCGCTGTGAAAGGCCTTTATAAAAACTTCCCGGACGAAGATTCCTGGATTGCCAAATTAAAATCTTCAGAACTGGATACAGCCCTGCAATATGCCGAAGGCAGAATGAAGAAGAAAGTGCTCAGCGCAAAAGAAGCGTTGGATGGTGGTGTGAAACAGGTAGCCATTGCAGACGGACGGGTGGAAAATCCTATCGCCAATGCACTGGCCGGTCACGCAACCTGGATAGGAGACATATGATGGATTGGATAGCAATAGAAGATCAATACAGTACAGGCGTTTACGCCAAACGTAGCATTTCCATCAGTCATGGCAGTGGTGCGACCCTGACCGATGGCGAAGGAAAAACCTATATCGATTGTACCGCCGGGATCGGGACGGCCAATATCGGGCATGCCAATCCACGCTGGGTGAAGGCTCTGGCCGAGCAGGCTGCCAAAGTGGTCAGTTGCCCGGAAATGTTTCCCAACCAACAACGAGCACAATATATGCAGGAATTGGTCACCGCTGCCCCACAGAACCTGACCGAAGTTTTCTTCTGCAACTCCGGTACTGAGGCTATTGAAGGCGCGATCAAGTTTGCACGCGCAGCCAGTGGACGCAGTGAGATCATTGCTGCCAAACGTGGCTTCCACGGCCGGACCATGGGCGCTCTTTCCGCCACCTGGAATAAAAAATACCGTGAGCCCTTTGAGCCGTTGGTTCCCGGATATAACCATATCACCTATAACGACATCAGTGGTCTGGATGCGATTACCGAGTCCACCGCAGCCATCATCCTGGAATTGGTTCAGGGTGAAAGTGGCGTCTACCCGATTGACCCAGAATTTTTACAGGTCGTCCGGGAAAAATGTGATCAGAGCGGTGCATACCTGATCATCGATGAAGTACAGACCGGCTTTGGCCGCACCGGGAAATTGTTCGCCATACAACATTATCCTGTTAAGGCAGATTTTCTATGCCTGGCAAAGTCAATTGCGGGTGGTTTCCCGATGGGTGCGATCCTGATCGATGAAAAGTTTGGCAAATTTAATCCCAGCATTCATGGCTCAACCTTTGGAGGCAACCCGTTGGCTTGCGCTGCTGCCAGTGAAGCACTGAAGATCATTCAGGAAGAAAAACTGGCTGAAAACGCAGCTATCTTGGGACCGGAATTCATGCAGGCACTGGCCGCCATTGACTCTCCACTGATCCGCGAAGTGCGTGGGCAGGGGTTGATGGTTGGTGTGGAACTGAAACAGAAAGTAGCTCCGTATATCAAACAACTGGGCGAACTGGGTGTACTGGCATTGCCGGCTGGTATGACCGTATTACGCTTCTTACCCCCGCTGGTGATCACCCGCGAGCAATTGCACCAGGTCGTGGAAGCTGTACGCACTGTCCTCACCGTGGAGTAAATGATGGCAGAAGTACCGGAAACACTTTTTGGATTGGTGCAACGCTTTAGCCCATCCGGACAGGAAGGGCAGGCCGTGCAATGGCTGGTGGAGCGCATGCACATGTTGCAGTTCGAGCAGAGTTTTGCCGATGCTGCCGGGAATGCGGTCGGCATCAAGGGGTCTGGTCCCAACCAGATTGTGTTGTTGGGACATATCGACACAGTCAAAGGTGAAATCCCGGTCAGAGTCGAGGGTGATACATTGTATGGCAGAGGCAGCGTGGATGCCAAAGGACCATTAGCCAGCTTTGTGGATGCAGTGGCAGGGATTCAGGTTGCTCCGGATTGGCAGGTGGTGGTGATTGGTGCCGTCGATGAGGAAGGGGATTCGAAAGGCGCGAAAGCGATCATTGATCAATACCAACCGCAATTTGCCATTATTGGCGAACCCAGCCAATGGAACCGGGTGACGTTAGGCTATAAAGGCTCACAACCGGCTGTGCTGACCTGCAAAAAATCCCTGATGCATTCATCCCAGGGTGGCAACGCGAATGACCTGCTGCTGGAAGCCTGGCGAACCTTATTGGAGCGGGTGCAAGCGTTCAATCAGGATAAGCCCATGTTTGATCAGCTTAACCCGACCGTGTTGCAAATGTCCACCAGCTCAGACCATTACGAGATGGAAGCAAAACTGGTCTGCGGTACCAGACTGCCGCAGACGATCTCACCACAAGACTGGCTGGATGAGTGGTTAGGCGCAATCCCCGGTGTGGAAGTGAACAGCCTGATGAGTGGCATACCCGCCTACCAGGCTGAAAAAAGCAGTCCCTTGACCCGGGCGTTTCTGAAAGGGATCCGAGCAGCCGATGGGAAGCCAGCTTTTGTCAATAAGAGCGGTACCGCAGATATCAACCTGGTCGCTCCGGTCTGGGGTTGCCCGGCTGTAGCCTATGGCCCCGGGGATTCCAACCTGGATCACACGCCGCACGAGCATCAGGTGTTGGGGGATTATCGTAAATCTGTGCAGGTGTTGATTGAAGTATTATCTGCATTAGGAATAGCTGTTTAACGATACAAATTCTGGCTGATCCTCCCATCCCATGCTACGATGGAAAATGAGGATATATGGTTGAAACACTCGGGATTCTAAATTTACCTGGATACCCATCTGAAATTGGGAAAGCACTCTTGCAGTTGGAAGATTGCCGCAGCAGAACGCTGCGTGTTCTTGAAGGTTTGCCCGAGGAGTATCTTGACCAGGAAGTCCAGGGGATGGATTGGGATGCTGTTGAATCATCTTTCCCAGCACGAAGCGGAACATAGGGGTGAGATTGGCTCCGTAATGGGTCAGATAAAAAAGTAATTGTCCTGGTGATAGCTTTGACCTTTAAACAAAACAGCCCTTGTATTACAACGCAAGGGCTGTTGGTTTGCAATAAATTTCAATTATTCTTCAGCAGGCTCAACCACAACCGCTTCGGGAATTGCAGTCAGACGTTTGAAAATCAACGCCCAGACTGATCCGATATAGGCATACAGGATACCGCTGGCCAGGATCATGACCGGTAAATACAGCAGGAATCCAGCTCCACTGATGATAGCGCCAATGCCAATCACCGCTTCGGTCTGGAAAAAGATCGAAATGAAGAAAGGGATCAATACCATGAAGATCGGAATAACCAGCACAAACATCACAGCAATTTCCCCAATCGAAGTCGCTAGACCCACCACAACCTGTGGCCATGGTTTTTCTACCAGTAATTTCCAGGCGCGTTCAATCGCAGCAAAGACACCCAGATCTTCCGCCACAATGGCAACTATTGTCTGCTCAATCAAAATCCTGATAGCAAAGCCAACCACAATGAATAGCGGAATCAGGAACAGGAGACCCAATCCCAGGGTGAAGACGATCACCAACAGGATCGGGATGGCAACCAACCCACCGATGGCTATTGATGCAGCAAATAACAGCAAGAAGAACAGGAACACCCGCCAATAGTAGGGTTTGCTCTCATCGTAAATCCGTGAGAAATTCAGCTTCTCCTCGCCCGCATCTGCCAGCAGTGCACCGCGGGCTACACCAACGCGTCCCAAGACACCCAGGAACAGAGAAAGCACCACCAGCGCCATGACCACAAAAAACACCGCCAGGATGATTACGAAAACGACCCAGGGCTCGGTATCCCAGGCTTGTTGTGTTTGCAAATACCACTGATAGACCTGTTTGGGTAAAATCACATTCGGAGAAGCAAGCACACCACCCGAATTAATCAGGTGCGAACTGCCACCACTACCCCCACTGGAACCGCCACCACCACCCGAGCCTACCCGGGCACAACTGGATAAAATACCAAAAATCCACAAAGCCTTAAACTTCCAGACAATCTTCCAGGCCTTTGAAAAAACTTCACCGTAATTCATATCACACCTCCATTATTAGTATACGGAATTTCATTGAGTTTGGTGTCAGATTAGCTTAAAAGCTGTTGAGCTGTTAAGTTCAGTTGTTAAGTTCATGAGTTCATAAGTTCAAAAGGTAGATTCGGAGGGCAGTAAGAAGGTAACCATCAGAAGATGTAATTATCGGAAAATTGTTTAGTCTCTAGTGCCATCCACGAACCCACAGGGTGATATAAGGTCACAAATTGTGCTAGGCCTTGTTTTGGTTTTTTGTTGAGAAAGATGTATCGGTGATGCACCTTCCTTCAAATATACCCAACAGAAATCACATTTGTAAGATATTTCTCAGCTCATCCACCAATGTTTGATCTCGTTTTGCATCAAACCTTGTCGCTTCGGCAAAGATTTCAGGATGATCCCAGGGTAAACCTTTGCGGAGTTTTTCTGGCTCCCACATATAACGAGGAACAATATGTGCATGTAAAACTGGTTGATTATTCCCCATTATTGCATAGTTAATCCGAAATGCATCTGTTACCTTCATAATGGCATCACCAATCTTAACCATATCCAACAGGAAAAAGGAACGTTCATCTGGTAACAGATCATTGATGGATGCTACAACTGGTTCAGAACTAAGAATGCAATAACCACGCAAAAACTGCATTTGACTAAGATACACACAACCAGAACTCATTTGACAAATGAAACTTGGGTCTGTAGATGGTTCCATCCTTTTTCTCCACACGATTTACATATAATGTACATTAGAAAGAATAGGGTAATGAAATTGAAGAAATGATCAACCAAAGTAAAACAATTTCCATTCAGAAAAAGTTTTAATGTTTTTTTACCCTCCAGGATAATCTTTATTGTTCTATTATATATGAACAATTTCTGGTACATTTTTACATAACTGCCTACAGACATCACGAACCACTGATTATTCCAGATTCAGGTGTAAACAAGTTATAAAGTAGAACACCCTGCCATCTTATGAGCTCAACAACTTATGAACTCATGAACTCAGCTTAACAGCTCAACAGCTCAATAGCTATTGACTAATAATTTATAATGGAATTGAGGGGAGCACCCATTTAACAACCGAAAGGAGGCAGATATGTCAATTCTGGCTGGTAAAGTAGCTTTGATCATTGGCGGTGCCGGGGAGGTTGGGGAGGGGGTCGTAAGGCAATTCTTAACCCATGGCGCTATGGTTGTGGTCCCATCACGGAATCAGTATCGTCTGGATCAATTGCGTGAACATTTGGGCAATAAATGTTGTGATCATCTGACCACCTATGTAGCCAGTTGTTGCACAGAAGAAGGTGGGTTGGACATGCGTAACAAAATTGAACAGGACATCGGCCACCTGGATATGGTGGTAGCCTCCATCGGGGGATGGTGGCAGGGTGAAGTACTCAGCGAGGTGCCCCTGCGCATCTGGAATCACATTATGGAGAACAGTCTGACCGCGCACTTTGTGGCTGCCAAAACATTCCTGCCCATGTTGGCTGATCTGGAAGGCAGCAGTTACACCTTATTAAATGGAGGGGCAGCGCTGTATCCCATTCCTACTGCCGGACCGATTTCAGTTTCAGCCTCTGCGCAGTTGATGCTCAAAGACGTAATGGCATCTGAGTATGAAGAAAGAGCGGTTCGTATCAACACATTACTGGTGCGTACAAAAGTGAACACTCGCTCACAACCGAATCCAAAACATCATTGGATCACAGCCGACGAAGTCGGCTTGTATGCTGTGTATCTAGCCAGCCCAGCCTGTGATAAACATGGTGAGACGATCATCTTCAGTGAACGGGGTGAGATCCCCGTTATGTTTGAATGATTCACAGGGTGGATAAAGAATCCATCCTGTGTGTTATTTTTATTGTTTCCTCACAACAAAACCTGGTCGCCAATGGTCAATTTTTGGGAAGCTTTGTTGGACCATTAGCGGAAATATTAATCGGTCATCTGGTGCGCTCGATGAACGGGCTGACCTGGACCTTTGTGGTCGTTAATATTAACATCTCATTGATTCTGCTGGCCACAATGTTGATTATTCGTCAATCAAAAAAGACCGAGTTCAACCCGGTTCGCCGCAGTCCGGCTGTGTATGGTTCGTTATCACGAACCACAGAGGTTATTGATATTTCAACAGGCGCATGCCATTCAGGGTAACAAGAATGGATATACCCATATCGGCCACCACTGCCATCCACATGGTACTTAAGCCAGCAGTTGCCAAACCCATAAATACAGCTTTCACACCAATCGCAAAAGCGATATTAAAGCGAATGGTGTTCATCATGTGACGACTGAGGCGTAAAGTAAATGGTAACTGGCGCAAATCGGGTTGCATCAGGGTGACATCTGCGGTTTCCATCGCCTGGGCGGAACTGCTCACACCGCCGATGGCGATCCCCACATCCGCCAGTGCCAAGGCCGGGGCATCGTTGATACCATCCCCCACCATGGCGATCGCGCCCCACTCTTTGCGTAGATCTTCTACAGCTGTCACTTTATCCTGCGGTAAGAGTTGCGCTTTGAAATCGGTCACCCCGACCTGCTCGGCGATGTGCCGGGCAACCACCGGTTGATCACCGGTCAACATCACCAGCGCTTTGATGCCCAACTCTTTCAGTGAAGCGAGTGCTGCCTGGCTGCTGGGACGGGGTGCATCCACTGCCAGCAGGCTGCCGACCAGTTCACCATCCACCGCCACATGAATCTGGGTATTGCCATTCTCTTCCGCTTGCCTGAGTTGATTACAATCATCCTGTGTATGTTGGATGCCATTATCCAGCATGCGGTGTGAACCGATCTGGACCTGTTTGCCATTCACCTCACCACTGACACCCATACCAGGCAATACAGTCACCAGACTGGCAGCCGGATAGCGATCCGAGACTTCAAAATCCTGGGCTGCCTGGGCAATCGCCTGCGCTAATGGATGCTGGCTGCGGCGTTCCACTGCGTGCGCCAGGGCAATGGATTCGGTACAATCATCACAATCCGCTGCAATCGGTTTAAATTCCTGATGGCTATTGGAACGCGACGCCACAATCACCGGGCGACCTTCGGTTAATGTACCGGTCTTATCAAAGGCGATCACTTTGATAAGACTGAGTTTCTCCATGAATAGTCCACCTTTAAATAAGACCCCATTACGGGCAGCGTTACTGATGGCGGATATGATACTGACCGGGGTGGAAATCACCAATGCGCACGGGCAGGAGATCACCAACAGGGTCAGACCACGGTATAGCCAGCCCAATGATCCATCAGCGGGATTAAGAAAAGGTTGGCCAAAAAAGATGGGCGGGATGATTGCCACCAGGGTTGCCAGAACAACCACAGCAGGAGTATACCAGCGTGCAAATTGATCGATAAAGCGTTGTGAAGGAGCGCGTTTGTTCTGCGCTTCCTGCACCAGCTTGATGACGCGACTGATGGTGTTATCTTCACTGAGATGGGTAACCTGAATTATCAGCGCTGCAGAGCCATTGATGCTGCTGGCATAGACCTCATCGCCTTTCTGCTTTTCCACCAGGGCAGACTCGCCGGTGATGGAAGCCTGATTGACAGCGGAAGCACCTTCCAGCACCACACCATCCATGGGGATACGTTCCCCCGGGCGCACCAGGATGTGGTCGCCGACCTGCAGCGTTTCCACCCGCACGTCCTCTTCACGCGCTTCATCATTATTCTGCAGGGTCAGTCGGGTGGCTACAGGAGGCACCACTTCCATCAGGCTTCTGATCGAATTGCGTGCTTTTTCGGAGGTGTAGCCTTCCAGCGCTTCGCCCAGCGCAAACAGAACAATGACCATGCCGGCTTCCACATAAGCGCCAATCACCACAGCGCCAATCGTGGCAATGCTCATCAGAAAATTGATGTCTATCGAGTGGTTGATGCGCAGGTTGCTCCAGGCAGAACGCGCAACCGGATATCCAGCTGCCAGCATGGCCACCAGGGAGAGCAGATCGACCCACCACCAGTCCAACCCCAGAATCTCGCCGAGGATGAGCCCTGGCAACACGAGAATCGCGCCTAATAAAGCCAGGCGTGTTTCTAGACGTTGCCATAAAAAGCGCAGAAAATTGGCGTGCCCCGATTGAGTTATGATCTGACTTTTATCATCTGGCTCCACCACATCATAACCCAGATCGCGCACCCGGGCGGTTACTTCTGCAGGATCCACATCCCCCACCACGGTTAATTGTGCGGTGGCAAAATTCACCTGGCTCAATTGTACTTTGGGTAATTTCTGTACACCATCCGAGACCTTGCGGGCACAATCAGCACAGTCCATACCTGTAATATCAAACACTTGCTTATTTTGAGTCATACCAGTAACTTTCTCAAAAATTCCCCTAGGAGGGAAAATTTAATAACCTTTTTATGTCGCTGGGTATTTTTGACTGGTGATCACCGGTTAAAAACACTCAAACTTCACAAATTTTCTCTATTATATACGATTTAGAATAAAAAATCTTCAAAGATACAATGTTCTACTCGAGCCAGACAAGAATAACGCGGTGTGAATGAATTAAGGAAAGTCTGAACTGGGATTTACAGGATTTTAATCCGGATTCCACGTCGCCAAATCAGGCAGATTGCAGAATTTGGATAATTTCCCCACATTATGTACAATAACAGGCGGTTTGAATTAATATTACATGTATTTACAGCCAAAATAACTACTTCCGAAAATCCACGTCTGATGATTTTTGCCAACAAATTCACCCTAGAAGGGTGAATTTGTTGGCAAATTTTCTTACACGTGGAATTTCGGTTCCAGTAATATCGATGGGATTCCGGTGGAAACATCCCCATTCCGGACATAATGCCGGCATCACGCGTAGATGCTGTCTTTAAAGTCAAGAGGAAGCACCCATATTCTTAAGATAATTTGGGTCGAAAGGCATTCCGGATTTCAAGACTCCAAAAACGAGATGAAGCAATTTTCTCATTGCAGCACACACCACCTCCATTGGTGAGAGACCATTTTGCGCTAAACGATCACAAAACTCTTTGACTATTGGATTCCAATTTCTTGCAGTTACTGCTGGTAAAAATAAAAGTTTTCTTAAATGTGCATTACCGGTTTTTGAAATTACTGTCTTCTTATGAACAGAAGAACCTGACAGGGCGTTTTTAGGCGTTAAACCTGCGTAGGCGGCCAATTGGCTTGCACTCTGAAAAGCTGTAATATCTCTAATTTCTCCCAGAAGCTTTGCAGCTGTTATAAAACCAATGCCCTTTATGGAAACCAAAAGCTTTTGGCGACGCAACAATTCTGCATCATTATCAATTAGATTTTTGATCTCTTTTTTTATTTCGTTTATCTGCTGGGTGAAGAAATCGACGCATGCTTTTAGACTGGAAATAACGGTTTGTGTGCGAACACCAGATTTAAGCCGGTTCTTCTCGCGTTGTCTGGATTCTATCAAAGCCTCTAATTGTCGAATCAGGGCTTGTAGATCCTTATAATTTTGCGGTGGAGGGCTCCACAAGCCTGGTTTTTCGCGTAAACAGTATTCTGCTATTAGTTCAGCATCTGCTTTATCGGTTTTATTGCGTTTTAATTTGCTGTTCCCGTAGAATTTAATCCGGGCAGGATTGACCACGCTGACCTTATATCCAGATGCGTACAGATATTCTGCTACAGGATCGGCATATTGTCCGGTTGCCTCCATACAGCAATGAATTTGGGGTAATGAATATTTGTGGAGCCAGCGGTCCAATCGTTGATAACCTTCCAGATTGTTTTCGAAAGAATTCCATTTGCAAGAGCCATTAGATAAAAGTGATACATCAAAGTTGCTTTTGCTGATGTCGATACCTAATATTGCTTGTTCCATTTTCACATTCCTTTGGTAAACTAGATTTAGACACTGATCAGGTGGATCATTGGTATGACCAACCTTGTGAATACAAGCTCATCTCGTTTTTGGAAAGAAATGCTAGAGAGGCTTTAGATGCTGTTCGGCCTATTATTTGATCAGGAGGATGGGGATCTTATCTACACTTGAAACTCTTCGGTTTGAGGGGCGAAACAGATTCTCCCATCTTTACCTGGTCAGTGTCTTGACTCTCTAGCATAGCACTTCTATATCATGATACAAGGGGTGATGGGTGCTTCGGCGCTTATCTGACCGGTATTGCCAGGCGGCTGATTGCCAGATCCTTCCGGCACTCTAAAGATGAATGGGGAAATGAAGCTGATCTCATGGTAGAAACGAAAGCCATTTCAGAGGAGCAGGTCTCTCAAAAAATGACTCTCGAACAGGTGATCAACGAGCTTACAACCATTCCGGACAGCAGGGCAGAGGCGATTCGTTTACATTATTTTGCCGGATTACAGATGAAGGAAGTGTCCCAGGTGATGCGCAAGAGCGAGATGGCGATTCGGATGCTGGTTCATCGTGGAATTGTTGATTTGAAGAAAAGATTGGTAAATGGAAATGAACCACAGGGTGAGAAAAATGAAACAAATCATGAATAAATTATTCAAAAGAAACTTAACGATCAATGAAGATCAGGTGGAATTTGATCCCACCTTCGATCTTGATCTCAGAACGATGGTTGCTGCTGTCATCCCGGGAGAAGGCTTCGAGGAGCAACTGGAAACACAAATTCTGGAAATGGCTGCAGCCAAAAATAAGAACAATGCCCATGAGTCAACTCAAAAACAGGCTGGCTGGTTTTCATTGAACACGCCGGTAAAGAAATTTTCTTTGGTGGGCTTGACAATTATCCTAATCATCGCGGTCAGCTTATTGGTCAGTCCGAGCTTGCGGGTGATGGCAGAGGATATATTCAATTTTTGGAAAAAAGTGGACAATGAGCGTATCGTTACACCTTTCCCTGAGATAACACCCATGGACCCGGATGAATTTCCCGCAATTGTGGAGGCAATCCAGCAGGAAATGAAGAGGACGCAACAGGCAACAGCCGTGAATTCGGAAGAAGAATACATCATCAAACTGCCGACATTGTTACCGGAAGGACACCGTGTTGTTGTTGTTGATAGGGGGCCTTTTGGTAATGCATTTTTGGATCTTTCCCGAGGTCGGTCTGGCCTCCTGATAACCGTTACGATCAAACCGGCATATGAAGTGCAAGGAAAAATTCTAGGTCCGGAGGAAAAGGTTGAAAGGATAACTATCGACAACATTACCTACGAATACGTGCGCGGAGGTTGGGGGATTGGCAACGCTTCATCCACCCAGATGGATCCTGAAGAAGTTAAAGACCTCTCATGGATTGATGATTACGATGGCATCCATAAATTACGCTGGTTTGACGGCAACATGAATTACTACATGTTAGTTGCCGGAAGTAGTTTTCCGGGTCATGATTGGTACCTGGGCATGAACGACCTGGTCAAGATCGCTTCAAGTTTTCAACCCCTCGAAAATGGAAAGCGTCCGCCTTTAGAATTCTTTGAACCGGATCATGGTATTGATGAAAAACCCTACGAGAAAATTAAAGACATTTCTGTTTTAGAAGATTTGGTTAAATTTGATATACCAGAAGCTACGTTTCTTCCTGGGGGTTTTCGCTTCAAAGGTGGAATACCTGTGTTTACTGGTAATCATGTAATTTTGAATTATTCCTGTGCAAGCGATGCAATAAGCTCAGAGGAAATGGTGGAAATTGGATTAAAATTTTCAATTGGTCGTTACTCCGAGTCAGCCTTGGCTAAGGAATTTGAAATGTTTGGTGGGTATGAGATTGGTAATGATGCTATTGTTGAAACGATTTTGATAAATAATGTTGAAGCCCAATTTGTGAAGGGGGGTTGGAATCACACAATAGGAGAAAGAACCTGGGATAGTAATCAAAATCACTTCAAAATAGTTTGGTATAAAGATGGTCTCTTATACAACCTCCATAATCACAATTATTCAGAATCCTATTTTCAGGGCTCGTGTGCACTGACCAAAGAAGATCTGATTAAGTTTGTGGAAGGGCTGCAGTAGGGTGATAAGCAGGGCAGATTCATGAATCTGCTCAGCTTTTCATTAAGAACAATTTGCCAAAGATTGGGCATTGTGAAAGGTGAAAAAACGAATGCCCAATTCTTTTTCATCAACTTTTCAGGCACATCCATTAGCCTTCTAGCTTTGACCTTTTACCAATTCACTATTATTCTTCCAATATCCTTAAGATTTCCGTTGCCTGATAAACTCGATTCCTTCTCCCTCCAGTAATTTCCTCAAGCACACCGTAGTGAAGCAACTTATCAAAATATCTTTGTATCACTGTGTAACTCCCGAGATTTGTGTTCTGCTGTGCTTGCGAGATGGAGCTGATTGGGGTACTGATAAAATAGTTCACCACTTCGCCTAATTTATCTCGGTTACGGTCATTGGAAAATAGTTGTTGATATTTTACTCGCAATGTTTGTAAAGCATTTATTTTCAACACCGCATCTTGCGCTTGTTCATGCACTCCATTTAAGAAAAACGATAACCACTCTTCCCACTGCCCTTTTAGCGAAATCCCTAATAAACGATCATAATATTCAGTTTTGTTTCTTTCAATGAAAATACTTAAATTAAGCAAAGGTTGTGTGAGGACATGCCAGGTTGTTAACAATAAGGTGATGATCAATCGTCCTATTCTGCCATTCCCATCCAAGAACGGGTGGATCGCTTCAAACTGGTAATGAATTAAGCCAATTCTTATCAAAGCTGGCAGATCCGAATCCTCATGAATAAATTTTTCGAGTGCTGACAGGCCATCTTTCATCTCATCCGCTGGTGGCGGTACATAGCGCGCATTCTCAAGGGTGGCACCAGGACGACCAATCCAATTTTGGCTGCGTCGAATTTCTCCAGGTGTTGACAGTTCTCCTCTTACACCTTTCAATAAAATTGCATGAATTTCTTTGATCAATCGCATGCTCATGGGAAGAGCCTTAATTCTTTCTATCCCATAATCTAAGGCTTTTACATAATTCTGAACTTCATGAGCATCAGGTGCTTCTACCAGAAATGTCAATTGTTTCGCTTCATAGTGCAACAGATTTTGAAAGGTAGTTTGTGTACCTTCAATTTGAGACGAAAATACTGCTTCTTTGCGAATGAATGGACGCACAAGAACATGTGGAACTGGGAAAGCTTGTCCAACTTCTTCCAAACGAGCGATGCTACGCTCAGCCTGGGTTAAGTGATTGATCAAGCGTGGTGTCCACTCTATTTCCGGAGGTAAGGCATTGGGAATATAGGCGTAATAGCCTTGTGTTGTCTTGATTAATTTTCCTGGTGCTTTATTGGAGAAATCTGTTTTCTTCATCTTCAGGTCACTTTGCTTTATTTGAGAATATGTTCCATTCCTTATTACCATTTTATCCATAATTCGATAATAAGGCAACTACCTTATTATCACTTTCTGGCGAAATCGGTAATAAGATAATACTCTTATTATCATTTAATGACTAATTCGGTAATAAGTCTTATTCCTTATTATCACTTTCAGGTTAGCTTCAACGCCAGGTGACTAATTCCCAAGGTGCAATGCACTTTTGGTTTCCTGATTCAAAATCGCCATTTCCCGTTCAATGTAGACTTCTTCTCCCCAAGTGTACCCAAAGGGCATCTGCGACAATGCACCGTAATTCCCTCTCACCTTTAGACTTTAACCTAACCCAACCATCCACACACCCAACAACACCAACACAATGGGTACAATTCGGTGCGTCCATTGTAAAAGTTTGTAATTCCCCTTATCCAGGCTCATCAAAGCCCCACTGGCAAACAGGATGATCGTCATGATTGCAAGCAAGACTACCATCAAGCTCCCTTCAGGCTGAACCTCGCCGGATTTGAACCAGTTACTGAACTGCAACCCCACCATCACAACTGCCGCCAATGCGATCAATTTATGAATATTAAACACGATTTGATGATATGGTTTGCCCAAACGGCTCAACCAAAACCCACGTATGACTGTTAAAACAAATGCCATACTGGGATATAGGATTAAACTTAATGAATTCATTCGCTAACACTTTCTACCATTGGAATCGATTACTTGTTTTTCCTTTCAACTTTCACCTTTAAACTTTTGGCTAATTCTTACCAATAATGATGGACAGACTCCCGAATGCGGGTGGTATAAATCTGTTCGATCTGCTCCATTACCTCCGCAGAGATTGCTGGCAGATCTGCAGCGGCGGTATTATCCTCAGCCTGTTTGGGATTCTTCGCGCCGGGAATGGTGCAACTAACCGCCTTATGCATCAGGATCCAGCGCAGGGCAAACTGCGGCATGCTCCAGCCCTCTGGTACGAGAGGACGCAATTCTTCCACCGCCTGTAGACCGGTCTCATAATCCACACCGGCAAAAGTCTCGCCACGATCAAATGATTCTCCATGACGGTTGAAGGCACGGTGGTCATCGGCTTCAAAGGTGGTGCTGGGTTTCATCTTACCGGTCAATAATCCGCTGGCTAATGGAACGCGTACGATCACGCCAATCTGCTTACGCAACGCTTCCTTAAAGAACAACTCTGCCGGACGTTGCCGGAAGATGTTGAAGATGATCTGTACCGTTTTTACATTCGGGTATTCAATCGCCTTCAAGGCTTCTTCCACTTTTTCCACCGACACGCCATAATGCAGCAGCTTGCCAGCCTGCACCAGATCATTCAGCACCCCGAAGGTCTCCGGCATGTAATAAACTTCGGTTGGCGGGCAGTGCAGCTGTAGCAAGTCGATGGTTTCGGTGTCCAGATTCTTCAGGCTGCGCTCGACAAATGCGGTCAGATTCTCACGGTTATATCCACCAGCAACATGCGGATCCAGTCGGCGACCGGCTTTAGTGGCCACATGAATTTCTTCTTTGCGTTCCTTTAATACCTTAGCCACCAATCGCTCGGAGTGACCATCCCCATACACATCGGCGGTGTCGATGAAATTGACGCCGCAGTCAATCGCCTTGTGCAATGCCGCCAGCGATTCCTGATCATCCACACTCCCCCATGAGCCACCAATTGCCCAGGCTCCAAATGAAACCGTCGAAACCTGCCAGCCAGTTCTTCCTAATGCTCGATATTGCATGCTAAACCTCCCAATTTCTTCACCCCATGATTAATAGCCGATTCTTTCTTTAATTATAGCGAATTTCCCTGATCACTTCTTCAATCATCGAGACAGCCGTCTCAACACCATCGGGCTCAGAGCGAATCAATTCACCCAAATCAGCAGCTCGCTTTACAATCTCTGGTTTCTTCATCTGCTGTAATGCATCAGTCATATTGCTTACTGACAATTTATCTCGTGCAATCGGTTGTGGCCCGACACCCAACGCCGCTACTTTCTGTCCCCAGATGAATTGGTCGATGATATGTGGTATCACCAGAGCTGGAACGCCGGCTTTGAATCCAGACGCTGTGGTGCCAAAACCGCCATGGTGTACCAGTGCACTGGCACGTGGTAAGAGCCAATCATGCGGGATGGAGCCAGCATGGAAAACCGTCTCCGGGATACGCAATTGTTTCATCGGTTCATCCCAACCTTGAATGATGGCGCGCACACCTGCGTTCTGAACGGCAGCAAGTGTGATGGTGGCAGCTTTCAGGGCATCCTCACCACTGAGCGCCACGGCTCCCAGACTTATCACCACGGGAGCTTCACCGGCATCCAGAAAAGCTAGTAAATCCTTAGGAGGAGTCCAATCCAGCGGCGCCGGTGCATACCAGAACCCGGTCAAACGATGACGCTTCTCCCATAAGGGATTGGGTGGTGTGATAGCTGGACTGATGGGAATCAAGTTCAAGCGTTGCGATGTGATCCCGGTGGGTCCCATCTTTGGAACACCTACACGTTTGCGAATCTTGTCTAATGGCCGGGTCATCATCAAACCCATCCCGGCACCAGCAACCTTCATGATCATCTTTTTTACAAATGAATCCTTTGGATCATTGGCCGGAATGGCTTCCGGCATTAAGGTCACACTGATGGTTGGTTTTCCCAATTGATCGGCTTCAATACTACCGGCAGCGGTATGGGAAACAATCACCAGATCCACGTCCCGACACAATGCCAGCAGATCTGGGTGCGCCTGTTCCAGCATGGAAAAGGAAAACTTCATCACGCGCACAAAACCAATCATCCAGTGTGGTGTTTTTTCCCGAATGATGGCCGTTTCATGCGCGATATCGATGTCCGGACCGATGGGTGCAAAATTAACCCCATATGATTCTACCAATGTTCGCATACAGGGGTGGGATGCAAGGGTGACAACATAACCAGCTTTCTGTAATCCTAAGGATAAAGCGATATATGGTTGCACATCCCCGCGTGTGCCGATGGTGGGAATAATGATGTTCATGAATGATTTGCTCCTATCGTATCAACTTTTTTTTAGCTGGGTGATTTTTGGTTTAGTTGCGAGAATGGTTGCAATATGTAGAAATGATCCTATCTAACCTTTCATCATTCGGATCCAGCATCGGTTCCTGCTCGTGTTCTCTTAAAACCTGGATGGCGATTTGTTGATGGTCATATTCAATGGCTGAATGTTGTATGGTTGCCTGCAACCAATCACGGGCTTCCTGGTCTTTTCCTTCCTTATATAATACCCGCCCCATGTTGACGACGATGCGTGTCACCAGATCCATGGACCCGATCTCGTAGGCCATGCAGACTGCTTTACCGAGATGCTCCATTGCCTGCTGCAGTTTTCCCGATCCTAAATTCGCTTCCCCCAGGTTATTAAGGCCGACAATGATGGTCCATTCTTCACCAATCTGCTGGCCAATCGCCAGTCCCATTTCAGCAAAATGAATGGCTTGCTCAAAATCACCTTTAACCATGTACACTTCACTCAGGTTATTGTAAGCCAGCGCGATGCCATCCTGATCTCCTATCTCCTCACAGATGGCAAGACTCTCGAGGAGCACTTTTCTCTCCATATCATACTCTTTGCTATAGTGAAAAAGGGTAGCCAGGTTATTTAATAAAATTCCCTGATTGAAACGATCACCCAACTTTATTGCAATGTCTAATCCTTCTTTAAAGAATAACTCAGCTTTGCCATATTCCCCTTTGATGCAGGCAATATCACCCAAAATATTCAGGGGTGCTACCATCCGACGTTCATTTTTGTTTTTTCTCGCCAGAATTAAAGAATGGAGCAACGCTTTTTCTGCTGAATCATGATCCGACATGCGGTTGAGAATTAATCCCATCAAAATGGCTGCATGGGATTCTCCAGATGAATCTTGAATATTCTGGTATAGCTGCATACTCTGAGTTGCATACTTCAATGCTTCTTGAAATTTTTTTTTGCTGCGAAATTCAATGTAGCCCAAATTGATAAGGCAAAAAGCCTTTTCCGGCGTGTTTTGTAACTTTTCAAGCAAATTTAAGCAGGAAGCTAAATATTTGCTTGCCAGCTCACTCTGCCGCGCTTTATAAGCCAGTGATCCAATCCGATTTAAAACCATGGCATACAACAATTCAAGGTCAGGATGATTTTCCACCCTGATTTTCACTTGCTCAAACCACTCAATCCCTTGCACAAATCGGCTGCGAATATTGAAAAAATGATAAAGAATATCCGTGCAAGTCGTAAGCAAAGAAAATTGGCCAGTATGGAGAGCCCAATCCCAAGCTACTTTGATGTTATCTAACTCCAATTCAATGCAATCCAGACAAGCAGATTGTTCACCAGTTTCGAAATTCTGTGCCTGTATATTTAAGAATTGTAGATAATAATCACTCAGCGATCCAACAGCACTTTCCCACTCACCCGATTCCATTAATTTCTGTTCTGCAAATTGCCGCACAATCTCGTGCAAATCATATCTTCCCTGGAAGCTCACCCGCAACAAGGATTTATCCAGTAGAGAAGTTAAACGATGCGAATTGATTCCAAAAATCTCCTTGACTGGTTCCTCTTCAAATCCACCTTTAAAAATGGCAATGCGAGCTAAGGTTGATTGTTCATGGAGTGTGAGCCGAACCCAGGACATTTCAAATACAGCCGATAATGTTTGGTGATGTTGTTGGCGGCTGGTGATAGCGGAGATAAAAGCCCCCATCCCCTGCTCGATCGTTTCTTCAATCTTTTGCTCTACTTTTCCGCAGATTGAACCCGCTACCAGCTCGATTGCTAAAGGATGCCCCTCCACCAATTTACATAATTTAAGAATTGTTTGGTTATTTTCATCCGTAATTTCAAATTTTCGTTGAATGGTTTGCACTCGTTGCGCGAATAGCAAGGCTGCATCTGGTAATTGCTGTAAATGATTGGAGGTTTTGTTCACAGACTGAAAATCCAATCCATCTAATTGAAAAACGATCTCATCTGCAATTTTGACTTTATTGCGTGAGGTGACCAGAATCTGCACATGATTGCATTCTTTGACCCATGTTTCCAAAAATAGCTGCACTTCCTTTTGCATGGAAAGTTCATCAAGATTATCCAGCAGCATCAGCAAATGTTTGTTACGGCAATAATCCAGAACTTGCTGTTGCTTGTTGGTCTGATCAGAAAAAATGATAGAAAGAACTATGCCGATTTCAGATAAGAACCCTTCAAAGGAGTTGATATTGCGTAACAAAATCACAAATACACCCTGTTGGAAAACGCCTACCTGGTGCTGGGCAATTTCCAGCGCCAGGCGTGTCTTCCCAACACCTCCCAATCCCGTGATATTGATCAGACGCTGCGCCGGGTTGGCAATCATCTCACTGAGGCTATTGATTTCGTTCTCCCGGCCAACAAAACGATTTGTCAACAAAGGCAAATTATGTTGAGGTATTTTTGACGGTCCATTTTTAGGTTCTGAGAGGGATTGAGCTCGCACCTGTTCGAATAATGCCACAGTTTTCGATTCAGGACTGACATTCAGATCATTTTTCAGGTACAGAACCAGTGATGCATATTGTTTAAGCGCTGCACTCCACTGACCATCTTCTGCAAGGAACTGTATCAGCTGATAATGAGCTCTTTCATCCCAGGGCATGATGTGAATAATTTTACGAAGCATCTGGATGGCACTGGTTTTTTCATCCCGTCGCTCATAGTAGTCCGCAAGGTAAGCCAACCCTTCCACAGCCATTGTGTCGAATTTTTCACGCGTAATCAGCAGCCACTCATCAAAAAGATGACTGACATTTAATTGATAGCCATCCAGAAATGGATTTTGATACAGCTGGAGCGCTTTTTTTAAGGCAACAATGTTAATCGTACCCAATCCATGCTGATTCTTGTGATGACAATAGGCCTTCTCGATTAATACTGTGAAATCAAGGATATCAACCCTGAGGTTTGCACCTGGATGAATTCCCACCTGGTCACGGTCGGCAAAAATGATGGATTGTCCTTCTTCCTGAAGCGCTTTCCGTAACAAAGAGATCGCCTGTCGCAAATTATGCATAGCCTGCTCATCCGGAATATCACTCCACAACAATCCCGCCAGATGCGACCGTTGAAATTTTTGCCTGGATTCAGCAACAAGATAAATAAATAGAGCACGAACTTTATCCGTATTAAATGCCTTAATGGGTTCTTCACCTAGCTGAACGTGAAAGCCCCCAAAAAATTGAATCTGCAATGGCGGTGAATTCTGCATATTCATTAATTATATTGAAATGTCAATTTTCTTGACGATCTTTTGACGCTCATTTTGTATTCTCTATTGTAGAAAAGGATTTTTTCTGTATGCATTCATTTTATATATCTTACCTGTTACGCATCTGGGAACTGGAGAATCACGATCCAAGACAATTTCTAGCCTCATTGGAAAAACCAGGCTCACATGAATTGAGAAATTTCAACGATTTAGAAGAATTATTTGACTTTCTGAGAAGTCAAATCGAATGGTATCAAAAACCAAAAATCACAAATATTCAAACAGGGACGGAGGATTAGATGTTCAAGAAAGTAGTTTCCATTTTAGTACGCGTTATCTTTATCGTTATTTTCCTGGCAGGCACATTACTAACCAGGGGAAACAACCTGCCTGTCGTTCATGCAGCCACTATCTGGTATGTGGATGCGAATATCGATCGCTCTGGGGATGGGGCATCCTGGATCACTGCTTTCAAGGAT
>Ga0209163_1001799_pt1 | contig 20801 bp, 17 predicted proteins | sample MTBAKSrepl2MetaG_FD_187457 | JGI IMG/M metagenome (GOLD analysis project Ga0209163, IMG submission 187457) | Enrichment culture microbial communities om Arthur Kill intertidal strait, New Jersey, USA, that are MTBE-degrading - MTBE-AKS2 (Arthur... | ecosystem: Environmental > Aquatic > Marine >...
AACCGGCGCGGGGGTCAGGGACCGCCTGAAGGGGATGGCGGGGACCGTTTCCCTCTACTCCGACACGGCCCTGACGAAGGCCTACGGGGGAGAGCTTTTGGCCGTCTACCCGGTAGGTTATGCCGGCAGCGGGACCATGGCCTCTTCGGGGGGAATTTCGGGTTCGGGTGGAACCCCGGGATCGGGAGAATCTTCCGGATCCGGGGAAAACCCAGGTTCGGGCGAGACCTCGACAGGCGGAAGCGGCGGGACTTCGTCGGGGGAGACGACTCCCCTCTCGCCTTCCGACCCGGCTTACTGGACGACACCTCATGACGGTGTGAGCATCACCCAGGTGTCGGGAGGCGTACAGGTCCAGCCGCTAAGCGGCTGGATGATCAAGGGAACGGATATTGACGGGAAATCCTTCACCCTCACGAGCGGTTCGGGGTTCCTCCTGGTCTACAAGGGAGCCGACGGCAAGTGGTATTACCAGAAAAAAGGAAAAGAGACGCCCATCGATATCGCAAGCATCCAGATCATAAAAACCTGATCGCGGGAAAGCACGAAAGGCCCGGCCCCAAAAAAGGGGCCGGGCCTTTTTCTCACTCGGGCTGGGAGACCGATTCCTTCACCTCGGACCATTGGCTCACAAGGAGGCCCAGGAGGTAGAACCCCGTCGAGAAGGCGAGTCCCACGAAGAAGGGGTGAATCGCGGAGAGAGCGGGCGGAACCTGAACGCCCAGGAGTCCCTTCGCAGTGGGGGCAAACCCTGCGGCGTACCAGAGCCCCGCCGAGGCGAGTCCCCCGACGGAGGAGGCCCAGGTGGCGATCCGGTCGGCCTTCCCCGCCAGGAGGGCCAGGTAGGGGACGAGGATGGCCGAGGCGATGAGGCTCCAGCTCGTGGTGCAAAGCAGGGCGATGATCGAGCCGCTTTTCGCTGCGAAAAGCCCCGAGGCGAGTGCGCAGACTGCCGTTGCGCCCTTCCAGGCGAAACCTTCGAGGCGGCGGCCCGTCAGGTCGTGTCCCAGGCTGCCTGCGGCGATGTGGAGCAGGGCCGATGCGGTGGAAAGGGAGGCCGACACGATGGCCATGGCGAAAAGCTGCTGGCCCGGCAGGGATAGAAGCCTGGAAACGAGCAGGGGGATGACCGCGTCAGGCGAGGCCACGTCCTCGGGCCTTATCAGGAGGCGGGACATCGACCCCGCCAGGTAGGTTCCCCCGACGACCAGGGCGATGGCCAGCATCGCTACGGGAGCGGCTCTCCTGGCGTCATCCCGGGAGGATAGCGCGAAGTGGCGCTGGATCAGCTGGGGCTGGGCCCAGACCCCGATCGACGTCACGGCGGCCAGGGTGAGGATGAACAGGCCCTGGGGCCCTTCGCTGAGGCGGGTGAACCCCCTGTTGGCCAGGTCGGTTGGAGGCAGCCCGGCCAGGGCCTGCAAACCTTCCGCCGGGCCCCCCACGGCCTTGAACACCGCGAAGAGGAGAAGGGCTACGCCCACGATCATGATGCCGCCCTGCAGGGCTTCCGTGTAGAGAACCCCCCTGAGGCCTCCCCAGATGACGCTCAGGGTGACCAGCAGGACCAGGATCCACAGGCTGGCGGAAAAGGGAAGGGGCGTGACGCCGGAGAGCATCATCGCGGCTCCCTTGAAGACGGCCGAGGCGTAGACGACAAGGAGTCCTCCCGTCAGGAGTCCTGCGAACACGCGGAAGGCATTCGAACCGATGGCGGCTCCCAGGAGAGCCCCCGGAGTCTTCGCTCCCAGGCGCCGCTGCCAGAGCCGGGTAGGCCAGGCGAGGTAGCGGTAGACGAACCAGGTGCCGAACCAGATGTTTCCCGCGGCGATCAAAAGCATCTGGAGGCCGTAGCGGTGACAGAGTCCCCCGAAGCCGACGAGGGCGACGGCGGAGACGTAGGTGGCCACGTAGGCCAAAGCCTGGATGGCCGAACCGACCCGGCCGGGAAGGAGCTGGTCGCGTCCCCGTGCCCATCGGGCCAGGGCGACCAGAAGGAAGCCGTAGGTGCACCAAAGAAAGATAAATACGACACTCATCCTCTTGCCCTCCTTTGTCTGGCGAGCGTCCAGGACGCCCAGGCGACGCTTGCAACCATCGAAAAAATTGCGGTTCCAACCCAAAGATCCAACCCTGCCATACCGATCACCTCCAAAAAAATAAGGCCGCCAGCCCTGGGGGCTGACGGCCTTGTACCTTCTCACGAAATGCGAATCAGGCGGTGAGAGGACAGGACCGGGCACCTCCGGGGCGTGTTTGCGCCGGAGCGTAGGTATAGAGATAAGCCTGGCCCTTCCTGTTCCCAACGAAACTGCTGCTTTCAATCTGCCGCTTCATCATTTGGAAGCCTCACCTTTTGGAAAATTTGCGTCATCATACAGGGGCTCCCCCCTCTTGTCAAGACCGCTCCGGTTAACCTGCTTGTGAATGGGAACGCAACGGGGCCTCTTCCGTGCCGAAATGGGGAGTGATCGCCTTTTCCGCCTGCACGCGGGCGTCTTCGGCAAGCTTGCGGGCTTGCGTGGAGGCGGCGCAGACGGCCTTCATGAAGGCGGTTCGGACGCGTCCCTCTTCCAGTTCGTAGAGCCCCTCGATGGTGACCCCTCCGGGCGTGACCACGCTGTCGCGAAGTTCGGCCGGGTGCTTGCCCGAAGCCAGCAGAAGCTCCGAGGCCCCGATCAGGGTATGGGCGGCCGAACGGAGGGCCAGGTCCCGGGGCAGTCCCATCCGGAGAGCCCCGTAAATCAGGGATTCGACCACCGTGTAGAGGTAGGCGGGCCCGCTTCCCGCCATGGCGGTCAGCACGTCGAGGTGTGACTCGTCCACGCGCTGTGTCTCCCCCACGTGGTCCATGATTTCCACGGCCAGCTTCTCGTCGGCTTCGCTCACGAGCTCCGAGCAGGCGTAGACCGTGTAGCCGCGGCAGATTTCGACGGCGGTGTTGGTCATGGCCCGGATGAACCGGGTTCCCGGGGCTGCCCGGTTCATGATGTCGAGGGAGATGGCTGCTGCAAAGGAGACGACGGGCTTGCCGTCCGTGAAGGGAGCGATTTCCTGCAGGACGGGCACGACCTGCAGGGGTTTCACGGCAAGCAGGACGATATCCGCACCCGCGGCGGCCTCCCGGTTGTCGCTTGAAAGGGCGACTCCCAGCCCTTCCAGCGAACGGGCCTTCTTCAGGTCCCTCCGGGTGGCCGTGACAGGCCAGGCGGACCCGAGGGCCCTGGCAAGAGCCCCTCCGATTGTTCCGGCCCCGATGATGGCGATACGCGCGTGATGTTGTCTCTCCATGGTGCATTCCTCCTCTGGACGGATGGGTGAAGGATAAAAAAAGGGCCGCCGACCCGAAGGTCGGCGGCCCGAAATCCCTGGAAATTACTGAATCAGGCTCCAGGACACGGCGCGCCTTCCCCGGGATTGAAGCTCACGGGGCGAGGGCTGCACGGGAGAGCCATGTCAAGGCGCCGGTTCATGGACATGCGGATCTTCCTTTCGCTGGGGCGCTGAGAGTTTCGCGATACGATAACCTTTTTTTACTCAGGCGTCAAGCTGGTAACGATGGATCCGTTTTTTCCCGGGCCCGGGCGATCCGCCCCTAGGCCGGCGCAAGCACGAAGGCCGCCACTTCCCTGATCCGCTCCATCTCGGGGGACCGGAGAAGGTAGCAGGTGTCCCCCATTGCCGGGCTGAAAACGGGCGGGACCCGTTCGTGGTGGACGAGAAGGTCCCCGAAGGCCCCGAGGATGGCTTCATGATCGTGGGCGTAGCCCCGCCCGTCCCTCCTGCCCAGGAAGGTGCAGTGATATTTCCGCTCGTAGGAGAGCGGGACATAGGCTGTATCGGTCAGCATCCGCGCCCATTCCGCAAAGAGGTCGATATCCGAGGAGAAGTTGTACATGTCCAGGATCAGACCCCCGGGCGGGCGGACGTTGATCTCCAGGGCGACAAGCCGGCCATCTGCGGAGGTCCGGAAGAATTCGACGTGGAAAAAGCGCTCCCTGAGGCCGAAGGCGGCGACGGCCTTCCTGCCGGCTTCCTCGTGGTCACGGGGCAACTCCCTGAGGGTGTGAAGGAAGATGTCGAGGCGGTCGTTGACCATTTCCATCATTCCGTCGGCGTAGCGCAGGGAGGAGCAGAAAACGATGCGTCCTTCCCTGTCGACGAGCCCGTCGAAGGTGACGATGCTTCCCTGGACGAATTCCTCCATGAACATGTCAACGGGCGGCTTCTCCGCGAAGAAGCGCTCCATCTCCAGCCGGTCGTGCAGTTTCCAGGTTCCCGTGGCCCCGACGCCCTGGTCGGGCTTGGCGACGACCGGGTAACCCACCTCTTCCGCCATGGCCAGGCCTTCTCCCAGGTCGTGGACGACCCGGCCCCTCGCCACGCAAAGCCCGGCACCGGAAAAAACCTCCTTCATCAGGGACTTCCGGCGCATGGGGACCAGTTCGTCAGGTTTCAGGCCCGGGATGCCGAAATCGGCCCTCAGGCGCGCATCGCTGTCGAGCCAGTGCTCGTTGTGGGACTCGAGGCGGTCGATGGGGCCGAACCTTTCCCGGAAGGCCGCCACCGCGGCGGCGACCTGGTCGTACCGGTGAAGGTCGTCGACCCGGATGACGTCCGTCAGGGCCTCCCGGAGGGCGGGGCGGAGGTTTTCGGGCGACTCGTCCACGATGCCGAGGACGTTTGCACCCCGGTGGCGCAGGGCGATCGAAAAGTTCACGTAATTGGGCGGGAAATGTGGAGAAACCAGGACGACGTTCATGTCAATCTCTCCCTTCGGGATCGGAATTCCTTCCCCGGAGGGCTCAATAGCCGAGGCTCCCGAGGAAATAGGGCATCTGGCGGTGCCACCAGGGCCACTCGTGGCTCACATCGGTCCCCCAGAGATCCACCCAGGCCGGGACGGCCTTCTTTTCCAGGATGGCTTTCATCTCGAGGGTTTCCCGTATCGACTCCTCTTCCCAGGCTCCCTGGCCGGCGCAGAGGACGATCCGGCTTTCACGGTAGCGTTCCAGGAACCAGGGGTCTTCAAGGCCCGGGAGGTAGTGGAGGGGCGAATGGAAATAGGCCCCGTCCCGAAGGTTTTCACCGAGGCTGAACCCGAGCCCGTAAAGGCCGCTGAGCCCGATCACGGCATCGAAAAGGTCCGGGTGCCGGAAGAAGAAGTTGGCGGCGTGATAGGCTCCCAGGCTGCACCCCGTTGAAAGGACCTTCTGCCCGCCCTGGAGGCGTTCATGGATGAAAGGCAGGACTTCTTCCAGGATGTACCGTTCGTAGGCCTCGTGCCGCCCGACCTTTTCCCCCGGGGAGGCGTTTGCGTTGAGCCAGGACTGCCTGTCCAGGCTGTCCACCGCAAAGAGGCACACGCGGCCTTCCTCGATGAAGGGTTCCAGGGCCCCGGTCATCCCGAAGTCCTCGTATTCGTGGAACCGGCCTCCCGAGGTCGGGAAAACCAGGATTGGCCTCCCTCTCCAGCCGTAAGCCTTGAGCTCCATGTTCTGTCCCAGTGCCGGGCTGTGCCAGGCCGCGTATTCCGTTTGCATCAGGCGAACTCCCCCCGGGAAAAATGGTTTATCGAATCATTGATATAGCGAAGCAGATTATCCGTATTTCCCCTTCCTGTCAAGCGCGGCCGAAAGGCTCTTTTCAGCCGTTTTCCCCGATTTCCATGGGCCGGAGGGCCCTTTCCAGCAGGATGCCGGCGATCATGCCCCCCGTCGAGAGCAGGAGCCCGATGACGAAGGGATGAACGCTGCCCAGCATCCCGGGGGCCCCGAAACCGACCAGTCCCTTCGAGGTCGGAAGGTATCCCAGACCATACCAGGCGAGGCTGCCCGAAAGTCCCGCCAGTGAGGAACCCCAGCAGGCGGCGGATCCTCCCGTGATTCCCCCGCGACTGAAAAGGACCAGGGAAACGTAGGGGACGAGAAGCGCCGAGGCGAGCAGGGTCCAGCTCGTAGCGCAGATCAGGGCGATGAGCTGCGAGCTCTTGAGGGCGACCAGGCCGCTCGCGACGGCCGAAGCGGCGACGACGGAAAACCAGGTTCCCCCGTTGAGCCTGCGCCGAAAGACGTCGTGTCCCAGGCTGCCCGCGATGATGTGCAGGAGGGCCGATGCGGTGGACAGCGAAGCGGACAGGATCGCCAGGGTGAACAGTTCCCTTCCGATGGGAGGAAGAAGCCGCATCACGAGTTGGGGCATGATGGTGTCGGGGTGCCCGGCCTCGGGGCCAAGGACCAGCCTGGAAAAGGCTCCGGCGGCGAACGCTCCCCCAACGACCACCGCCATGGAAATCATGGCGATGGTGACGGCCCGGTCCCTCGACTCCTTTCCCTGCAGGGCGAAGTGCCTTTGGATCATCTGGGGCTGGGCCCAGATGCCTACCCCGGTGACCAGGGCGAGGGAGAGGACCAGGATTCCCCCTTCACCGGAAGAGAGGGCGACGAAACCCCGGTTTGCCGCTTCGGTCGCAGGCAGGGCCGCCATCTGGCGCAGTCCCTCCAGGGGGCCGCCTATCGCCTTGAAAAGGGCGATCAGCAGGGCAAGTACACCGGCCAGCATGATGCCTCCCTGGACGGCTTCGGTGAACAGGACGCCGCGCAGCCCTCCCCAGGCTACGTTGAGCATCACCAGGAGCAGGACCACCCATAGGGCTGCCTGGATTGAAACGCCGAGATCCCCTGCGAGCATGACCGCCGCGCCCTTCAGGACCGCCGACATGTAGACGACGAGGAGGACGGCCGAGAGGATCCCCACGTAGGGGGCGAACCGCGGCGCTCCGTAGGCTCTCGAGAGCAGTTCCGCGGGGGTCGAGGCCGAAAGCCTCCGTTGCCAGACTTTCGTCGGCCAGGCCAGGTAGCGGTAGACGAACCAGGTCCCGAGCCAGACCGTGCCCGCCGCGATGACCAGCATCTGCAGCCCCATCCGGTGGGACAGCCCCGCAAACCCGACGAGGGCCACGGCGGAAACGTAGGTCGCCACGTAGGCAAGGGCCTGCACGAAAACCGAGATCTTTCCCGGCAGGAGCACGTTGCGGCCGCGTTCCCACCTTGCCAGGAGAATCAGCACGATCGCATAGAGAATCCATATCCCGTAGGTCATCCGTTCCTTCTCCTTTTCTCCAGGCCGATTTTCCAGGCCGGCAGGGCGATTCCCCAGAGCAGCAGCACCATTGACCCCAACACCCACGCATCCATTCTCTCCATCTCTTGCACCGCCTCTCTCAAGCTTTCGGACCGGCCCGCCTTCTTAAACGGCCGAGGTCACCCGGACCCTCTTCGCCTTCCCCTCGAAACGCTCGAGGCTGCCGGGCAGGAGAACCTTCACCGCGACGCGCAGGCCCAGGGCTTCGTGTAGCGCTCGCAGGGCTTCCTTCTCGAGCCGCTCCATCTCGAGCTCCCCCAGCCCGGACGTGCTTTCGACCATGACGGCCAGGTCCTTCACGTAATTGCGTTCGGAAACCTCCAGGGCGTAGTTCATCGAAAGTCCCTCCACCTTTCCCAGGGCCGCCTCCACCTGCGTGGGGAACACGTTGACCCCCTTGATGATGAGCATGTCGTCCGACCTTCCCCTGATTCGGGCGATCCTGGCTCCTTCCCGGCCGCATGCGCACTTCCCGGGGATGATCCGCGTCAGGTCCCGTGTCCGGTATCGGGCCAGCGGCAGGGCCTCCTTCGTCAGGGTCGTGATGACGAGTTCCCCCTCTTCCCCGTCCGGGAGAACTTCCCCGGTGAGGGGATCGATGATTTCAGCGATAAAGTGGTTCCCGTTGAGATGAAGCCCGTCCTGGCAGGGGCATTCGATGGCCACGCCAGGGCCCATGACCTCGGAAAGGCCGTAGATGTCGAGGGCGGGGATGCCGAGGCCCGCCTGGACCGTTTGCCTGAGGGCCTCGGTCCAGGGTTCCGCGCCGAGGATCGCGACTTTGAGGGAATGGCCGGGTTCCTCCGAATTTTCCCGCTTCGAAGCCAGGACCTCGGAGAGATGCACGGCGTAGGAGGGGGTGCACGCGATGGCGGTGCTCCCCAGGTCCTGCATCAGCTGGACCTGGCGCTCGGTGAAGCCTGTTCCGGACGGAATGACCGTGGCTCCCAGGTGCTCCCCGCCGTAGTGGAAGCCAAGCCCTCCCGTGAAGAGGCCGTAGCCGAACATGACCTGCAGGGTGTCGCCCGGGGTGACCCCCGCGATGGCCAGGCAATCCGCCATGCAGTCCTTCCAGGCCTCCAGGTCGTTCTTCGTGTAGGCCACGATGGTCATCTTGCCCGTGGTTCCCGACGAGGCGTGAACCCGGAGCAGTTCTTCCCTGTCGCAGGCGAGAAGCCCGAAGGGATACTCGTCCCGCAGGTCCTGTTTCGTGGTGAAAGGGAGCTTCCGCAGATCCCCGGTTGTCCGGATGTCCGATGGGGAGACACCGGCTCTTTCCATCTTTTCACGGTACCGCGGAACCCTGTTCCAGAGTCGGTTCACCATGTTCCGAAGCTTTTCCGCTTTCTGGTTGCCGTTCTTCCCGCTCGTTCCTTCCATTTCTCTCTCCTCCTTTTGGCAATAAAAAAAGGCCGGGGTCCCCTTTTGGGGACCCCGGCCTCGAAACGGCACGGACGCCTAGGCGTCGGCCCTCCGAGGGGGTCCCACGCCGGTAAAAAAGAAGCGGACAGACATCTTTGAGTTGGTTGGATTCATCATTTTGTCATCTCGCGATTTCATAGGGATAAATTAGTGAGAACTTATACCATGCCTCTCGACATTTCGTCAAGGGTCCCCTTTTTTCAGGGAACGATGGGGATGCCCCTGGATTTGCCCCACTCCCTGACGCATTCCTCGTCGTTGTAGGGAACCGGTCCATGGGCAAGGATCATGGTCGTCTCGGGTCCTTTTCCCGCAACGAGGACGACGTCTCCCGGGAGGGCCGAGTCCAGGGCCGCGTGAACCGCTTCCCCCCGGTCGAGGATAACGGAATGCGACCGGATCCGGGAGCCTTCAAGGCCTGATTCGATTTGCCGCGCGATGGCGAGGGGATCTTCGCTCCGCGGGTTGTCCATGGTCAGCACGACGTGATCGGCATATTCGGCTGCGACGCGTCCCATGAGGGGGCGGTTCTCGATCGTCCTCTCCCCGCCGAGGCCGAAAACCGCGTGGACGGAACCCCGGCAGTTTTCTCCCACGGCCTTGAGTGCTTTCTCGAGCCCGTCAGGGGTATGGGCATAATCGATGAAACAGGTGAGGCCGTTTTCAAAACTGAAGCGCTGGAGCCTTCCGGGCACGGGAGGAACGCCTTCGATTCCTTCGCGGATGGCGCCCCGCCCCACCCCCAGGCTCACGGCGAGGGCTGTCGCAGCGAGGGTGTTCGACACGTTGTGGATCCCCACGAGAGGGCTTTGAACCCGGAGGGGAGCACCCGGGCCGGGCACCGAGATTTCAAGGCTGGTCCCTCCCGGGCCCATGGCGAGTATCCGGGCGCTCACCGGGGCCGGTTTTCCGATCCCGTACGGGACGGCGCTTTCCGGGTAGAGGTTTGCAAGCCGGAGACCCCACGGGTCGTCAAGGTTCAGCGCGAATCGCGCTCCGGGGCCCGCATGGTTCGAGAAAAGCCGGAGCTTCGCCCTGAAATAGCCTTCCATGTCCCCGTGGAAATCCAGGTGTTCGGGTGTGAGGTTCGTGAAGGCCAGGGCGTCGAAAAGGCAACCCTCGAGGCGTCCCAGGTCGAGTCCATGGGAAGAGGCTTCCATGACGCAGGCCTGCCCCCCGTTTGCCACCATGCGTGAGAGCCAGCGCTGGACAGAGGGCCCGTCCGGGGTGGTCCGGTCGCCGGGTTCCTCCGCCTTGCCGTCGTCGTAGACGATGGTTCCCAGGAGTCCGCAGGGTATTCCCCCGGAGCGGAGGATCGACCGGGTGATCCAGGCGGTGGTGCTCTTCCCGTTTGTTCCGGTGACCGCCGCAAGGCGCAGGCGCCGGGCCGGGAAATCGTGGACGGCCGCGGCGGCCAGGGCGGCTGCCTTGCGGATGTCTTTGGCGAGGATGACAGGGAGGGAGGTTTCGAGCGGGTGCTCCGCCAGGAGAGCTTCGGCCCCCAGGGTTTCCGCTTCGGAGGAAAAGGCGTGCCCGTCGGCCTTGAATCCCCGCACGCAGCAGTAAAGCGAACCTGGCCCGACCTGGTCGGTGCGGGTGCAGACGTCCCGTATATCCGGATCGTTCCCGGGTATGCGGGCAAACTTCGGCTCCAGGCCGGCCGATTCGAGAGCCTGGATGATTTTCGAAAGCTTCATTGCCCGGTTTCTCCTCCTTCGGTTCAAGTGGGGGGGTACGATTGTTTATTCTAAAGCGTTTGAACGGCAGCGCAAGAGTTCATCACGGAAGAGCGGCAGTTGCGGATTGGGGTCTCTTTGGAGTTTAATGACTGCAATGTGATGTTTCTCGGGAGGCGCCTCCATGGAAGAATTCATCGACAACCTGAAGTCCTTGCGCGAAAAGGTCTACCAGTACCTGAAGAAAGGACTGAACGAAGGCACCCTCCGGCAGGGAGCCTTTCTCAACCTCAACGCCATCAGCGCGGAACTGGGAATGAGCCGGACTCCCCTGAGGGATGCCCTGTTCCAGCTCGAATCGGAAGGGTTCGTCACGATCTTCCCCCGCAGGGGTGTCATGGTGAACCGTCTCGACTTGGACAAGGTCCGCTCGCTTTACGAAATCGGCGGGGCGCTGGACAGCGCGGTTTCCGTCCGAGTGGGGCCCAAACTCGGCGAAGAGGATCTCGCACGGATGGAATTCCTGAACGCCCAGATGCGGGCCGCGGTGGAAGAGCAGGATTTCGACCGCTATTACGAAAACAACCTCGCTTTCCACGCGGTTTACCTCGAACTTTCGGAAAACACGGAACTTCTCCGCGCGATACGGATGCTGAGGGAGCGCCTTTTCGAGTTTCCCAAGAGCAAGACCTTCAACAAGGAGTGGGAAACGAAGGCCGTCGAGGAACATGCCGAGATCATCCGCCTTTTCAGGACGGGGGATTTCAACCGCGTTGCGGAATATATCCGGGACGTTCACTGGTCCTTCGAGAGGCAGGAACGATACGCGAGGAAGGCCTATTCGGCTTAGGGCCTGCCCGGACTTGGCGGGACGACAGGGGGACGCCTCACGGGTGAGGCGTCCCCCTGTCTGTTTTGTGCGCAAGATTGACATTTCCGGACCCTAACATCTAATATATCAGTAGTGTTTATAAAATATTTTTTGAGGGGGTTGGAAGCATGAAGAAGTCCTGGACCGTCCTGCTTGCCGGGCTGGCGCTATTTGCCCTGATGGCGGGAACCGCAATGGCGGAAGCGCCGTTCCACATCGGCGTGGTGACCCTGACCGTTTCCCAGGCCGAAGACACCTATCGCGGTGCAGAACGTCTGACCAAGGAGTACGGCGACGTGGCCAAGGGCGGGTATGTCAAGCACATCACCCTTCCCGACAATTTCATGTCCGAGATGGAAACCAGCATCAGCCAGATCGCAGGGCTCGCGGACGATCCCAAGATGAAGGTCATCGTCGTGGACGACGCGGTTCCCGGCACGACCGAGGGCTTCCGCAGGGTCAAGGAAAAGCGTCCCGACATTCTCTGCTTCGCCGGAGAACCGCAGGAGGACCCGAACGTGATCACCTCGGCGGCCGACCTCTCCATCGGCGTGGACAACGTGCTTCGCGGCTACCTCATCATCGACACTGCGAAGAAGATGGGCGCCGACACCTTCGTCCACATCTCCTTCCCCCGCCACATGAGCTACGAACTGCTTTCCCGCCGCCGCAACATCATGGAGCAGGCCTGCAAGGACCTCGGCATGAAGTTCGCCTTCGAGACCGCCCCTGACCCGACCAGCGACGTCGGCGTGGCCGGCGCCCAGCAGTACATCCTCGAAAAGGTTCCCGCCTGGGTCCAGAAGTACGGCAAGAAAGCCGCCTTCTTCTGCACGAACGACGCCCAGACCGAGCCCCTGCTCCGCCAGGTGGCCAAGTACGGAGCGTTCTTCGTTGAACCCGATCTTCCCTCCCCCCTGATGGGTTACCCGGGAGCCTTCGGGATCGACCTCTCCAAGGAAAAGGGCAACTGGCCCGCCATCCTGAAAAAGGTCGAACAGGTCGTCGTCAAGGCCGGCGGCAAGGCCCGCATGGGGACCTGGGCCTATTCGTACGGCTACGCCACGACCGCGACGCTGGGCGAGTACGGCAAGCGCATCGTCGAGAAGAAGGCGAAGCTCGGGAACATGAAGGACCTGATGGCCGCCTACGAGAAGTACACCCCGGGTGCCAAGTGGAACGGCAGCAACTACGTCGACATGGGCACCGGCGTCAAGAAGAACAATTTCATCCTCGTCTACCAGGACACGTACGTGTTCGGCAAGGGCTACATGGGGGCCACCAGCGTGAAGGTCCCCGAGAAGTACCTGAAAATCAAGTAGAAACGCGACCGGACGGAAATCGAACGAAGACGCTGGGGGGATTTTCTTCCCCCCGGTTTCTTTGGGGAGCATGGCTCCCCTGCCATAAGGAGGAATCACCCTTGCTTAAGGATCACCTGCAACAGCTCGCCGGGCGTCTCCGGCAGGAGAACCTCGACGCGATTCTCCTGGGACCGTCCTCGGACCTGGAATACCTTGCCGGGCTCCGTCTCTTTGGTGACGAGCGTTTCAAGGGCCTCGTCGTCTGCTCGGACGGCAGGATCTTCTCCATCGTGCCCAGGCTCTACCGGGAACAGATGGAGACCGTGCTTGGCCCGGAATGCCCCGATTGTGTCTGGGACGACGCGGAGGGATTCCTGGCAAAGGTCTCGGCCAGGTGGAAGGATTTCGGGCTGCAGGGAAAGAACGTGGCCGTGAACGACGGCATCCGTGCAGTGGATTTGCTGGACCTGGAGCGTTCCGTTCCAGGGACGGTTTTCGTCAACGGTCATCACGTGGTGGAGGGCATGCGGCTGATCAAGTCGCCCGGGGAAATGGACCTGCTCCGCAAGGGAGCCCGCATCGCAGATGCGGCCTTTGAGGCACTGCTCCCCTTCATTCGTTCCGGCGTCCGGGAAGGGGATGTGGCCAGGCGCCTCGAGGAGCTTCTCGCCGAGAAGGGAGCCGACGGCCTTTCCTTTCCCACGATCGTCGCTTCCGGCCCGAACGGCTCCAACCCCCACTACATGGGATCCAGCCGGGTTCTCCAGGAAGGCGACCCGGTCGTGATCGATTTCGGCTGTACGTACCGTGGATACTGTTCCGATACGACCCGCACCGTTTTCGTTGGCAAGGCTTCGGAGGAAGACCGGGCCATCTACCGGGTCGTCCTCGAGGCGAACCTCGCCGGGGAGGCGGCTGTCCGGGAAGGGGCGACCGCCCAGGACGTGGACCGTGCGGCGCGCAGGGTCATCGAGAAGGCCGGGTTCGGCGAGTTTTTCATCAACCGGACCGGGCACGGGATCGGCGTGGCGGTGCACGAAGCCCCCTACATCATGGAGGGGAACCTCCAGGTCCTGGAAAAGGGGATGGCTTTCAGCGTGGAGCCCGGAATCTACATCCCGGGACGCCTGGGGATCCGCATCGAGGACATCGTCCTCGTCACGGAGAAAGGGGCGGAGCCTCTCAGCTTCTTCCCCAAGGAACTCACGATCGCCTGATACCGGAATGCAAAGCGGGAGCCTTCAGGGCTCCCGCTTTTTTCATTTCCCTTGTTTCCCAGGAGGGCGTGCAGGGATTTCAGACCTTCGGCACGAACAGGTCCGACGCACCGTGAGGGGACAGGCGGACGTTCGGTTCGTTGGTCGCGACGTGATTGATCGTCCATTCGGCCCACTTGACCTTCTTTTCCATCAACCGCATGTGTTCTTCATCCGAGTTGAAGGGGTTGTAGAACCCGGCCGTGGGAGCCGGTTCGAACTTGAAATAGCAGGGACCGTAGATTTTTGCCACCTCGGGGGCGTCGTAGAGGCGGTTCGCACCGCCGTAGGAATCGAAGGTCCAGATGTAGAAGTCGATCGGGATGTCGACGACTTTGCGGATCGCGGCCATCTGGGGCAGGGTCAGGTCGGAAACGGGGTTGAATGAACTTGCGCCGAGGTCCTGGGCGAGCTTCGCTCCTGCTGCAGAGGAAACCCCGGCCCAAACGGAGAGCTTGATGGCGATGTCCTTCGGGAAGGTTCCCTGCTCCTGCATGGTTTTCACGAGGGAGAGGACGCCCCGGTCCACGAGCATGAAGCCCCGGAAGCCGATCTCGTACATCCGGAACATATCGGCGATGACTTTCCGGATCTCGTCCGAGCCGCGGTGGTTCAGGCCTCCGCATCTCTGTCCGTCGGCCGTCACGAACTGGCGGCCGATGTCCCAGGCGTTCCGGGGTCCAGGGATGGCGATGACTTCCATCTTGTCCTCCGCGGCCATCTGGGCGAAATCCTTCAGTTCGGCGTCGTCGAACAGCGTTCCCCCCTGGCAGAAGGACACCAGGCGGTGGATGGGAATGTTCCGCCGGTGGCGTTCCGCGATGAGGGCCTCGAGAACCTTCGGCCCCTCGATACCGGACATTTCGATGCGGTAGTGGCCGCCATCGGGGAAGCTCTTTCCGCTCTCGGGGCGGTCGTAGAGGTCGCGGCCCGGTATTCCCGCCTTTTCCATGAGTTCCGAAACCCTGTCCAAGCTCATAGGCATTTTCATTCCTCCTTGGTTTTGTCGAAATTCCTCGATTGCCTTTTTATTTCCCCTTCCCGGATGCCCGGGCGGGGCCCTGGTAACCCAGATCCCTGGAAATGCTCTTTGCAGCCTCAAGGAGAAGCGGAACCAGCTTCCGTTCGGCGTCGTCCTGTTCCGGGTACCTGAAGCGGGGGAAGGAAACGCTGATCCCGGCCAGGACCTTTCCGTCGGCACCGAATATCGGGGCTCCGAGACAGGAGAGTTCCGGGTTGGACTCCTCCAGGTCCCGGGCAAAGCCCTGGCTCCTGGCGATGCGGAGTTCCGGCAGGAGGGCGCCGCAGGAGGCCACGGTACGGGGCGTGGGCTTCCTGAAAGGTTCATCCCCGAATAGAGCCACGACCTCGCTTTCGGTCATGAAGGCGAGGATGGCTTTCCCCAGCGCGGAACAATAAGCCGGGAGTTTCTGCCCTATCGGCAGATTGACCCGTATCAGCCCGGAACACTGGATCGTGTCGATGTAGAGGATATCCCGGCCTTCCAGGACGCCCAGGCTCGCGGCTTCCCCGGCTTCTTCCGCCATTGCCGCCAGCACCGGGTGTGCGCGGTCCCTGAGGTCTGCAAGCTCGACCGAAGGGCTTCCCAGGCGGGCGAACTTGCTGGTGTTCGAGTATTTCTGGTTGGAGGGGTTCTGGCAAACGTAGCCGATCCGCTTCAGAGTGGCCAGGATTCGATAAACGGAACTCTTGTCCATGGCGACCTCTTCAGCGATCTGCGTCACGCCGAGCTCCCCCTTTTTTGCCAGCAGTTCGACGATCGAAAACGTCCTCAGGACGGAATCCAGGATCTGCTCCTTTCTCCCGGTTCCTGTCATGCGGAGGCCCCCTTTCGGCCCGGATACGCGGCCAGGCCCTGCTTCAGGATTTCCCCGGCCCGGGCCAGCTTGTCCTTTTCGAGGGCATAGCAGAGGCGAATCTCGTCCTTCCCGAGCCCCGGCGTGGCGTAAAAGCCCGAGAGCGGGGCGACGAGAACGGTTTCCCCGTCGAGTTCGAAGTGCTCCATCATCCAGATCGCGAACGTTTCCGCGTCGTCCACGGGGAGGCGGGCGGAAAGGTAGAAGGCCCCCTCCGGCTTCCGGAAGGTCACGTTCGGGATCTCCTCCAGGATGGAGCACAGGAGGTCGCGCCTGTCCCTGTATTCCGACCGGGCCTGTTCCATAAAGGATCCGGGCGTCCTGTAAAGGGCCGTTGCCCCGACCTGTTCCAGGGTCGGGACGCTGCCTCTCGACTGGGCGAACTTCATCGCCTGTGCCATCACGTCCGCGTTCCTCGACACGATGAACCCGACCCGGGCCCCACAGGCGCTGTACCGCTTGGAGATGGAGTCGATCACCACGACATTGTTTTTGGCCTCTTCGTGGGAGGCAAAGCTGGTGAAGGGCAATCCGTCGTAGACGAAATCCCGGTAAACCTCGTCGGCGATGATGAAAAGGTTGCTCTCCACCGCAACGCTGGCCAGGAGGTTCACTTCCTCGCGCGTGAAGACCGTGCCGCTGGGGTTCCCCGGATGGGACAGCAGGATGCCCCGGGTCCGCGGCGAGATCAATGATTCCAGGGTCTCCCGGGTGTTGACGGCGGGCAGGTGATACCCGTCCTCGGTGCGCGTGGTGACGGGGACGATGCGGACTCCCGCGCCGGCGCAGCAGGCCGCGTAGTTCGCATAGAAGGGTTCGGGGACGATCAGTTCGTCACCGGGGTCGCACAGGATCATGATCGCAAACCAGAGAGCTTCGCTTCCTCCGGCCGTCACGATGACATCTTCCGGCACCAGCGGCACGCCGAGCTCGTCGCGGTAGACGCGTACCAAGGCGTCCACCAGGCCGGGGCTGCCGTGCGAAGTCCCGTAGGCCAGGACGGGTTCGGAAAAATCCCGCACGGCCGCATAGAAGCCTTCCGGGGTCGGGACATCAGGCTGGCCGATGTTCATGAACAGCACTTTCTTGCCGCTTTCCAGCGCCTTCTGGGCGTACGGGACCAGCCCCCGGATAGGTGAGGCCGGTACGGATGCGCTCCGGCGGGAAATTTCGGGTTTCATGGGCCAGCTCCTACTCGAACTCCTCGAGCATCTTCGCGAAGTCCTCTTCCTTGCCCTTGAGGATGTGGTACACGTGCTCGTCCGCCGGGAAAACGGACTTCTTCACGTCCGCCACGTATTCCTTGAAGGCCGCGATCTCGATCTCCGCCACGTTCGCGTACTTCTTGACGAACTTCGGGGTGAACGCCTGGAAAAGTCCCAGCATGTCCCCGCAGATGATCACCTGCCCGTCGCACGGTTCACCCGCACCGATGGAGTACACCGGGATCGACAGCTTCTTCCAGATATACTCCGTCAGCTCCGGCGGAACGGCCTCCAGCAGCAGCGCGTACGCTCCCGCTTCCTGCACGGCGAGCGCGTCCTTGATCAACTCCCGGGCGCTCTCGGGATCACGCCCCTGGGCCTTGAACCCGCCCAGCTGGCCCGAGCTCTGCGGCGTCAGGCCGATGTGGCCCATGACCTGGATCCCCGCGTCCGTGATCGCACGGATACGGCTGGCCACCCTGCGGCCCCCCTCCAGCTTGATCGCGTCCATGTCCGCTTCCTTCAGGAAACGTCCCGCGTTGCGAACCGCGTCCTCGTCGGAGACCTGGTAGCTCATGAAGGGCATGTCGCCGATGCAGAAGGTGTTCGGGGCACCACGCCTCACCGCCTGGGCGTGACGGATGCAGTCGTCCATCGTCACGGGCACGGTCCCCTGGTAGCCCAAAACGACCATCCCCAGCGAGTCCCCCACCAGGATCATGTCCATCCCCGCGGCTTCCGCGAAGGACGCCGTCGGGAAATCGTACGCCGTGATCCAGGCCGCCTTCTCCCCGGCCTGTTTCATCTGGATCAGTTCCAGCCTTCCCTTCTTCTTCGCCATGATGATCCCCCTTGTGAGTTTTTATGTCCCGGCCGGCCGAGGCCGGGCCTTTCCTTATGATTATAGTCTCAGGAAGGCTTTCTTTTCCGAGTGGGAACAATACGGAACCTGTGGGAGAATACGGTGGAGAAAACGGCGGTTTCAACCGAGGGGGAAATAGCTTGTCCGGATCGAACACGAAAGGCGTTTTGCTCGTCCTGCTCGCGGGTGTCCTGTGGGGAACGATGGCCCCGGTGGGCAAGGCCCTGTCCCTGGACAGGACCGACACGATGACCGTCGTCTTCAGCAGGGCTTTCCTCGCCGGGATCGCGTCCTTCCTGTTCATGGCCTGGCGGGCTCCCCAAAACCTTCGCCTGCGGGCCTCCCAGCTTCCCCTCCTGTCCTTCTACGCCATTTTCGGCGTTTCAGCCATGTACTGCGGCTTCTTCATGTCGCTCAATTCGCTCTCCGTGGCGCTGACCGAGGTGATCTTCTTCTCCTACCCCCTCCTGATCGCCATTCTCTCCCCCTTCATCACGGGCGAGAAGCCCTCGCGAGTCGAGGTCACGGGAGCCGTCATCATCTTCTTCGCAGTGGTCCTGGCCGTGCTTCCTTCCCTTCTTTCCGGCGGGTTGGAGTTCTCCCTGGAGGGGCTCGGGTGGGCCGCTCTTTCCGCCCTCGGCATGACCCTCTATTCCCTCTTCGCCCGCATGGCCGCAAAGGGCGGCCATGTTCCCCAGGGAACCCTCTTCGTCTACGGGATGCTCTTCGGGGCTGTGATCCTTGGCCTTGGAAAGAGCTTCTCGACAGGCTGGTCCGACCTCCCCTCCCTGAGCTCGGCACAAGTCGCCTGGATCCTCTACCTCAGCCTGGGGGCGACCCTTGTGGGCTACGCGGCATTCTATCTCGGCCTCCACCACGTTACGGCAGCGACGGCAGGAGTCATCGGGACTGCGGAGCTCGTGACGGCCTTCGCCCTCTCCTTTTTCGTCATGGGGCAGGCCGTTGCGACAAACGAGCTGGCGGCCGCAGCGCTGATCATCCTCTCCATCGTCCTGGTTTCCCTGCGAAAGGCGCCCCCATGTTCTACGACTGGCAGCTGAAGGCCTACGCGGCCATCGATAGCAAGAGCGCCATCCTTGCCGCCCCGACGGGAAGCGGCAAAACCTGGGTCGCCTACCTCTGGTCGGGCCTGCTGGACCTGGAGGGGCGTACCCACCTGCCAAAGGGCCGAGTCATTTTCACGGCTCCCATCAAGGCTCTTTCCAACGAACGCTACCTCGACCTCAAGCGGATGGGGTTCGACGTGGGGCTCGAAACCGGGGATTTCAAGAAGAACGCCGATGCGCCCGTCCTCTGCTGCACGATGGAGATCTACACCCTGAAATACGCCAAGAGGCCCGTGGGGCGCGTCATCGTCGACGAGTTCCACTACATCTTCAACGACCTGGACCGCACGAGGGCTTACATCGACGGGATCCGGGCCACACACCCTTCCACCGAGATCCTGGTCATGTCCGCCACGTTCGGGGAACCCGAGGTTCTGAAGGGCTACCTCCAGGAGATGGCGCGGCGCGATTTCATCCTTTACGAGACCCGCGAACGGGCCACCGAGCTGGTCTTCCTGAAGAAGGGCACGAAGTTCGCCCGCATCCGGGACGCCCTCGTCTTCGTCTTTTCCAGGAAAGGCGCGGAATACCTGGCGGACCAGATCGCCGCAACCCGCAAGAAGATCCCCGCCGCGGCGCGAACCCGGCTGAAGCAGATGGCACAGATCCTCGAGGTGAAGTGGGTGCCGGGGGTGATGCTGAGGGGCGTCGGCGTCTACCATGGGAGCCTGCTGCCCAAGGAGAAGTTCCTCGTGGAGATGGCTTTCCGGGAAAGGATCATCGACGTGGTGGTGGGAACGGATGCCCTGTCGCTGGGCGTGAACCTCCCTGCCGAAACGGTGGTCTTCGGCCAGATGGCCAAGTTCATCGACGGCCCCCTCAAGAAGAACGAGTTCCTGCAGATGTCCGGCCGTGCAGGCAGGAAGGGGTTCTTCGACACCGGGTACGTGACCTACCTGCCCAGGAGCAAGGCGGAACACTACGACTACGACACGGAATCGCTCTACCACGAAATCCGCCACTCTCCCTGCGAACCTGCCCGGGTGACTTTGCAGCCGGCCGTGGCCCGGCTTTTGCGCAAGGAAGCCACCCCGGATGAGGAAGCCCGCCTCGTGGCGAACTGCTCGCTTCCCCACCAGGATTTCGGGCTGGTGCTGGGACAGGTGGAAGACCTGCTCCGGACCATCAGCCGGTTCATCCGGCGCCTGCCGGACCCCCACGCCAGGAGCCGCCTCAAGCGCATCCTGGCGGACGTCTGGTTCGACGAGATGTCGGTGAGCGCAAACATCTCCGTGGCCAAACTCTTCCTGGACGAGAACTTCCCCAACGCCCTGGCCGTCGCGGAAATCCTGAAGCAGGAGGAAAGGAACTACCTCCAGGCTCTCCTGAAAGTGAAGCGCTACGCCAACCGCCTGCCCGAAGGCTACGGTTTCAGGGGCCTGGACGCTCTCGACGAAACGGTCAGGAGAATCGACGCCACGGTTTACGGCTTCGAGGAAAAACTCGCGAGGCTGAACGTCATGAACGCCCCCGAGTTCGAGGAAGGGGAGGAAGACGATGCCTGAAAAAAGCCGGTGTCCCTGGCCGGGAAAGGACCCCCTCTACCTCGAGTACCACGACCGGGAATGGGGCGTGCCCCTGCGGGACGACCTGAAGCTCTACGAGCTGCTCGTGCTCGAGTCGGCCCAGGCTGGCTTGAGCTGGATCACCATCCTGCGGCGGCGGGAAGGTTACCGGAGGGCTTTCGAGGGCTTCGACCCCCGGGTTGTCGCCCTCTACGACGAGGACCGGATTGCGGCCCTCCTGGAGGATAGGGGGATCATCCGAAACCGGAAGAAACTGGAGTCGGCCGTTTCGAACGCAGGGGCGTTCCTGCGGGTACAGGAAGCTTTCGGTTCATTCTCCGCCTATCTCTGGGGCTTCGTCGACGGGGAATCCGTCGTCAACGAATGGAAGGAAATGGCGGAAGTCCCCGCGAAAACGGATCTTTCGGAAACCATCAGCCGCGACATGAAATCGAGGGGGTTTTCCTTCTTCGGCCCCGTGGCCTGCTACGCGTTCCTGCAGTCGGCCGGGATCGTGAACGACCACCTCGTGTCCTGCTTTCGCCACCGGGAA